>Ga0209780_1003508_pt1 | contig 11741 bp, 11 predicted proteins | sample WorMetexBAHAMAS2_FD_187384 | JGI IMG/M metagenome (GOLD analysis project Ga0209780, IMG submission 187384) | Marine gutless worms symbiont microbial communities from Max Planck institute for Marine Microbiology, Germany - Inanidrilus exumae... | ecosystem: Host-associated > Annelida > Digestive... | reverse complement strand
CCTATAGGGCTGCTAACAATATTTCCTATACTAGGCTAGCCAGCACTAATCTAGCCTATACAATTCTAGTGTGATGTGTGTGTACACAATAATACATTTAACGTAGTTTAAATGCACCTTGTTACATCCGACATCTCAGTTTTACCAACGCTGACGGCAGTGGAGTGGGTATGGTGTTCAGCCGTATGTGTGCATTTGTTTGATTTTCTCCACAAGATATCTCAAAAACCGATGCAGCTAGGACCACTAAACTTGACAAAGACATGGTCCACCACAAGTCCTGGAAAGTCATTTATTTTCAGAATTGTATAAATCTTGCTACAATTATAAAACTGGCCACGTCTAGCGGTAAGTGTAATGCATTGGTCTTGCGTCTGTCTGTCTCATCTTTTTTTCTAATGTTAATACTGCATGCAGTGCACGATCAACGTGACTCACCAGGGGACAGCATGTGACGCGGCCAGCGCACATTTCGGCCCGACAGTAAGGAGAACCGACATACATGTCGAAAAAGGTTTATTTCTTTCAGAACATAAATGGAGGACAAGTCAAGGGGAAGATGTGCTAACCCAGGTTCACCAGAAACTGGCTGTTAGACAGTGTTCGTGTGTCGCATGAGAGTCCACAACTGACACTGTTACTGAATGACAACAGTACATGCTTGCTAGCTGCTCTCACTGTGTATACTGCAATGTACATTTCACTGGCCACGATTCTCGGCCGTGCCAGAGATGTAACGGCATAGCTACGACAAACGTAACCCAGCCGACGTGTCCTCAAATGGAAATTACCCGACATCCGTCAGTGCAGTCACAGCCAGGCAGGAAATTCTCGTCGAGGTTGAGCGATACACCGTCGGCCGGGATGCGCTGGTTCGAATACTCAACGAAGTCTGGATAGTCGCGACACAGAGCATTTACACACGGTATCGGCACGTTCTCCTTGCCATATGACAAGTCCTTGATGTACCAGAAGGTCTGCAACAACAGATTATGTCCATAATGCAAATTTATGGGGCACTTCATTGACAGCATCAAAGTTTAACGTCCCAATCAACACAAAACAGGTCATTTCGAAGACCTTCTTCAATAGCCAATCTCTTAGCTTAGTACTGAAAAAAAACTAAAATCCAGCACAACAACACAAGCAAGCAACACAGGAATAAACTGATCTAAGCATACAAAATGCTAAACCTGAACACACCGCACAACAAATGGTCAAAGTAATTCAACAAAAGGCCACATCGCCCCCACATATGAATCGTTCGATTTGCTGCATGTAACGTTTTGTTTGAACGGTTTCAAAATTAAAGGATTACAATTAAATGATTCGTGCATCCCTACTCTCTGCCTATTAATGTGTGCTATTTTTAGGGACCACGCAAACTTGTGCTCTCATTCTTTGAAGCATAACACCATTGCTGACAGGCCATGTGTCGTGTGCAGCTTGCTGCCTGACGTAGTAAAGATCATGATTTTAAATCACTGATTTCTCGTAAATGCAAAGTGTATCTCCTGATGAACTAACACCTGTGTACTGCAGAGAGCAAGAGCTTTCTATCAGTGTATTGTGGAAATCAAAGCGTTTAGCTGTTGTTGTACCACTCATTATTATAAAGGTTGGCTATGGGACGACGACACCCCTCAAAAGTGCCCCTGCCGTGGGGAATCTGGACCCCCTTTTAATACACAGTACCTTGGGTCCATCCAAGTCTTCGTCCTAAATGGCATCTCAATCGGTTCAGCCATTTTTGCACAGCTCACATTAGAGTGTCCCTATACTTTGCAATGGGCCACCACTTCCCACCTCAAAATTGCCCCTTCCCCTTAGGGGACTGGGGCCCCCATCTAACATATGGTTCCTTGGGCCCACCCGACTCAGTTCCCTAAATGGCATCTCAATCAGTTCAGCCGTTTTCGCACGGTTCATGAATGTCAACAACGGCCAACAGGCACACAGACCACGCTACTCGGTGTGTAGCAATAGGCCTATATTGCTAGCTGCGATGCGGTCTAATAACGGAATCTAAACCTATACCAGCATGCAAAGTTAAAAACTGTTCATGTGTGTGCATATAGGTTCTTGCACAACTGTCATAGGGGCCTACACAATACAGCACAGAACAGTTCAGTTTCAGTTATATTTTGAAAGAAACAGACAAACCGCTGTAAGCAAACAGAAAAGAATGAATGTCAGTTGTGATTGTTTGATTGTTTTCCCTCCTAACCTCCAGACAATCACCAAAGCTCAGATGCTGTCTATTGGAGGGGAGGTTCGTCTATCAGAATGGGTTTACACAAATCACTGTATGGACCAGACAGTAGACTTCTGGCGTTTTGGCAGTGAACAAATCTAGTGTGACATCTCTTCTGATGCAGTTAAAAGCATTTGAAAAATCCAATTTGACTACGATCTGGTCAGTGGAAAGATTCTTTAGGGGGTTAATTTTTCATGTCAGGGAAAATGTAATGTGACACTGACCAGTCAGCAGCATTGCAGTCTGCTGCGCGAGTGGCACTGCAATGCCATCATTGATTCTTTTGGCAGCATGCGATGCAACAGTGACTCACAATGCTTTTCAATGGGAAAAACAACCCCAAATCCTAGAAATTGCCCCTTTACCTTGGGGAGCTGGACCCCATCTAACACATAAGTCCTTGGGCCCACCCAATTCAGACCCCCAAATGGCATCTCGATCAGCATGGCCATTTTTGCAGGGCTCATGAACGTGACCAACACACACACAGACCGACAGACAACACTACTCTATCTGTATCAATATGCTGCAAGTAGTGTCTGTTGCGATGCGACCTAATAGTAATGACAACTAGAAAACATGCAGACCCACGCCAACAGCAGCAGCACACAGCCATAGCAGAACGCGTCAATAGCAACCGTGCGTCTGTGACGGTTTTCGTAACTTTGACCTTTTGACCTCTGGGTCAATGCATGCCGAGTGACTGCTATAGAGTATATGTGTACAAAGTTTGGTATCAATAGCTCAAGCCGTTTACCTTTTAGAGTGCGGACAAACAGACAGACAAACAGAGTACACACAATGCATCTGAATGCTATACCCACGCCGGCGGCTATATAGCGGGCGCGGGTAAAACAGACACAATAATCTTTTGGTGCTGCCATCATGGCATAGCTACTGCAAGAGTTCACCCAATCTGAGCGCCAAATGGCCAACCTTCAACCAAACTGCAGGCTGCTACTGTTCACACCCATCATCATCAATTCACCATTTATTATTATTATTCAGTCCAAAAGCAGAAATTCATTTTACCATCCCATGAAAAGTGAAAGGATGAGTCAACCTAGGCACAGCAGTAAAGGTGTATACACCATGTCCAAGGCAGTGATAAACACAACTTCCAACATGAGAACTGAACTTTGTATCTTTACACCGCAGTCAGACAAGCTACCATTAAACCACTCAGACATGCCACCAGTATGCATCGATAATACACACTGACAGAGTGGGTTCACAATGAATCAACTGCTACTCGCAGAAATATCAGGTATGGTATTGTAGGGTTTAACGTCCCATTTGACACATTATAGGTCATTTTGTAGACGATTTTACAGGTCAGATGATCCAACCAACAGGGTAATAGCACTGAAGAATGATAGTCTTCCAGGTCAAGGGCCAATCACACAGGCTCAGCACACTAAAAGGTAAAGAAAAATGTAGTAAAATATTTATTCTACATATAGCACCAAGTACACCGAAGACACAGAGGTGCTCAAAAGACAGCTAAGCCAAGCAAGACCAAAGCCCGATCCAGTCGACCGTCTACGAACTGCTCATTATATAGGTGTGCATATGATGTGCACAATTATGATGCACAACAGCACATAGCTGGTCAGATAATCTCCCCTCTTACCCTCCAGACAATCACCATAGTTCAGATGTTGTCTGTTGGAGGGGAGGGGGAGACAATATCAGGTCCAACCTGATTAGATGTGAATTCGTGATCAACTCGAAGGTCGGGATCGAAGCAGAACAAGTCGATGGTCAGTTGTGAGTCGGTAGCAAGGAGGTACTGGTCGACATCGGAGTCATTGCGCAGCCGGCGGCGACACGGTGCCAGGTAGAACACGGCTCGTCTGTGCGAGCTGTGCTTTGACAACTGTCTGCAGTCATCAACATCGCAATGACGACAGTCTTTTAACGTCAAGCAACAATGGTTAAAAATTAGCCCCATACGGGACTGACGGTCGACTCCTACTTACTGCCAACTTCAAAGTCACACGACACAAAAAACTAGGAAAAGAATCAACAATCCGGCCCCGATAAGCTTTAGGTATTGTGCCTTAATTTAAGAATCCGTGGTCATTTGAAGCCCCCATTATACAGGGGGGAGATGATAGCCTTCGAAAATGGTCAAATTTCAAGGGCTCGTGACCTTGACCTTGGATGGGGTCATACTACATACCATCATGCATCACTCATCGACCTCTACCTACGTGCCAAATTTCATTGAGATCGGAGGAATAAACTTTTCGAGAATCACAACTGTTGTTATTGCCAACTTCAAAGTCACGTGACACAAAAACTAGGACAAAAATAAAAAATCCGGCCCTGATAAGCTTTAGGTATTGCCCCCTAATGTAAGAATCCGTGGTGATTTGGCAGCCCCCATTATAAATGGGGAGAAAGCCTATGAAAATGGCCAAATTTCCAACTTTCAAGGGCTCGTGACCTTGAACATGACCTTGGATCGGGTCATACTGCATACCGCCATACATCACTTGTCAAGCTCTACCTACATACCAAATTTCACTGAAATCAAAGAAAGTTTTTGTGGATGGACAGACGGACGGACGGGCAGACGGACATTTGAGACCCACTTTATTAGGTCGACTCAAGGACTCGACCTAAAAATGACAAAAAGCCGCCTCGTGTAAACCGATATGCATACCTGGTCCAGCCAAACATCATCGGAATGCTGAGTGGATTGTGGCTCTTAAACTTGACTGGATTGTCATCAACACCGAGGCCACTGTCATCAACACCTAGGCATGCGTGACTGCACTTGTGAGGAGCTGTACACACACAGAAACCACGTTCACAATACGTGCATTCACGATACACATACTCACTTTGATTGAGTTGTTCAAAGTCGGTCCCAAAATGTGTTTTTCTTTGCCTCCAGCCCGTCGGGGGTAAATGCCCGGGGAGTTTGGACCAAATTTGTCAAATAGCAGTCATAAGTAAAGTCCAAGTTCGGTTGAGATCCGTTCAGTGACCCCAGAGATTAAACGTCAAAAAAAGAAAAAACAGGGGGTAAAATATAAGCCATTCTGCATTGTGTTGCCGTGCGGGCCAGTGAAATGAACCTGAAAAATTAAAGCCAGGTTTGGTCGCCTCCTACAACCTCCAGCCTGGAAACGGAGAAAGCCTATTCTGGTTTCGGCGCTTCAGAAATGTGTCACTAACTTACTTAGACACTTACCCACTTACATACAACCCCGGGACTGCCAACTTCAAAGTCATGTGACACAAATAACTAGGTATTGTGCCCTAATTTAAGAATCTGCGGTCACTTGCCAGCCCCATTATACAGGGGGAAGGAGATAGCCTTAGAAAATGGTCAAATTTACGACTTTCAAGGGCTCGTGACCTTGACCTTGGATCGGGTCATACTGCATACCGTCATGCGATATATTAACCTCAACCCTGGCTGCCTTTTTGTTCAGCAGCCACCCGAAAAGGGAAACGGATCGAGAGGCTGGTGTGCGATTAATAATAATAATAATAATAATCCGATTTGTAAAGCGCCAGAATGTCAAAAGACTTCCGTGGCGCTGGTACTGCCCATCAATCTCTGATAGTGAAACCAAGGGGAATAGAGACGATGGCCAAAAACAGCTGATATGTGCGTGTGTGCGAATCTCGATTCATCTCACAGAGGAGTAATGTCAGCAGAACATTAGTATAAACATTCCTGACCAGTTTACTACACTGTCAGCACCGCTGCAATTGAATGCCTGGAAATACTTGTCTCCAAAAAGACCTATGTATGTGTGGGATGTTGATTAACAGAGATAAGGGTTTACGTCCAACCCAACACAAAATAGGTCATTTTGGAGACATCTTCTCCCCAGCCAATCTCTTGGCTAAGTACAGAAAAACTGAATCTAACACAACAAAAGCAGACATGTATTGGTAACAAGATAATACTACAACATAAAATAAAGGCAAAAAAACTAAAGCTAGGTATGGTTGCCTATTACGATCTCTGGCCTGGAAACGGAATGGGCCTATTCTTAAAGAAGTAGATACGAAAAAAACTAAATAAGTGAGGACGAAAATAAGCAAGGGAATTAAGTAAGCAAACAAACAATTTATATAGCGCCCAAATCAACAAAAAATCAGGGTGCATTACAGCCCCATAGTTCGTACGGGGTATGTGGGATTTTGAGCCATATTCACTGACTACAAGGCTATAGACATCATGCTGTCAACAAGACAAGAATGACAAAGCAACTGACCAAACTTAGCCAGCTGAAGGCCTTTGTTGCCCCACGATGGGCAGTCAATCTGCACGACATGTCCACCAGTTTGACCAGAGCTGTGTGCTTCATTCATCTGTGACAGCGAAGACGACGACGACTTGCTACGCACAAGTCTCATTCGCTTTTCTGACGTCCCACCACCATCACCATCAGCTATCACCACACACACATCTTGAACTACACCATCACCACCACCACCATCGCCACCACTTTAGTTCTGATGGCAGTCAAAGTGGTAAGGTTCTAAACAGCGATTGCAACAAGTGCAATCAGAACTTCAACATTCGCCCGGCGTGGGTCTGCATGTCGATATGACTGCACATTTCTCTAGTTTGGTCTATTTTTGCAGAGTCACTCCAGCTAAGCCAAGCCTCCAAAAATCAAACCTATGGCAGGGTGCTTACAAATTTGGCAAAATGAAATTTCTGGAGTTTTCCAGGTCTCCAGACCCCTTAAACAGTTTTTTCCATACAATTATAACGCTAAAACCCGATGTAACGAACCACCTTACCAGCCATATCGGTACCTTTCTTGCTCTAATGCAGAATTACCAAATTTTTTAAGCAGCATGGTGACCGGCTCCACCCAAGCCAGTCACTGTGTCACCCATCTATGCTACTGTTACTAAGATTTATTATGCATGGGTTTCAGATTGCATCACCGAAACATACCATCTGATTTTCAAAAATTTCCAGAGTACATTTCAAATTTCAGTAAGTTTTCCAGAATTAAAAAAATCCCGGAGTTTTCCAGGTTTTCCAGAGTTGTAAGCACCCTGTATGGGACACATGAAGCAGCTTGTCACAGGCCAGAAGCCCTTATTGTCATCAACCAATAGTGCAAAAGCACATAAGGTGATGACCAAAACAAGTTCCGTCTATTTGTAGAAAGGTTACCTCGCACTCATTCATCATCGACTGTGTAATATGACAACCTAGTACTGTGTACACGCGGTCATTCATAACTCAACCGTGACTCAACAAACAATGCCAATGTTGGCTTGCTATAATTCTGACATGTATCCACTAACTTGTGCAACTTATGGTAGATGACACATTCAGATCCCTGGGGATGATTGGAGCGAGTTTTTATGCTTGACTGAGTTAAGGTTTTACGTCTCACTCGACATAAAATAGGTCATTTCAAAGACGTTCCTCCCAGCCAATCTGTTGGCGTAGTACTGCAGGTTTTCATGGCTTTGCCAGCCGACAATGCCGGCAAAGACATTGTTTTTAGGCTGTCCTGTTGTCACGTTCGTTCGTCCAATCAGATACTGTTACCACAATATCTCATGAACAGCTACAACAATTGTGATAAAACTGACGGGAAGTATTCACTAGCCCCTAGCGATGATTTGTATAGATTTTTTGGGGTCAAAGGTCAAAATCACAGCAGGCCTAGGTATGTGGTGTGCTAGCAAAGGCATCCACGTCAATGCGGTGTCGAAGCCATCTTCTAGCTTAGTTCTTCATCATGCCCAACCAATAGGCTCAAAGCACTGAATACAGAATGAGATTCATCAGTAGATAAGAATGCAGACAGACCTTCAGCTGTGAGATCAACGAGATCAGTTTCACTCATACTTGATGCAACTGCACACAAACACAAACCGCCGATCTGTCTGCGGCTCACAGTGCTACATAGATTTATTTTATTGAACCACAATATAAAAGGTAAAAGGTAAAGGCTTCCCACACTCATTACATAGTGTTGGGCCCAGAGCTGATCCCAGTGTACATACAGTCAGCGCACAGGTGATTGTAAGTAGTCATCCACCCGGCAGTAGGCTGCCATTAATTTCCGCCAGGCCTGTCGTTACTTTCCCAGGCGCAAAGCATAACCGCCTCTTGGCCGGTACCAAGTTATACTGCTTGGTAACAGAGGCATATAGGTGTAAACAACTTGTCCAAGGTTGTTACGCAGCTTTTGCCCCAAGTAGGATTTGAACCCACGACCTGTTGATCGCATGTCCAACACTCTACCCGTTGCGCCACCTAAAACTAGTCCTAAAATGATAAAATAACAGGCTGTTAAACAACGTGGAATCAAAGAAATACAGCACAACTACATGAAAATACCGATGGTACCAATATCAATATTATTTTACTACCGGCACCTGTATTTTATTCTAGTACTACGACCACTAGCATTACCATTGTTGCAATCAATTCATTGGCGACCATCAATACCGCTACTATTAACACCCATAAGTCTTGATTAACTCGTGACAAGGCCCAGTCCATCAAGAATTCCTAGACCTAGGTTCCACTTGATGACAAAAAACAGTTTAAGAAACCAGTCAGCCAAGTTCTCTAAACCACCAGTTTACAACAAAGATCTGACACAGCTGCATTTTAAAAATTCCCAGCTCTGCACAGGACAGATTTAACAGGACAGTCTTCACTGAGTCATAATCAACTACATAATAACTACATGGTTTAAGTAGTGAGCGAACAGTATGTGGTTAACACTGACTGGACTTATGGTCATCAGGCGTAGTGGACTTGGTCTGTGGAGTCTTTGATGTACTCTTACGTGCAGTAGTAATCTTCCTGTTCATCTCTCCGAATGCTGCATCACTGTTGCTAGAACCAGCTGATGTCTGTCGCTGTAGAGCTGGTTCACATATGCATGCATCACTAACCAAATTACAACACCACAATCCAGATGAAACAAATGATAATTCAGTTATTTTTAAATCAGTTTCAATCATGAAATCAGCAAGTAAGCTCAGTATTGGAGAGCTGGTGTAGCACTAGCAACAACCTTTCATTTAGCACTCTGGCAATGCATCAAGCAAGGAAGCCTGGTTGACTAATATTAGTGCTGCGTTGGCTGAAAAATGCTACATTCACAAATGAAAATACTCTAACTTGAAACCTACTTTAGACTCGCTTTTACAGACAGTTTCCACACGAGTTCTACACTCATATTGTTTTGTCATGTTAATCCGCTTAATGCTTATTTTTAAAACCTGTAACCAAATCTCGTCCACAACTAGACTGTTCTTTGTTAAAAGACCTACGCCATCTTAAGTAACAACAAGTCTCCACTGCCGCTGACAGACCCGCGCGACACAGTGTCTCAGGCCCACCGTGTTGTACACAGATGTCGACGGACAGTGTGATAAACTGGTGACCAAGATGTCTCCAGTTTATCACACTGAAGGTCCACCTAAGTTGACAGCAACTGAGACGATCAGATATGGTTGGTGCCCACCAAAATATAAATGGTTCACATGACCTCACCACGCCCCTTTCAGGGATGGTTTGCCATCCGTGGGATAGTACTTGCTACCGTGAACCTACCTACCAAATTTGAAGTCTCTACATCCACTCACTATGAAGATATAAAAGGCGATACAAAATGTCGAATTGGGGTGGTTGGGATAATACTGTCAGAATTTCGCTGAGATTTTTAGCATAGGAAAACTACAGTACCTGGGTATCGTATGGTATTGTTTGCGTGATCCTGCATTTAGCCATTTTAGTACAGTGACAGCTGGATGGACAGACAGACGGACAGACACACGACGAAAGCAAGTACCGCACTATCAGAGTGACGTGGGGGTAAAAACTCATTTCTCTATAGCTTTTAAAGTAATTCAGCAGACAAAAAACTAGATGGCTGTATTGTGTGGAATGCCCACAATACAGTAGTCGGCTCAAAGCACTACTAATGCAGCAGTGACGGCTTACATGTAAGCTAGGCGCCGACTACCCCGCAGTAAATGACCATGCCCATTTGCAAATGCTCTACAGAGCTATTTACTTCCTGCATTCCAAGCAGACTAGTGTCACGTGACTGTTATCGTATTGTGCCGTGCGTCACCCGCATCTGATGTGTCCAAAAATTTGGTAGTACTTTCTGTGTATGGACTGTACTGGCCATGGGAATGACTTCGAATTTATTCCAAAAGCAAAAATAAAAACTAGACATCCTATTGAGGGATCATTTGGCAGCAATTTACTGTTGATCTGTAATAATTGCAAAGTTATGGTGGCCTAAAGTCACAAAACGTTAAAAAAGGTTTTCATTTTTTATAAATGACCCCTTATGGTAAAAGTTTCAAAATTTTGTACTGAAAGTTTTCATCAGCGACACCGATCAATGTGCTGTGCTCAAATTTCGTGAAATTTGGCCGACAGGAAATCAATAAAATTGTGCGTTGCTTACCTGATAAAAACAAAAACAAAATTTCGCCCGGCTCTCCAGCTGTTGCGGATCGCGCCCAAAATCTGCCAAGTCCAGCCCCAAAAATGTATTCAGTGCTCCAGATTTCATCCACATCGGCTCGCTTTAGGCGAAGTTATAGCCGAACGCATGAACACCACCAAAAGACGCCGTAAAGTGAATCCAATACTCAGCTGAAGTCTAGCTTCGAGCCGCATAACAAAACTGTGCTTCATGAAGGTAACTAATGTCTATTTGTGAAAGGCTGGCAACTGCAGCAGGGTACAAGCACTACAATAAACATAACTTTCATCAACACAGTGATTCACCACTCTGTACATCTATAACTCCATCTCTCTTTCACTCAAGGCTTAAAACCTACCTCTTTCACAAATCCTACCTCCCATAGTTTTCACTTCTTCCTCCCGGACTGCCTCCACGGATTTTTGCCTGCACCGTTCCTTCTCAGCCATCTGGTTTTTGATTTTATTTTTTCCCTATTTTTTCGTTTCTAGGCCGTGCGCTAGATTAAGCTTGCCATCTCGTCAGCTTTTGAGCGCATGTTAATCTACCGTATTGTATCGTATCGTAACACCAAACAGCCACTCCAGTTAAAAGCTGAAAGTGACCAGAGTATGAAGAGTTATCTTACAAGGTGTGGGAAGAACATCTCTTCTCTGCTCTTCATCCACACCACGAGTATACTCCACAAAAGGACGTTGTTTCTGACTCTTGAAGTTGATGTTGCTACGGCGACGATTTTTGCCACCAAAGGCCTGTTTGGATGCTTCCGCCTTTGCCTATACACAGCATTCGCCGCACGCTAGTTACCATCCACACTGTTAATGGAAACTGGTAATTAATTAAGCAAACAGCCAACACCAACTCAAACGTCACAGAAGGTATCAAATTAGACGCCTGTATGGGGGTATACATTCTCCCCACTGCCATCCTGCCCCACAACTGTGTCCATGCCCCAACCCGCCTCCATCATGTTGAAACCCGCTCTGCCGCTTAATAATGGCCCCCCCCCGCCACCACCC
>Ga0209780_1003507_pt1 | contig 11743 bp, 8 predicted proteins | sample WorMetexBAHAMAS2_FD_187384 | JGI IMG/M metagenome (GOLD analysis project Ga0209780, IMG submission 187384) | Marine gutless worms symbiont microbial communities from Max Planck institute for Marine Microbiology, Germany - Inanidrilus exumae... | ecosystem: Host-associated > Annelida > Digestive... | reverse complement strand
GGTGAAGAGGGGGCTGGGTTCTCCTTTTTGGGGGAGGTGGGCAGCCAGCCCCCTCTTCACCAACTAGGAGATCTGCGGAGCGCTGTAAGCTCCCCCAGTTGGGTTCGGGGCGAAGTATCGGCCGCTGTTGATTTTGGTGTGGTTTGAAGCCCCAAAAATTGTCTGGTAACAAGTTTTGCAAGCCGTCTGGGGTGGGCGGTGATCGCCCCTTCGCCTCCCCTCTGCTCCCATGGATCCGCCACTGAGTTCAGTTTGCTGATTCCACTAAGTGTGCAACTGATGCTGTTGTCGTAATAGTATCTTAATTGTTTTGTTGTTGTTAACGTGTTGTTCTAGTTGTTGTGAATTACTGCGACGCCCATGAACGTTATACTTACCGTGGCGTCGCTGTTCCAATTTTACCGGGACACCGTGTATTTAATGTTTACCGTATAGCGTGCGTTTCGGCGACTGTTTGTGTTCACCCAAATCGCAAATTTTAACCGTGAACGCGATACTGCTTTGTGATGTGTACGTTAAATGGTTTATATAATAGAAATGACTAACTTTTACAAGTGGAACGCGTTTCTTGAAAGCTGCAACAGCCTTAGACGCAACGGATTTTTTTCCATTGAAGATTTCTTCAAAAACACACCCATCTTTTTCACTATGATGGTGTTGATGACTATAAATATTTACGTGATAAAACAGTCGTTTCATTGGCATTTTAAGATAATCATAGTAGGCCTATGTATATAATCAAGTTGTTTTTACGGTTATACTGTTAATTCAATGACACAGCAGAAACAGGGATAACTCATTATCGTCTGCTACAATGTGTAAAAATGACTTTGCTTTAAAAATCACGACTAGGCCTACTATTTAAAAAGATGTTACACCAAAAAAGATGTTGAAGTCCATTCATACACTATTGTTTTACAGCAAATTTCTTCAACTAGCGGGCCGCAAGCGCAACGGATCGAGTGCCATAGGCACGAATGCAGCGTCTGTCTGTCTGTCTGTCTGTCTGTCTGTCTTCCGGATTTCTCAAAAACGTGCAGACCGATTTCCATGAAACTTTTCATGGTTCAAAGGGGTCATACGTAGATGTGAACGGAAAACATCCGGAAAATTTCGACCCTTAATGTGTAAAAATTGGGAAAACGGTGCAAAATGGCCGATTTCGAGAAAGTCCCCACGGGTCACGCGCGCTGGCCTGTGCAATGGCCTGCGGTCCGAGTTTGCGCGCACGTCCGCACGCTGGCCTAAGGTCCGACTTTGGCACGGGCCAATCGCGCGCTGGCCTGGGGGCATGGCCTCAGGTGTACATGCCAAGGCATTGTGTCTGTATTGAACAATTAAATTACATGAGGCTAGATGTCAGTGCACACGCAGCAGTAACAGACTTCCATTGTTTTGCCGACGAAGATTCAGTAATGTTAACTAAGTAGTTAACACGATAAACATCAAAAATTTGTTCCAACTGGTCTGTTATCCAAACGCACGGACACAAACAGAGAAGAAAAGTTAAACGCAGCATTTCACTGACAGCAACAGCGATTAGAAACCAGGTTACTTACTTAAAATGTTAAACTGTACAATTACCAATAAATACATAGATTTATTTTGCAGTTTTTCATACAAAAACAGCATTAGCTGCAATAAACTGGTAATAAAATTATTAACGTTAACTTGGCAACACAATTCAACAAAATTTCAACAAACTAACTGAAAAAAACAAAAATAACAATTACAAAACAAATAAAACGAAACCACAAAGTAGCCTACAACAAACAGGATTGAGTAGACATGAAACCCAGAAGTCTCTGACAAATATCATCACATCGCAGAAATACTACTACTGCGCCCGATGTAAGGCAATGGATTACAAAAAAACGTCATGGCATGTTCAGCAGACTATATCAAAGGATGCATTTTTGGGGCCAGCTAAAAATGGGTTTTGATGCTATAATTGTGTCGAAGTTGTCGACGCATCTTCAGCTTGGTTTGATTTTATTTCCGTTAAAAATCTTAACATAATCCAAAAACTTCTAACAAAGCATACGGATGGGGTCTAACTAACTGTTTCCATTGTGCTACTTGCGTAACTGTCAGTTATTTAAATCACTTCGTAATTAATCTCACTGTCTGCATCATTTGCTCCCACCTATTCGTAATGTTCTTACATTGTGAGATCTATCTTTGAATATGTTTGGGCTTGGTTTGTCGTCAGTCTGATGCTTTATGAAGTTTAAGAATTTTTGTTAATACTCTTAGAGTGTGTAATGTTTATTGTCTGTTACTGATGTTAAGTGTCTGTGTTTGTCAGTAACAGTAATACCGAACCTACTTACTCATGTAATAATTTTTCAACTACTTCACTCACTACTCTGAGACTTATCGTCAACAAACTGGTAATTATGCACTATATGATGCCAATGCAGTTTTGGTAGAAAAAAACAGCTACTGCAGTGGAGTGTCTATTGACCGATGCTGGGGTGGTTGGTTTATCAAGTAAAGTAAGTAAGTAAACAGTGTATAGCAGTCAGCAATAACTTATGCCTCACCGATACGGGAAACTCACATGTCATATGGTGTCACAGTGTTATCACTGCCACACGCAGAGATGAGAATCCCCGCCTTTACCCCCAGCCAAAGCAGGTACTCGATTTAGCGACCCTGGACGGATGCAAGGCTGAGTTGAACAATGTTACATGAAAGCAGATCGGCTGGGGATTGAACCTGCGCGCGACCTGTCAGTCGCAAGTCCAATGCCCTACCGCAGCGCCACCACGCACCACAGCACGTCGCATGCAATGAAACAGTACTGTTTTTGTTACTACACAACATGCCGGCCCTGCCGGGTTTTCCAAAAACGTCTTCCAAAGCGAGTTTTATGGATTGCTTTAGTGAAAAACTTCACAGCCAAAAAACGTTGCACAACCAATAACATTGAAGCACGTAATTACCGCCGCATAACAAAAGACACTATCAACACGAAGACAAATAACCATAACAAGTACGTCCGTCCTCGTAATACTCGGACGGAAATGTACGCTGGCCGCGTCGCATGCTGCCCCTGGTGAGTCGCGTTGAGTATACACGCGCGCTTTATTTAGATTACAAAAAAGACGCTATATTAACGTTAGAAAAAAGATGTGACAGACGGACGGACGGATAGACGCCAGACCGTTACATTACGCATACCGCTCGACGCGGCAAGCGTAACAATAAGTCCGATGAACGGACAGAGCAGAAAGAATGTACACAACACAACCATCAGTTCATCTTGCACACATGATTGTCTTACATCAACTGTCAACCGCAGCAATAACATCAACACTAACATCACAACATTAACAGCTTAAGCAAAAACTGTTTCGCTTCTGGGGCAGCGTACCCAGACCCATGTTTTGCAGGGGCTAGATCCGTAATCTCCCATCACGGGTCAGTCCCGGGACCCCACTGGAGGCTTAGTGACCTGCAGACGCCCTCAGCCCGGCGATCGAGGCCCTAGACAAGGTTCAGCTGACTTACTAGACAAGCATACATGTAGACGTTATAATACAGTATATTTGTGAGATAGACCCAATATTTGTTTCCACAAGAGTCTATTACGGGTACCAGTATCTTAATCAAAAATGCGTACAGCCTGAAATAAAGTGCATTATGCAAGGCGCAGGCACATCATGCGAAATACACCCACATTTAATTTTCATTGTAAAGAACGCGGGGTCAAGGCCCCCAGACCGCGAAGCCCTAGGCCTGTGCCTGCCTCACCTACTCCTTTCGCCGGCCCTGGACGCCCTAATCGGCCCAATTTTCAAAATCTTATATCCTTCTCTGAATAATACCAATGTTAATATTAACCGCATCGTCAGTACATGTATTAGTGAAGCGACGCAGAGGAAATTGCTGACATTCTGTGCGAATACGATATGCATGAAATAAAACAACACAGAGCTGCTGCAACAGTCAGCAATGTTTCACCGTCGCCTGTTACATCACAACAGTTTTGCGGTGAAAGCTTGAGAAAATTAAATCCATATAACTACAAAATGTAGCTTATCATATCTTCAGCCAGCCTGCTGGCAGCTTGGACTGAAATCCTTGACTATTCAGACGTGCGTCACCCATGGGCTGCACGTGTTTGCAACACTTACATTATGCAAATGAGACCACCGACGTCATCGGACAGACGCTGATGTCGGTGACATCAGGTGGGAAATCCCCGGCGCACAGGAAGTCCAGTGCAGCTGGTTGTTGCTATTACTCGGCGCAGAACTATCGCAAACAGTCGTAATTCGGTGCAGCGGCGAAGACCCCACAGTCTGCTTGGTGTCTGCCGTGGGGAATCCCGGTCCCCGGTGATCCCGCGCTGACGTCATCGTGACGTCGTTCGGCTGGGGAATGACTGACATGTCGCTGGTGGAGTCTGCTAGAGCAGCCGCTGAAGCACGTAGAGGACTGTCGCAATTGTCAGCTGTGTCGAGGAATCGAATACATCGCTTTTTTCTTCTGCATCACAACGACAACACATCATCATCATTATCACCATCATCATCGTCATCATCAGCAGCATTATAGCCTTCCAAATGATCTATTAATATTACTAATAATATTACTATAAATCACTGTCTCCAAAAACTCAACTTTTGGTCATAACTTTGGCAAATGTAGACCATCTTCATAAGTTCTTAACTCTTTTACTGACAGATTCCCGAGGAAATTGTCTGCGTGTCTTTGATAGATACTTCCAACTCACCTCAACTGCGTTGCTATACTGTCATGTGAAATTCAAAAATTTAACATAACCGCCAAACTTCTACTACCATCAAAATTGTCACGTTTTGTTAAGTTTTATGCAAGATTCGCCGCTGCCACTAACAGACCTGCGCAAAGCAGAGGCTCAGCGCATGCTAAACATAACGTATCACATCATATGGTAACCACAATTCTTCTAGCTTACTCAGCTTAGGGACTGAATACCGATCTCGACGGTGGGTGTGATCAACAGTTGTCCGATAACCATCACAAGTTTATGACACTCACCGGCGAACTAAGTTGACAGCGCCTGAGACGATCAGCCGTTCCAGAGATACGGTTGATGCCAACAAAAATTTAAATGGTTCACGTGACCTAACCACGCCCCTTTCAGGGATGGTTTGCCATCCGTGGACTAGCACCTACCTACTAAATTTGAAGTCTCTATCTTCAATCACTACGAAGATATGAAAGGCGATGCAAAATGTCGAAAATGGGGTAGTTTGGGGTAGTAAGAGTAACTCAAGCTCACTAGAAATAGCCTCTTCTGATCGCTTCTGGATTGTTTCCAGATCTTGTAGTCCTAAGGATTCAGATCTGGGCTTTTAGACAGCCATGAAACTAGCAAGGTGAACGCCTAGGTCTCCCATGCAAACATACAACTGAAACTGTAAATTTCAGATTTCACACGGTAGAGTAGAAACATATTTAGGCGAGGTGTTAAATCTTACAAGTCTGTATAAAAGTTCGTTTGCAATCTAATAGTGAACGAATTTTGAAAATCGGTCTACGAAGTTACGACTAAAAATCAAGTGTTTTTTATGGACGTCATCTCGCGAAAAAATACAGAAAGTGACAACTGTGCTAACGAATGATTAACAAATACAAATTACTACTAAACAAAGTGTATGTATGTTAGTTGGGCAGCTGCGTCGCCAGGGTGGACGGGTAATGACACGGTGGACATGTCCATTCCAGTCTTCCAAGAAAGCGTTCCCGAGATTAACGCAGATCCGACGAGTGGGTAAGGAGTCAATCGGCCAGACATGAAGCTTGCCGCTTCAATGCACTGAATCCAATGTTTCTGACTTGCTAGAATTGCTCACCATTTCCTCTCCCATATTCAACCCTCCCCCTACTGGGAGGGGAGACGCCCATCCGCCCACTGGACTCCACCCATTGCCCATCCCACTTTTAGACCGGGCGACGCCCCCTGTAAGTTGGGGTGCCGTGGATTGTCGGTAGTGAGAAGAGCGAGTTGAGAGACCTGCAAGGTTTACACCAGCGATTCTGATGTTCCAGACCGTAGCGAGCTCGACATTTCTTGGCGGCAGACCCGCATCCACCTCCGCCGGCGTCTAACACACGCAACACGACCTAACCTGCCAGTGGCCAGTTATAGAATGTACTGGCGTTTATAGATACTAAACAAAATCTTTGCTAGGCGCTGCAGTAGTGTAACAGTGAGCTCAGAGCCTTAGACATACTGTCAAGGTCGCCCGTAGGCTTACGGTCACAATGGGTGTGAGTAGCGGGGTTTGAGACATACCCATACATCCAATGTTGCAGGGCAACTTTCAAAATTAATAACAAAATAAATTAGCCCCGCACGGGAACGACGGTCGACTCTTTGCAACTGACGTTTCTGCCAAGTTCAAAGTCATGTGACAGAAAAACTAGAAGAAATAGCAAAAATCCGGCCCGATCAAATTTAGATATTGCGCCCTAGTTTAAGAATCCGTGGTCAGTTGCCAGCTCCCATTGTAAATGGCGGTGGAAATAGTTTTTGAAAAATGGCCGGATTTCCAACTTTCAAGGGCTCGCGACCTTGACTTTGGATCGGGTCATACTGCATACCGTCGTGCATCACTCATGGACCTCTACCTACATGCCAAATTTCATTGAAATCGAAGAAACTTTTTGTGGACGGACGGACGAACGCACGTACGGACATATGAGACCAGCTTTGTTAGGTCGACTCTCTCGAAGTGTGTCGACCTAAAAACCTTAAGAGGCATTAACGTTATTACACACGCTTTTCTTCGTTCAGTCAGTTTTGTTCGGTTGGCCGATATTTTCTGTGGTTTGGGTCCACTGAGGTTGGGGTCAACGGAGGTCACGTCGTGCAGAAGACAGAACCTCGTTGGTTGTTGTTGAGACGATGCAGCGAAGATCGTCGCGACAGCGCCGCTTTGCGCCTCACTCGCCTCACGATGAACGAGTAATTGTCGCGAGCCGTCCAGCCGGGAAACGATTGCTTGTGTAACAGCTTCTCGCGTTTTGCCATCTCGTAGTAGCGAGCCTGTTCCGACCGATCCAGCGAGTGCCACTGTGTCACACACATGCATCGGTATTCGTTCAATAGCACACACGCGATGAGACCCATGTCAACACTGCCAAGTCAAAGACAAGCAGATCGTTCACCAATGAATTCCCAAACACGCCTTGAGCCTTGCAGTCTTATTCCGCCAACGTCTTTTATCTCAACGTCATTCGCTAGGCGGCAGCACGGCCGCTGTATTTTCTGACGTTTACATGTTAAATTGAGCCACTACTTCCTCCTACCGGACATTCGACAACATTTGGATGCGATCCGACACAATCACAGGTGGGCAGTGGCCGTGATGTTTTGCCCCTACCCTCACCTCCAGATGCGTTTTGTGGCTATGCGCATGTGTCTCGAACCGTCGAACTCACAACTAGGTCTGGAGAGTTCAGTCTCTTCATTAACCGGCAGCATTGCCCGCAGCGCAACGCTACGGTTATTCAAGTTACCGGTACTCAGAGGCTGATTTTGAGGTTTTTAGCCCCCCCAGGGGCGACACGTTGCACCGATGGGTCCCTCCTTCATGCCAAATTTACCCCATCGGTGCGACGATAAGGGTACAGAACCCCCAAAACTGAAATTTTTATTGAGATTTGATTAAAATGTGGAATATAAACGCACCCGCAGGGGCGTATCCCTTGTATGGTTTTCACAAAATGTACAGAATTTGTACCTCTTTTCAGGTTGCGTTAGCCGTTAAAGTTTCGTTGGATTTGCTCAAGGGGTTACGGAGTTATGGGGGTTTTAACTTGACGGGGTCTGGTTACCCTCAATTTTTCAATGCCCCCTAGCGGTGGCGAAACTATGCGCCAGGCCCCCAAAAGTTTCAGAGGTGCAAGAACGTGCTCGAGGTCCTCTATCACCATGCCAAGTTTGGTGGGGCTCGAAAAATGTTACGTTTTTTGTTTGTTTGTCTGTCTGTCCGCTGCTTAATCAATAATGATCATCATTCACAATCACAATGGTCATTGTCAGTTTCGAATATTTCTAGGCGACATTAATACTGTACTATTTCTTCCCAGTTTAAAATTAAGTCTCAGCATCAAAAGTGCCAATGAAAAATAGCCCCGTACGGGACTGACGGTCAACTCTTCACAACTGACGTTTCTGCCAAATTCAACGTCACGTGACACAAAAACTCGGACAAATATCACAAATCCGACCCGATCAAATTTAGATATTCATCATCTTTATTTCACCAAAGCTGGTAGAGACAAAAACCAATAAAAAAGATAAAAAAGAACTTAACTAGAAGAACTTAACTATGAGATACCGATAGTTCTGTTAATTCAAACTTTACACGGTCCCGGAACATTTTACACAAAGTATTTTCGTTGTATTGCAATTTGTTTAGAAATTTACTTATTCGTCTAAGTACCATATCATACACAGAACAATTGAACATAATGACACACTCGTTAGCAATATCACAAGACTTCGTAGCAAATATTTTCCTGAATGCGTTATTTAAAACTTATTCAAATGATCTAATTACTGACTTGTTAATGGGACATGCTTCTATACCGTAAAGTAAACTTGGTAAGCATTTGGTTTTCAGCAATTCAACGATAACATCTTCTGACGCACACCGACCAACCTTCCCATATACTGCGTTGAATGATCTATAAAAAGACTGTTTGGCGTTGCTATGAGAACATCTGTACTCTCTAGCTGCAGTGACATACACATTAGTGTAAGAATCCGCGGTCAGTTGTCGACTCCCATTGTAAATGGCGGAGGAAATACATGTAGCTTTTGAAATAGAAGGATTTTCAACTTTCAAGGGCTCGTTACCTTGACCTTGGCCTTGGATCGGGTCATACTGCATACCGTCGTGCATCACTCATCGACCTCTGCCTACACGCCAAATTTCACTGAAATCGAAGAAACGTTTTGTGGACGGACGGATGGACGGACGGACATTTGAGACCGGTTTTATTAGGTCGACTCTTCAGAGTCGACCTAAAAACTAGAAGATGGACTTTGACTTTGACGTGGATGCCTTCGCCACCTCGACAGCCTGCTGTCACCTTGACCTTTGACATTCAGAACCTAAGTAGGTCATCAAAATGGGCTAGTGAACATCCCCTATGAGTTTCATCGAGATTGCCCAAGCCGTTCATGAGATATCGTGGTAAGAAGATCCGTCCGGATGAACGGACGAATGAATGGGTGAACGCGGCAGGCGGACAGCACGAAAACATAGGCCTAATGCCTTTGCCGACGACACTGTCAGATATGGTTGGACAAGGCATAATTAAAAGCAGTGCGCGAAGTTTGTAACTTCTGCGTGGCGGTACAGCATAAAAAGGTAAAGGCGTCGATTCGTACAGCGCTTAATTATGAAGCATCTCAAAAGCACTCAGGATGGCACGTGCTAAAGGGATCACACAGTTCTACCTGCCACCCGCACGCTTATCGACGAGTGGTCAGAGTCATCCAGCCTTTACTCCGTAAGCATTCACCAGATGGCGCCACCTCCGACAGAGGTAACAGACATCTGATTGCAGCTTACTACTCATTTATCGACCCCGAAAGGATGGAAGGCTGAGTTGACCTGGTTGGTGGATAGCAGACGGTTTAAGTGGTCACCCGTCAGCTGCAGGTCGAGCGCAGGACTGGTAAAGTTCGCCGGCGAAAAACCGACGTTCCACCACTGTGCTACGCAACCAACCGTAAACCAAGCTTACACGGAGGGTTGATACTTACTTACTTACTTACTTAAAGGGAACACTGACAGCAGGCATGTATACAGAGATTGGCGCATAACAGCGCTGAATGACGACAGGTGCAGTTTATAGGTGGCGTCTCATCACTCACACCTATTCATGTGCGACAGGTAAGGTGCAAGGTGATTAGATCGCAGCCGCCGGCCACCTGGAAGGGTTACACATTGACTTGTCCATTCTTCAGTGCTTTGTACTCTGAAATGCATTCTTTTCACCGGCTACAAATCGATACTTCAGTTACGGGAGAGGAATAAGACGGCGGCCACTGCACCAGTGGCGTAAATCTGGCTGGAATTCTGGTGCAGGTGCGGATCTGGAAGGCTTGATGGGGCGAGAGGTGGGGTGGGGTTACCAATCCCCACCGGAGATGGGTCTCCGGAGGGGACTAGGCCCCTTCTCCAGAAGAAAAAACTGAATTTTTCATTAAAAATGACGTGTTTTGGTGCATTCTGAGCGGTATTATTGTCCGTGCCAAAAAAAATGTTGAATATTCCGCCTGAAGTGTTGATTTGCTGGACGTCGAAGGCGTACTTGTGGGCAGTAATGAATGCTCTGTTAGAGTCATGAGGTTGTTAAGCTTTTTACTGCATTACAATGCGAGCAATCTGGTGCTTGAAATTTTGAAACATGGCAAAATCTGGTGGGACAATTTGCATTAGCGTCCGCCACTCCAAATTCTGGGGGATTCGTCCCCCCGTTCCGTTCCCCATCGTGATTTACGCCCATGCGCTGCACGTCGTACCTTTCGTCCGAGGATCTGGTTGATCGCCGCCGACTCTTTGAGCGTGCACTCGTCCACGACCTTGGACCGCACCTCCTTCATGAAGAGCATGAATGCGTTCAGCGGCTTCTTGATGTGGACCGGCTTCTTCCTCGCAAGTCGGTCGCGTATCGACGACTGGTAGACACGGCGAGCCAGCGCGGGCCGGGCTGGCAATGACCGGCAGGCGGGATTGGCGACGGGCAGCGGCCGATCGACGATCAAGGGCCGGTCTGAGAGACAGGTGCGTGCCGAGTGCGACGAGCGACTGAGCGGCGACGACAACTGATCATGGACGGACAACGGACGACAATGATGATGTGATGTAGCTGACTGGTGCCACGACGTACCACCGCGCAGCGTCCTACAACATACCAACACATCACACCCCCGTGGCACGTCTCTGTCGCTTAGCGGTAAAACGCCCATCATCACAGTGCACATTGAACGGTCATCAACTTGGACCGGGTTCAATCAATCTGATCGGACAGTTACTTCGCACCCCCCCCCCCGGCAGAGTTGCGAAATATTGTGATCAACGTGTCTGTATGTTTGTCTGTCTGTTTTTTGTTTGTTTGCCTGTCTGTATGTCCGCTCGCATATCTCAGAAATCACACGTGCAAATTTCACAAAATTTCTCTACATGTTATCTGTGACCGTGGCTGGGTCCTCTTCTGACGGCAATGCGATACGTTATGTACTTCCGGTTTTGTGAATGACGTCATATTTTCATATAATGGAAGAAGCACACCCCAATCAAAGACGGCGCGTATGTTTCGTCCAGTTCGTCTGCTGTTGGCACCAGTCAGACGTCCACGCTGTTTGGTCAAGATCGCCAGGTGGCAGTACTGGGGCGAAGTCTGCCGTCTTCGACTTCATACTGTGTCAGGAATGGATAACTATTGCGTTTATTTTGAGATTAATAACATTCTTACAGACTAAAAATGTCAATTATAGGCTTATGGTCCCGTTTTTGATGGAACCTACTGCATTGTGGCCTATCAAAGTTTTGGGCGGGCGCACCGTTCAACGATGCCATCGCCAGGTGATCAGATCAGAGCGCACCTGTCAGGCAGAGATGTGTCGAGTGTCGATGACGTCCGACTGGCGTCGTCTACGAGCGCCGGATGTGACACTCCAGGTAACGTGGTCGATATTCCAGGAGGACACGGACACTGGACGGAC
>Ga0209780_1003506_pt1 | contig 11743 bp, 7 predicted proteins | sample WorMetexBAHAMAS2_FD_187384 | JGI IMG/M metagenome (GOLD analysis project Ga0209780, IMG submission 187384) | Marine gutless worms symbiont microbial communities from Max Planck institute for Marine Microbiology, Germany - Inanidrilus exumae... | ecosystem: Host-associated > Annelida > Digestive... | reverse complement strand
GACTTTAAATGCAAATTTAACCACCGCCAATCGTTTCTTTACAAAGGACGATTGACGGTGCGGACGATTCGAAAATTTCGAACCGGATCATCAGTACGAATCGAATCCCGAATCGGAAGTTCGATTCGAACTCGAATCGAATCTCGAAGCTTCGCAGGTCACTATACACGACCGTCATGTATCGTCCACAGGTGGACAATAGACACGACGGTTGTGTCTATTGCCCACCTGTGGATGATACACGACGGTCGTGTCCGTAACATCCACCAACAACAAGTAATATCATATAACAACAAGTAATACAGTGCTATAAACAGCTGTGCATACAGTACTGGTACCCGTGCCAGCTGTGTCCGTAGCTTTATGACCGTAGCTTACTGTACAATCATTCTAACCTAACCATACAAGTACAGCTACATTCATTTCTGAACTGTCATATGCTGAAAGCTTAACGCCTATACGTACGTGGGCTAATCCTAACCATAATGATAACTCTAATCCTAATAGGCTACCAAACCTAACCCTGACACTAACCCTAGCCCAAACCTAACCCTATTAATCGTAACCGTACGTTCAACGATGACAAAAAATCATGTCTAATTGCCAACAAGCTTGCCCGCACTGCATACACTTTCAGTACAGCCTGCCCGTACTGTATACACGATCCGTCAATCACAACATACATACATACCGAGTCTAAGTTTCTTTCCGACTGTTTCTCAATAAAACTTCTTTGATAGGAAATGCATATTTAAGTACGAGAAACTGAGCAAAGTAATCATTACAAGCTATCATATGGTCAAATTTGCGTATTTTTTAAACATTTTTCCTACAAATTAACAAACAAGCTGTTTGTTAATTTGTAGGAAATAAACAAACACGCCCATAATGACCACGCCCATTATACGATCATCGTGAGCCGCACGTACGTAAGAAAATTCTTACGAATCGATAGTGAATAGCACGTACGAAAAATCGCAGAACTTGCGTACGACAGAAATTTTTGCGTACGTACGCACATAATAGTGAATAGCACGCCTGGATCCCATGTGACACGTAGTTCTGGGCCCACCCATTTAGGCACCCAAATGGCATCTTGATAAGTTCAGCCGTTTTTGCTTACACTGCATCACTGCATCAAAGACTCAATACTTTTTAGTGGGGCAGACAACCCCAAAAATTGCCCCTTCCCCTCAGGATCTGCACTCCCATCTAATGCATGGTTTCTTGGGTCCACCCAACTCAGCCCCCAAATGGCATCTCGATCGTTTCAGCCGTTTTTGCAAGGCTTACGAACGTGACCAACAGACAGACCGATAGGTAAGGAGGCTGACATGGCACACCGTGTGTAGCAATAGGTCGCTATTGCTAGTTGTCACTGCAGTGTGTCGTCATAAGTTCAGAAAGCGGTAAGTCATTTGCAAGTTATGCAACTGCAACCCGTAAAAATTCTGCAGTAGTAACTGTATGCAGTGTCCTGTGTGGGCCCGAGGCAATCCCCCTTATCCCTTCACTTCCCCACCTTCTACTCTATCTTTCAGTATGTTTTACTTTTCCTTTCTTACTCGCTTCATCTAATTTCTTGCTTTCTGATCTTATCCCATTCTACCAGAATAGTCCCACTCCGTTTCCAAGCCGGATGTCGTAGGAGGCGACCAAACCTGCCTTTAGTTTTTGTGTTGATTTTATGTTATATGTATTTTTTAGTTAAGGATGCATGCTTGTTTTTGTAGTATTTAATTTAGTTTTGTGTTGTGGTGCGATAGTTTTCTCCCCTGTTGTAGGCGCTAGCATAATAATTTAAATGAGCCTCTTGATCCCTTTCCCTTTTTGGTGGCTGCTGAACAGAAATGCGGCCAGGGTTACGGTTAATATATCTGGCCTTCCTTCACTGGGTAGGGATTGATGTCCACCCCTGACATTTTGTATCTGATATAGCGATAGTTGTGCTGAAAAGAGACGTGAAACTCCAACTAACTGTATGCAGTAAACATTGAAAGCATTTCTAACATCATAGTGTATGTGTTGTTAGACGGCACATTCTGAATTTACGCAAGGGAATGACAACAACCAGTCTGGCGTTACGCGCGAACAGAAACTGAAAGAACTCGCTGCGGCTTATGACAGTTTCGCTGAGCTTCGTAATAACCTGGAGGAAGGCACGAAGGTCTGTTGACAGCTGCATAGAGCCATGTCTTGACAGCAATGCTTCCTGGCAGTATTGTTTCAGTATTTAACTGTGACATGGTCACACACTGTTTGGAAGAGTGGCCGGATACTGACATACTTCGTGCTGTTTACCTTACAGTGGGTGATGTTCTGCACAGCAGAAATGTTTTGTGCCATGACATGTATGCTTTTTTAAAGCCATGCGATATATGCACACTATTAAGCACCCATAGTAAGTCATATAATGGTGTACCAAATCATGTAATTGTCGGCGACCCTGGGTCAACGTGAGGTCAGTTCAGCTATGGAAATCTCCGAGTCACCGTCTCTAAAAGTACAGTAGAATCTGATTTTTATAACTCTGATTAAATTAGAAGTAGACCTGCTTAATTAATTAACAGTTAGAATCAGCACCAGTCAAAAACGGCTCAAGTATGGGAATGAGTACACTAACTGTCATCAAGTAGGCCTTAATATCAGTACAACAACAACAGAAATTTCACTTCAGTGTAACTTCGTCATGTCTTCGTTGGAATCGGTGCCTGCCTAACAAAGCTTCTCCTTACCCTGTCAAATGAGCCCCTTACTGCAAGCAATATATGCACTATGTGGATGTGTTGTGAGACTGATGGCTTGTCTCTGCAGTTCTACAATGACCTGACGAACCTGCTGGTGAAGTTTCAAAGCAAAGTGAACGATTTCTGCTTTGCTCGTAAAACGGAGAAAGACGAAATGCTGAAAGACCTGACAGCAAATATAGCACGACAGCCGGGTGGACCTCCACCGGCCGCACCCAACTACCAACAGCCGCCCGGTTAGTGGTGCTCCTATATTCTGCTGTGGCTGCAGCGTCGTACCATTCTTTTACGGTTACTGTTGGCCAACTCTGCATGTGTGATGCATGTGTGCATGTGTGTGTCTGCATGTTACCTGCAATTTGAGCATAACAGTAAGTAGCGAGTCGTTTACTGACTCTTTGTGGATGACATTGTGCTTCTGATGGAGATCTTGTCCATTCTGTTCCTGGCACTTGAGGTTGTTACCCAGGAAACTAGATCTCTTGGCCTTTTAATTTTCGTAGCAAGATCCAAACTCCTGTCGCCTCCTTTCTCTGAGGCACTCTAGTGCTCATGGATCGAGACAGTGTCGACATTGTGGAATTGTTCATCTGACTTGGTACAAATATCTACAACACTGACACCAGTGAACATGACAGAAGAAAATGAATTGCTGTAGCATGGAACTGTATGGTTTCTGTGGATCAGAAACTCAGAATTCCATTATTGCTGTCAGAACCAAATTATGACGAGCATGGTTATCCTTTATCGAGCAGAAACATGGTCCCTACAAGACAACTGATGAGGAACCTGGATGCATTCAGTCATAATCAGTGGTGCTTGTGTCGCATGTAATGCAAGGTTCATGGAGGGCTTGCATCTCCATTGAGGAGCTCCGCTGACATACTGAGTGTCACCACTTACCAGCATCATCTGTCCGAGATGCCTCATTGAACAGTGGATCATGACTGAGCCCTCCGGCTCTACCTGAATCCATTGCCAACTGACTGGAGCCTTCCTCCCGGTCGCCCTTGTCATATGTGGCTCCAAATGGTTGAGTCTGATCTTGCATCTCTTAAGACTGGCAACAGCTTATCGTTGAGCTCATAACATACGAGTTTGGAGTACTCTTGTGGGTACAGCCATGTCCGACGGACAAGCCATGCAACGATGACAATGAAGTGGTTGATGATTGTGTTTGTACTCACAGTTCAACACCGGTTCAGTTTTATGCCGATGATGTGTTTTATGATAGTTGTGCTTTATAAATCTGCTTTAGGTGTGATTGCTTATTAAGTTTTTGTTACTTTGTTTTGTTACTTTGTTTTGCATTTTGATTTTGTCACTTTTGTTCATCGTTTTTTTTTTAAATTTTAAACCTGTATTTTAACTGGAGACTAGTGCCAAGTTTAAGGTTAGTGAATTGGCATTGAAAAGGAAGACTGTCCCCGACAAATTAATTGAACATCACCAATACAATTTATTTATCACCACTTGTATTGGTGATTGTTCATTGAAGTGATGAGTAGACATAGTTGACAGCAGAGATAACTTAGAGTTAAGTGAGCTTGGTGCAGTTGGACCGTGATGGTGCAGTTTAGCATCAGCATACATAATAATGCAGTAATGTAGCATAATGATGAAATGAAAGAAGGTACTAAGTAGAATTATATCGTTTCCCAATGAAATCTTAAAGACCAGTTGATTGGTTGATGTTTGGTGTGGTTAGCCAACAGTTAGTGCAGGCAGACTGTTCTGTATTTGCGTAAATAGACACCTTGAAAGCATACATGACAGCACTGTGAGTTGTCTGGCTGATGCCATTTATGCAGCAGCAGCAGCGTCTCCTGAGATGATATGTAATGGTAATAATCACAGTTATAATAATCATGAAACTGGATTAGGGTAGTTGTGCGATTAATTTTTTAAATTATGTTAATTGCCTGATTAATTATTTTATCGCAGTATTAACGCACATTTCGTGTTACAGGTGTGGGGGGTAATGAATGACCAGGGATGTGTGGATGCGGGTGCGGATGGGTGGGGGTCATCTGCAAGTTTTTCACATGTCCGTGGGCGGACACGGACACAACTTCATGTGCAGTTGCGGACGTGGTCGTCTGTACATGGATGCATGCAGTGCACGTGCTTAATGAACGTTGATTTTCAGTTTGATTTTGGAATTAACTGACCATTCTGTATAGGCATAATCGGTATAGCTCGTAGCATTTCTCGTTTTTTGCAATGAATTTTTTTAGTCCATGACAGAACAGAGTACATTGCTACTGGTAAGACTGTCCATGGACGGACGCCTGTTGTTGGGTTGGACAGCTGTGGACGCGGAAGGTGTTTCTGCGCACGTGGACGCCAAAAATCCGCATCCGCACATTTCTGTGAATGACGGCTGCAGCGTCGAAATTAAATGGCATCGTAAAATCACACAAAATTTAGAGTAGTGCTGCAACCGGAATGTAAATGCTTGTTCATTAAAGGAGTAAAGTTCAATTATCTTGAGGTTTATATTGAATCTTGCTAGTGGTGTGATAGTTTACATTATTTTACATGTTGGTTAACGTGTTAATTGAACAGCCCTAAACTGCATACATTTTGGGCACACATTTTATTTAAAAGTGCATGTCACACGTATCCTTCAGGTTGGCTGAAACATCTTTTGGTTGTAGGCCAGAAATGTAACCTCCTTAGTCAACCAAAAATTATTGAGTATTTGTAATCCAGCTGTCATTTTACTCTGTGATGCTATGCTTGTGCAGTAAATGCTGTCATTATGTGTCTGTCTGTCTGCCTGTCTATCTGTTGCATGCTGGTATTGTACCAAAATGGCTAAATATAGGATCACACAAACAAGAACTAGTTTTCTGATGATAAAAATCTAGGCCAAATTCCAATGTGGTAACCCCCAGTGGAGGCACCAAATAGAGGTGGGGTATGTTCAAATCAACAATTTTCATCCTATATCTTGAAACAGTGCAAGATAGAGACATAGTTACTATGAAAGGCTAATAGGAACTCGTGTGTGCTTTATTGAATGGTGCTATTTCCAGTGACCCTAACTACCCAAAACCATCCATTTTCAACATTTTGTATCACCTTTCTTCTCTTTATAGTGAATGGAGATAGAGACTTCAAATTTAGTAGGTAGGTTGTCTGTAGCAAGTGCTATCCCACAGATGGCAAACTATCCCTGAAAGGGGCGTGGTCAGGTCACGTGAACCATTTTTATTTTGGTGAGCACCAACCACATCTCTGAAATGGCTGCAGGTAGAGTCATCTTTATCATCTCAGGTACTGTCAACATCGGTGGATGGTCAGTGTGATAACTTGGTGACGGTCATCGGTCACCAGTTAATCACGCTGACCATTGACATCTGTTTACAACACGGTGGGCATGAGGAACCGCGTCTTGTGGGTCTGTCAGTGGCAGCGGAGACTTGTTTACATACCCAGTACCAGTAGATGGAGTTTAGTGAATCATTATTTTATTACTACACAATGCTTCAGTCACAGTGCTGTAACAGATGTAACAAATATCATTTCTTGTGAAATTGAATGTACAGTTAAAAGTCCACTGCTTGGTTATTTTTGGCAAATAATGTATAATTTGGGGTTAGCCACTGTTTACATGTGCATCTAAAATGGGATGAATTTGGTAATAAGCTTTGTGACAGTACAACTGATTGAGAATAATAATGTATGTGCCCAGTTTGTTTGTGGAGTATTTTGTTTTGGCATCTATTTTGTTATGGTTTATGTGTTTCTTAGTGTGTGTTCTTTGCATGATTGCATGATGTCAATTGTTTAGCTGCTGGTGGTGCTCAACAGTCTTCTGCCTCTGGAGATAAAGTCCCTTCCCCAAAGGCTGCACCCCGTAGATCACTGCAGCCAGGCCAAGGTAACTAAACCACTGCACATGTGACTGATTGTTGTATCCCATCAAGCTGCTGCATTTTATGTTTGCATTTGTTTTGCAATTTCTTTGTGTTCTACTGTGTTGTTTTTACATGATGGCAATTGTTTAGCAGCTGCTGGTTCTCAACAGTCCTCTGGCTCTGGAGATAAAGTCCCTCCCCCAAGGCCTCCACCCCCTGGAACACAGCTGCCAGCTCAAGGTTGGTTTTCAATTGTAACCGAACCACTGCCAATTATTTTGCATGGATGTTTCTTTAATAGTAGTGAACATTGTTTTTTTTGCAGTTGTTGTTTATTGAAAATGCAGTTTAGTGACTGTTCATAGATATTAGATGTACACGTAAGCAAACGAGTGTGGCACACTGTGACGGTATAGTGTTGCAGTGTTCATTAGCATTTATAGCAGTAATGTTATTGTTGTCATAATAAAGCTAGCTACCCTATAATGTGCCGATTGTACCTAATGTACGCTCTTTCCATTACTTTACTGCCACTTGTAATGAGGCCTGTGCTTGACCCACAACTGTGGCGCAAATGCCTTCAGTGTTTAATGATCAATGCACCACTAACATAGTCTGCATGACGGAAAGGTCCACGTTACACTTGAGAGTCGTCCTCCAGAAAAACTGTAATTACAGCTATTATTGATAGTGATAGACATAACAGTGGTCTGTGGAAGGACGTTAGCAATAACATATGAGGTTTAGTCATCTGCATTGGGGCAGAAGTCAGTGTTGGCTGGTACTTCTTTGAGATACAGTCTAAGGTCAAGACTATTCACGATTCTACTGCCTTACTTCCGCCACCCAGTTTTTCTCAGTCTTCAGTCACTCCGCTGGCTTCCTTTGAACCTGTTACTGATACTGAAGTGAGCAAGATCTTGTCATGCTGTCCTACCAAATCATTATCTCTGGATCATATCCCCACGTGGCTCTTGAAACAGCTGTCACACCTGTTTGTTCCTGTTATACGTCGCTTGTGTAATCTTTCCTTAGATACTGGTTCTTTTCCCATGCCCCACAAGCATGCTATTGTCTTTTCTCGTCTCAAAAAACCCAGTCTTGATCCTGACTCTCTCAGCTTGTACAGGCCCATTTCCAACCTCTCGTTCATTTCAAAACTGGTCGAACGTGCTGTCTCCAAACGATTCACGTCACACGCCACGACTAACCACCTCCTTCCTCAAAATGAGTCTGCCTACCGTCCATTCCATTCAACTGAACCTTGATCACAATGATCTGGTCCATTGTTCACATCGACAACGGTCATGTCACTTGCTTGATTTTGCTCGATTTAAGCTCAGCCTGTGATACCATTGACCACCAGATACTTCTTTCTATTCTCAATCGACACTTTAACATTACTGGCACCGCTCTAACCTGGTTCCAAACATATCTTTCCAACTGTACAAATTCATTCTGTTATGGTGATGACACAACAGTTGACTACATTCTTAATTGCAGTGTACCACAAGGCAGCGTCCTTGGTCCCCAGCAGTTCAGCTCATATACCACCAGTGACATCCCAAGCGTGTGTATGCGTCACACAGTCCGGTTTCATCTGTACGACGACGACAAGCAAGCGTATGCCAGTGGCCACGTCAGCGATGTCTACAACATCCGTCGCAGATTATTAGAGTGCGCGAGCGACATTGCAGCCTGGTGCACGTCTCGTCGGTTGCAGCTAAACTCTGCCAAAACGGAAGCGATATGGTTCGGCTCACATGCAAACCTGTCAAAGCTGACCATGTGCGACCTCTCAGTCACAGTCAACAATGACAACATTTCTCCTGTTCATTCAGTCCGCGACCTCGGCGTTATACTGGACGATGAACTGAACATGAAGCAGCATGTCAACAGCGTAGCAAAAACCTGCTTCGATCATCTTTGCCGTCAACGCCTGGTTCGCCGTCGTGCTGGATATGATGTCACAGTGCGACTTGTGCTTGCAGTAGTCATGCCGCGCATTGACTACTGCAACGCTGTGCTCACTGGTCTCCCAGCTGCGACAATTGAACCACTTGTACATGTCCAGAAATCGGCAGCTCGGCTTGTTCTTCAGCTCGGACCACGTGACGAGTGCGTTACAGCAGCTGCACTGGCTGCCCATCAGTCAACGAATCCCATATAAGCTCTGCGTGCTGATGTATGCTGCACACAGTGGAAACAGTCCAGCGTATATTTCAGACATAGTACAGAGTCAGCGATCAGCATCACACCGACCCGTACTACGCTCTGCTGACTCCAATGACTACGTCAAGCCGCGACTCAACACAAAGTTCGGAGAACGATCATTCTCGTACGCTGGACCACTAGCATGGAACCAACTACCGTCGTCCATACGCTCCGCTCATAATATGAACAGTTTTAAACGACTTTTAAAGACACCTCTTTTCCGCATCAGTTTCGGCTAATCTGTTTATGTAACATTCTGTGTTGTATGTTGGATGGTCTCTATGTACCTATTGACTATTGTAATGTGCCGATGGCCACTTTACTGTAATTAGCGCACTATAAGTTTTTATATGATGATGATGATGATGATAATGATGACAAGAATACGATACGATATGGTAGATGTATGTACGCTAAAAAGCTGATGAGATGGCCAACTTAATTTAGTGTATGGCAAAGAAACGAAAAATAAGGGGAAACTAAAATAAAAATCTGAGTCGCTCGGAAGAAACAGTCCGGGCAATAGAATGTTGTAAGTGATTGCAACGGCAGATTATTGATAGAGATTGTGGTTCAGCGTGCATGAGATAACATCATAATAACCATGATGACATTGGAAGACTGTGATGGAGTCGAACAAAACTTCTTGTGAGTGAATAGCGAGCAACATTGCCACTTGCATTGTGCAGCATAGACCACCAAATTGAGAGAAAACAGACTAAACATTAGTGGTTTATTACGGTACTGTTATTGACTGTTGTATTTGTTTGGCATAAAAATACTTGTCGCATTCGTTGTCTGTTTAGCTGTAATAATCTGAAGTTCTTTGTCTGTCAAAGTGGAAATGAGTTCAGTCACTAGTGAGAAGCACAATTTGTTTACACCGTGCTTGAGTTTCTTATTGGTTTATTGGTTTATTTTGCATTTTTCGTATTTACTTTTCCTATTTTTGTCCTGTTTGTTTGTAATAATAGTTTTATCGTTTTAAGTTTATATTACTATTAGCATTTGCATATATTCTGTTAAATATGCTGTTTCGGTCATTTTTTCCCATTGTTTTTTAGATAGAATACTGAGCCAAACTGGTGGTAAGCACAGAAAACGGGTTGGTAAAATATTTTGTTTGGGCAGAATTTGACTACGGGCTGGATGGCCTATCAACAGTGCTCTGATGCTGTTGGTCGGGTGATTAGAAGGGCATCTGTCCTGTGAACAACCCATGCCACAAAGATTCTGTTCTAGAAGAAGTGATGTAAAAGTGTCCAATAAGGTGACCATAATTTGGGCACCGCAATCCGGGATGAGTGCCGAATCGTAAGGTGCGTAAGGTGTAATGTCTGGCTTGTTCGTTATTTACTACAGCACAGACGTTTGGTGTAACTAATGTATTGTGTGTTTTTAACAGCTGCTGCATCGTCACAGCAACCAGCATCATATGCACGTGAGTATCTCTTGATTGCCTGATGATTTAGCACATGACCATTGTACAGGTCAACCTGTGTTAACCGGCAGCCGCAGTAAGTAAGTTAGTAAATTGATAGAGTGCGGTCATCGTCAAGAACCTCTAACGCGCTGAATGCATTAGTATCAAGCGAACAGGTACGTTTTAAGCAAACTTCTGAAACAGTATGCACTGATGGCCGGATCTCTCGGATGAAATCTGGGAGAGATTTTCAGACAGGGGCCGACAACCAAAAAGGCTGACAGCCATAAGCGTTAAGCCAGTAGCAAGGTACTGCAAGTAGTTGACAGTTGGCAGAACACAGGTGCCACCGAGTGGCAGCACCGGCTGCCGGAATGCAGTAGTCCGACAGGTACGGCGGTGTGCAGCAATTCAGATACCGGTGAACTGTCACTGCCAGCTTGAAAAACGTGCGGTCGGGGACATCGAGCCAGTTTGTCATGCAATATCTGACCCAGGCCGTGGTCAAACTTCCATTCCAAGTGCCGGTGACGACACGCGCAGCAGCATTTAACGCACGCTGTAACTTGTCCGTTACTGTCCTTGGTGCACCAGCAAGAACAGTGTTGCAGCAATCAGTCCGTGAGTTTACAACTATGTAGACGAGTGTAGCCAACGAGTAAGAGTCCAACGACCGCTAGAGATGTCAGAGTTGACGAAGTCGGTAGTAGCAGCCCGCACAGATGTGAGAGACATGGTCATCCAGACTCAGATCAGAAGAGATGTAGACACCGAGCAGATGAACATGGCTGCAAGCAACGACAGTGTCCACTTTTAGCTGGAGTACCAGATACCTGCCACTAAGCAGCTAAGAAATGAAGGATATCGTTGGGTTACACCACAGATCATGGGAAGAAAACCTCTTTCCTCTCCCATCCAGCAGCTAATGAGTTTTCTCACCCACACTTAACCTCACACAAGTATTCCCATTCCTGCACTTACCGCTTGAGATTAGTTAACATTATGCACTCATACTTACCCTTCAACACAACAAAGTTCAGCAGTAAATGATATGAGCTGATTGAATTCAGATCACTGTAACAGTTGTAAGTAATAAATATCAGCTACAGGACGTTTACAGGCTGTGCACAAACAGCAAACTGCAACACTTTGGGGTTGGGCATGTCCTGTGTAAAATGCAGCGAAACAGGGCCTCGTGTTGTGAACTGCAATTTTTACTGCGATGTTATTGCAAAAACGACAATTGCTTCCACAGGCTTCACGCTTTTCACATTCTGTTTAGTCAGTTTACCAGCACTGATTATTCAAACAGTTGTGGTTGTTAGCATGCATGCTATGGGAGTAAAGTAAAGTAAAGTATACGTCGATTTGTATAGCGCATTTTTACACAAACCGTCTCAAATGCGCTCAGACATGGATCACACAGTTTTACCTGCAAATTACACCATGCCTGCCTTTACTCCCCAGCCGCAGAACATCACCACCCTTTGGCT
>Ga0209780_1003505_pt1 | contig 11743 bp, 6 predicted proteins | sample WorMetexBAHAMAS2_FD_187384 | JGI IMG/M metagenome (GOLD analysis project Ga0209780, IMG submission 187384) | Marine gutless worms symbiont microbial communities from Max Planck institute for Marine Microbiology, Germany - Inanidrilus exumae... | ecosystem: Host-associated > Annelida > Digestive... | reverse complement strand
CCTCCTCCCTCCTTGCCTTCAACTCTCCCTCTCACTTTCTCTCCCTCCTAGTGTTGACAGCATTAGGGGTTTCGCGCGCATGCTGCCGATTTTGCAGCGGCTCGGCGATGCTTACGGTTTCTAGTTTTATGATCACCAGCTCGGGATTCCGGTAAAACTGGAAGGTTATAACCCAAAAGTGCTATAGCCCCAGATTTTACAAGCGTTTTAACTTCAGAGTTTTAGTTAAAATAGGTTCAAACCCTAATAATCAGCTAAAAAGGTTAAAAGTCTAAAATTGGAGTTAACTCTTTCAACTAACATTGACTGACTGAGTTGTGGTACTCCTAATCAACATAAAATAGGTCATTTCGGAGACGTTCTTCCCAGCCAATCTCTTGGCTTGGTACTGAAAAACTGAAACAAACACAACAAAAGCAAAAATGCATCCATAACAGAATATACTACATAAAATTAACCAAACAAAACTAAAGCCAGGTTTGGTCGCTTCCTGCAACATCCAGCCTGGAAACAGAGAGAACCTATTCTCGTTTCGGCGCTTCATAAATTTGTCACTTACTTACTTAAGACACATATCCACTTACATACAGCCCTGGCACCCACACTGGGCAACAAAACTAACAGAAAAGCAGCCCAAAGTTAATTTCATACAGATAATAAGTTCTTTTACTGGTTAAGCAACTGGAAAATAATCAAAATGAATTCAAAAAACATCACTGTATTGTCCAGCTCAGCAAATTAATCACGACTGAGCTTGGTCTTCTTACCAATTTGTAAGGCTGGATGCCACTGTCGGTGAACTGCAGTGATACTTTGGGAGTTAAGTTACCAGAAGTCACTGAATTAAATTAAATATTAGGTCGAGACAAGAAGTCCAGCACATTCGCTATATGAAACCTCCGGGATTACTGGACGTTCACGAAAGAAGAAACTACGGGACAAAATACAGAATCAGTGTGACAAAATCCTACAACACCACTGCATTTTCAAGCACAACGCGAATGAGTAAGTGACTAAGTTCTTAATGAAATGTCAACACAATAGTGGCCATTCAGTGCCACAAAAAGTTGGAAGAAGCACGAAATAAGTCAAACCAAACTGACATTTAGATAGGTGATGATTTTTTTAACGAGCAAAAACAGTAAATTTTGCACAAAATGCGAAAAATGTAAACAAAACAAAGTACAAACAGAAGTAGTTATGACTAAGCTGTTGAAAGCAACTACAGCCTATAGTCAAACTCCACACACTTCTGAATAACGATCTTAACCTTTTAAGTTTCTCATAAGAAGAATCTTCTATCAATATCATAGCAAGGTTTGAACAGTTTTGACATATATAAACACCCCACATCCCTTGCACAATTTTTACAAAATTGTCAGCTTTTGTGGGCAGTTTCATGTCCAGTTAATGACTACAATTTGGGCAATTCACACAATCGGTTCTCGAGTTATTGGGGTTTTACCTCATGGAGTGCATTTTCCCAAAATTTTAAGCGCCCGCTCCCACAACTGTGAAACTATACATTGGAAACAAATGCATTTTAGAGATTACTCAGCGCCTCTGAACGTTAAAGTCAGATCCGCGCCAGCCGCCTCGGCGCCCAGGCCGCCAGTCCCGGCGTGGCGGTCAGTGGTGTGGGTGGTCATCCGGCAGGACACCGGCGGCCAGGTGAAAATTGATGTACGCATGCCACACCGCATGGTGGGGCTGAATGGCACAACGATAAGAGGCCTACACACGGGTATACTTCTCGCTGCCACCGCCCATTGTCCAAAGACAGTATAACAATGCTGTAAATTCAGCAACTGGCAAATGACGACTTGGCCAGCTGCGAGACATGCAGAGTGCAGAATGTGAAATGTGCAGATGGTCAAATGACACGAACGGAGGGAGTCTGAAAGAGTACATGCTTGCGCTTTGTGGCTCCCTCCATTCCTACAGTTTACCGGTCACTTTCGCTCCCCTGGCTGTGTGGGTCCACTGTCTTAAGTAGCACTGTCATTGTGGCCGTAACGCCCACGTTACATCCATAAAGCGCACGTTACGGCCGTCGACGGCTGTAGCACATGCACGTGAAAATGCTACTTCATACCCGCCAGCACACTGCTGTCCATCGGTCATCTACCACGCATACCTGTAGGCCTAGTTCTAGGTCTATGTAAGAAGTCAACGAATACCAAGTCAAGTTTCGAATTCTACAATTAGATCTTCAGATATTAAAACAAGACCGAGTTTAACATCCCTAGTCATCATTATTCCAGTTCACATTCAATTTCACAAAAAAATCAACATTGATGAGTGGTCAATCGGACAAAGCAGAGACACGTTACCTCTTTGCCTGGCTGAAGACATGCTGTCGGGACATCAGGAGGCCATCACATCCAACCTGGTTCAATGGAGACATGGATTTGATGCGAATTCCGTAATAGTGGTACTGCGAATTGCCACTAAAAACACACAAATATTTCAATGCTTACTTAGAAATGTCTTAGTGGAAGCCATGTGGCCTGTAAAAATGTGCTCCAGTAATCCAGAAGATCTGCTCATCAGGCTCATTGGGTAATCGAAAAACAAGTCGAAAAGTAGTGGAATGAATGACTTTTTCACAGTCAATACTTCAGAGACATGAAGAGATGGACTTTCGGTTTACGCTTGGTTCTTGAGTCTTTCAATAACATTCAACAACTGTATTACACAACGGAGGAAGACAGAATTTTTTTCAGATGTATAATTTGATAAAGCTGCAATCAAATATGCGAACACAATATTATACTCACCTACCGCAGTTATTTACTGCGACAAATTAAAATTATATAATTGCAAATGCATACATTTCTATACAGCCATAAAGAGTAAATTACACAAGCCGACAGCAGTCACAGGGGTAAGGTTTTTACCACCATTTGTCTGTGTGTTTTTCCACATGATATCTAAAAATTGATGCACATACGATCACCAAATATGACAAAGAAATGTTCCACAGTGAGTCCTTGTAATCCATTTATTTTGGGGTCATGGGGTCGAAGGTCACGATCACGAGTCCCAAACTTTGCTGGCATGGGCCTTTGCACTCTTGTGAGTGCTGGCTTCTTCTACTTCAGAGGCTGTAACGTTCACAGACTAGACAGCACACCATCAAATGGTCCTGCTTGTCTAAGAAACTCAACTCAGAGCATCTCAGTAATCATCCCAACATAAATTACCTGACCAGTAACAAGTTGGGTACAGCGCATGCTGTGGACATCTTCCAACTAAGCTACAAAGACAACTCAATTAAACGCTTTCATTACACGAACCCAACCATGCTACTGTGTCTGTAGCAATAGGACACGTCTGGCTATTGCTCTGATGCAGCCTAAAAATCAATGTGCATACCGTGTGCCAAGACGGCGAGTACGCAGGCCTGGAAAAACTGAGCGGATGAGCTTTCCGAATGACGCTGGATTCATCGGGTCCAGCTTGTGCTCAGTGCAGTGTCGAATGTAGTGGTTGTAGAGCGTGCTGCGTGGCAGACTCACACTCTCCGCCGTCTCATAATTCTCCAATAACCACTGCACCTGCAAGTGAGTGTGCACGGTTACCGTAGTTAGTTGGTTGGGGTTTAACAGTGCTCACTTTCATCACAATTCAGATCATATCGCGTCTCCAAGGTAATAATGTCGTGAAATACTATAATTTAACTGGAATTAATTTGGACTAAGATAATTCAAAATAATGAAATGAAATTTAATAATAATAATTATTATTATTAGCACTTCACCCTCGCACCTACAGTGCTCAGTCGCATCTCACGCCTACAGCGCTTGCTTCTCGTGTGTATGGTGCTTGATTCGTTACGGCTGCTTGACATTAGTTCCAAATTCGGTTTTACATATACAAGATAAACTGACTGTTCCATGTAAGTAAAGTATTTGGTTGTGGAAGTATAATGTTTTGTTAGATTTCGTATTTAGAGGTGTGCAAATAAGTAAGTAACAGTATGTGGTGAGGCACAGATGTCCCATTTTGATACAGCATTAATCAATGCATCATTTCTTGGCCTGACATGTTAAGACAGTGTAGGATACCAACACAGTTATTACAGATTGCTAATAGCAAGTAATACGTGGCTTATCACTCTGTACCACTTCCAATGATCTTGAGCGACCCTCAAGGTCATTTGAAAACCTTATAAAATGCTACTTCTTGTACAACTGTGTAGCAATTTGCCATCAGTGTCGTACTGTCGTTAAAGCTCCTAAGTCCTGTCATATCACATAACCTCCAGACCTTCATAACCTCATTTCAGTTCAGTGTCCTCGAAGTACTCGCTCTTCATCCATCGCTCCTCTTGCTCGGCTACCGACATCATCCTGTCTAATGATCACTCCTATCGTTATGCTTCACCTCGTCTCTGGAACCAACTCCCTGTATCTCTTTGTCAACCTCATACTGAGCAGGAATTGAACCCACGACCTTCTCATCGCAAGTCCAACGCTCTACCCGTTGCGCCACTGCGCCACCTCCAGGCCAGTGATCACCCTGCAAATACCAGACGTCATACAGGTGCCAAAAGTTGAATACTGGAGGACTGGTGTCTCTGGTAATGGATAAAGATTGTCAGTGGCGGCAGCTGCTTACCGTGGCTGGTGATGCACGGATGGTGTGAGCGATCTGTCCCGAGCCGTCGACCGTACCGTGCACGAGGTAATTTTCACCACTCATAAGTTGTGCCGGCATGTTGCCAGACGTCTGATAACACACACACACACACATACACACACCGCCATGATGACTACAGCAACACGCCACACACTGCTACAGGCTAACAACTGACCACTTGACCAGATGACGTAGCAGTAACAGCACTGGGCATATCAACAAAGTTACTCTACATAAAGCTCAGTTAGTACCGGGATGGCGGACCACAGGCATAGCACCTCAGAATGAAACCAGCCACACAGGCCAACTCAGCCTCCTACCCACAACGGGACGGAAAATGAGTACTGGCCAAAGTTTGGTGATGCTCAGCAGCTGGGGAGTAAAGTCATGATGGTTTCATTCCCTTCGTTGATAAACGGGTGGGTAGCAGGTAAAATTGTGTGATCCCTCATTAACACGTGCCATACCTGAGGGCTTTAGAGGTGAGTATAGCACTCATTACCAGGCGCTATACAAAGGTCCTGTTGACTTTATACTTAATCTACTGCACCAAACCGTAACAAAAAAATAACAAAAAATAAAAACCAAACAGCAAAGAACTAAGTACTAAGTTGAGATTTTATGTCCCACTCAACATAAAGTAAGTCACTTTCAATACGTTCTTCTCGGCCAATTTCTTGGCTTCGTACTAAAGAAAGTAAATCTAACATAACAAAAGCAAGCATTCACCAGTAACACAAACATGATAAATACAACAAAAAATCAACACGAAAAACTAAAAACTGAAACTAGGTTTGGCTTTTACGACCTTTGGCCTGGACAGGTAGTTTGTTGGTGTTAATGTATATGTCGTACTCCGTTGTGTATATACATATTATGTTTGTCAAGAGAACCCACACTGAAGTATTCTCTAATGCCCTGTTCTTCACTACGGGACTGACGTCCATTCTGGCTGGAGTCTGTAAGTGATGAAAGGATGTGTTCCTGTTAATGATTTCTGTGGTTTGAGAATTGATGCTGAGAACTGGAGGGAAGACATTTGGACATCCAAAATTTTTGCTCCAATCACCCTTCTGGGTCACGAAGGTCTTGACACAGCTGGAAAATGGCAGTGAAACGGATGTGTTTCTGCATGTCTTGTGTTATTCAGTGGAGTAGCTTTTCACCTTTCAAGCACACACAACTAGTTTACAAGAGGGCAGGCTTTTCATTGCCACGGTGCTGTCTGACATGACAGCACAAATGCTGCAGCCGACTGCAATGCTCCGACTCATCGGTGTCACATTATACTGTTCCCCCGTGAAAAATTTGCCCACCCTGCGATGCTATCTGAAAAAAACTAATTGACCGAGTTGTGGTTTTACGTCCCACTCGACACAAAATAGGTCGTTTCGGAGGCGTTCTTCCCAGCCAATCTCTTGGCGTAGTACTGAAAAACTAAAACAAACACAACAAAAGCAAACATACATCCATAACAAAATATACTACAACATAAAAATTAATCCGCAAAAAAACTAAAGCCAGGTTTAGTCACCTCCTACGACATCCGGCCTAAAAACAAAGAGGGTGTATTCTGGTTTCGACGCTTCATAAATTTGTCACTTGCTTACTTACTTACATGGACACTTACCCACTTACTTACAGCCACGGGACCCACACGGGACAGCTGAAAAAGAAACTAATGACTGGCTGCATATTGTACAACATTTTGCTTTAAAAGCAACAACTCAACATGGGGGCCCACACAAGACAACAAGTATAAGATGGCATATAATGGATAAAAAAAAATCAACAAATACATATGGAGTACAATACAGACATACCAAAGAAGCAGATCCAGAACCTTGGTAGTAGTTTCCACCACCGACCGTCACATACTGTCCATAGTCATTATAATTCTGCCTGTTACAATCAAACAACAGTGAAACATTCCTTATCTCACGTTGTTACTAGTCATCAAGACTGCTCGTCAGCACACCCATGATTAATTCACGTTCACCGGCTCCAAGTTCAAGAAAAGAATTTGCTGCAGTGTATGCAGCAAAATGGATAATTCAATCCTCAACTGTATTGTGTGGAATGTCCACAATACAGTATTCGACTCGAAGCTTGCGCAGTTACATCATTTACTGTTTGTCGCCTTTTAGGCATGTCCCGCTTTTGACTTTCGCCGTTTTGGTTTGTCGCCATTTTAACCATACTCAGACGTCAACAGGCCACGCCCACTTAGACCATCAACTTATGACATGGCGTGTCGCGTCACTCGTGAACGGGTGTCGGACGTCGCGGAGAATTTGGGGAGGTTGCTTGTATGGAGTGTACAAGCCAGGGGAATGACTTTAAATTAATTCCAACAGTACTAACGGAAACTAGACATCCCGTACAGAGTTATTTTGGTAGTGAATTTCCGGCAATCTGTAAATACTGTGGAGTTATGGTGGCCTAAAGTCACAAGACGTTAAAGATTTTTTAGAAATCTTTGTTTTTTGTAAAAAAAGACCACTTACGGTAAAATTTTCCAAATTCTGTTCTGGAAGTTTTCAACATCTCACCGATCAATGTGCTGTGTTCAAATTTCGTGAAATTTGGCCGATAGCAAATCGATGAAATCGTGAGTTATTTACCTGAGAAAAAAATTTCACCTGGTTCTCCAGCTATCGCTACTGCGCAGATCGTGCCCAAAATCTGCCAAAGCCAGCCCCCGACAGTGTACTCAGAGTGCTCCATATTTCATCCAAATTTGTTCACTTTCGGCAGAGTAATAGCCGACTGCGTGAACACTGCGAAAATGCGCCATACAGTGAATCCAATATTTGGCTGAAGCCTAGCTTCGAGTAGAATAAAATGGCATGACAGCGCAAATGCTGCAGCCGACTGCAATACTCCGACTCATCGGTGTCACATTATACTGTCCCCCATGAAAAATTTGCCTTCCCTGCGATGCAACCTTACATCAAAATTCTTTGACCACTTGTTAAATTATTCATTGTTTTTACTGTTTTTTAGTATTATTCATAGGCCTCAGTGGTTGTTAGGCTTCTACCTACAACAGATTCATCATCACTATCAGTCACAGCATTGAGTCTATGCATAGCATGCACCTACCAAACTTGCTTCATAAAAGCAAGCACAGATTAAACACCACCAAACTACAACATTCATAATCCATCCTACACCCAAATATCTCCTCATACGGCTTGTAATCAACACAAACTGGGACATAAACAGCCAAAAACTGCAGCCGAAAGATTACAAACAAATTGCTTACTGATGAATCACTTGCTGAACTCCATCGTGGTTCTTCGACGACTCATTTCCATTGTGATTAGCTACTGCACATCAACAAATTAGTCATCACCATTACATAACGTGGTCACACAGAAGTTAGTTTATGGTCCCTTTTTAGCACAAATATGGCTATATCAAAGACAAAAGCACAGGGGTGAAGACTAAGAACTATACCTACCCAGTGAACGAAGGCCAGCTCCCATTGTAAATGGCGGAGGAGATAGCATTTGAAAATGGAAGGATTTCCAACTTTGAAAGGCTCGTGACCGTGACCTTTACCTTGGATCGGGTCATACTGCATACCGTTGTGCATCACTCATCGACCTCTATCTACACGCCAAATTTCATTTGAAATTAAAGAAATGTTTGTGGATGGATTAGCGGGCGGGCAGGCAGGAGGACGGATTCCAAGAACTTGACGGACGGATGTCACATCAATCACACAGCACAACAGAAACAAAGGTTCCACTTATTCAGACAACAAGTCTTATTATCTCACAGACCCCGACTTACTCAGTTAAAACATACCACTGCTGAAGACGTCAAACTTGACGGGATACCACTTTCATGTTTCGTTACACTGGCATGCATTTCCCGAGAGTGAACTTCTGGGACCAACTGAAGTTGGTTTTTATAGGCCAAATGCTCTACATCTCACCTGACCTAGTGTCAAAACCAATTTACACTCAGCTCAGATAGCTTCAACTGTCAATTAGCTAACACATTTTCCGACATCTCTTATTGGCGGATGTGTCACATGACTCTCTGTTGTCATGACAATGCTGCCGAGTTAACCTACAGTTAAAGTCAACTAACAGTCATGCAACCAGACCTTAAAATGGTCACCGACTCCAACCACTGAAACTCCTCCATGGGCCTCAGCCTTTCTTAAGCCATTGATTTCTGGGGGAAGGGATGTCACAGGGACAGAACATAACATAAGACTTGGAAAAACCATAAAGCCGGTGAATTTGCTCCACACAAAGAAGCGTTACCACACTGGACATTTTAGCAATTTCACACATCTGCACCAGCAAACAGCATTGCAATACAAACTCGTCACGATGAGAGACTGTCCAGGATACGGCGACTGCAGCGGCTGAAGTACGGCATGCGGCTTGCTCTCGTGAGAAGCGGAAGATGCTGAGTGGCTGCCAGAAATGACAACAGCATTCGTCAGCGAGTTTACAACTCGCACTTGAGCATTCGTACCCTAACACAGTCACAGCCACACACACATGTGGTAACGTGACATAACCATTTCTTCTGCCCGGACAGTTTCTTCTGCACTACTCGGTTTTGCTTTTAGTTTTTCCTTATTTTGTTCATTTCTGTGCCATGAGCTAGATTAGGCTGGCCATCTCGTCAGCTTTTGAGCGCACGTAAATATACCGTATCGTACCGTATAACAGTAGTAAGGAACAAGAAGATGGACTTTAATGCCGTGTCGACATGGATGCCCTCACTACCACATACTCGGACCTGCTGTGACTTTGACCTTTAACCTTTGACCTCCAAAATCTAACCAGGTCATCAGTAGCGGCTAGTGGTTATTCCCCATAAGTTTCACCGACACTGCTCAAGCAGTTCAAGAGATATGGTGTTTGCAGGATTTAACCTTGACATCTGCTGTGACCTCGTCCTTTGACCTCCGGAATGTAATCAGGTCATCAGTATGGGCTAGTGAATATTCGCTGTCAGTTTTATCAAAATTGTTCAAGCTGTTCATGAGATATCGTGGTACCAATATCTGACCAGACTAACGGACAAATGAACAGTTAAACAAAACGGACTTTTCCTTGGACTGCATGATGTTGCATCTTTGTGTGGAAAGAAGCATATATACAATTCCTCAATAAGACAAAAACATTGACACATGCTGTTCTACAGGTATTAATGGGACAGTGTTATTAGTTGTGTTGTTTTTTCGTACTGCTGTATGTATTTGTGTGTTTGTTTGTAGTATTTTAATTTAGTTTGTTATTTTGCTGCTGTCATGGCTAAATAAAGATACTTATAGTTAGTTAGTTTCTTTGGCAATCTGACATTGAAAAAAAAATTGAAAATCGGTCTACATTAGCCAACGTCAAGTGTATTGTTTGTTTGTGTTTTTTGATACACAGTGTAGATGTTTACATTGGATTTGCGACCTCACAAATATACACATGTCCCACACTTTAAAATGACCCTGGTGATATTTGACATACTTGAACACAATAAAATGTACTTGTAGCTGTACTGGTGCTTGAACATAGTGTACTTATATTGTACTTGTACTTGGTGACAATGTACTCGCTACAACAGTGGATGCCACTTCCTTTACCTCAGCTTTTCAATGCCAGTAACCTAGCAATATCTAGTATAGGTAGCCTTCCAAACAAATCATCATGTTATACACAAGAATTTTCTATAAAACGATGAACTGCTGTAAAGTAGCAACGTTCAGTGACATAATCAAGCTGCCAAGGGTCTAGAAACTTGGCAGCTTGATTTTGATACACAATGTCGACATATAATTACAGGCAAGCATGTCATCAGAATAAATGAAACAATGTGCCTTTCAACCTGTTGTACGCTGCCAGGATTCATTGCTATTTTCTTTCACATAAACCACAGATTCTCTTTGTAACTTCTCCCTGCAATAACAACGCAATGGCCAGTGTCTAATTTCACTACTATCAGACATCACGATAAGCAAGGGCACTGCGGCCGATGTTGGACTACACTAAAAGTGTATAGAATATTCAGGGAGGGGCACGCATTTTTTCCAGAAATTTACATTTCCACAGAATAATCAATATAAAAATTATCATGAAGGACCTTCCTGAGTACTGAAATGAAATGAGAAAATCTTTGAGCAGTCAGATAGCCCTAGATACAGCCCAGTTCTCCCCTCAACAACAAGTCTGCCCCATTCTTGGCCCTTTGGTTCTCAAGTTTGTGCGTTTTAAAACCCTGCATTCTACCTGATGAAGACCCCACACATACACAAACAGGAACTGGTGTGGATGCCCAAGGGGGATTTATTCCCCCAACAATAATATTACTGCAACAAGCACAAACATATCCCTATCATAAACACTGCAACTGGTTGTACACTTCTCATCAATATAACTATGCAAAAAATATACAGCACACGTTTTCCAGGTATGCACATCCTTTGCACAGCTATATCTCAATAATATTAGTGTTCGAAAAAACAGTTGTTACGTATAAAAACCTTCACTTTCATTAGAAACTAGCTCATTTTATCGGATCTTTACTTCAAAAGTATAAAATATTTGATCAAGACAGCATCGACAATAAGTAATTCACGATCAGTTAACTCTACCAAAGGCCAACGCTCCAGAAGAAGTTCACTACCCAGTTTAGTTTGACTTAGTAGCATTACTGTGTCAGTTAGGGTTAGTGTTACGGTTAGGATCAATTTAGTTTGACTACTAAACTGACCCTAACTGTAACACTAACCCTAACCGACACAGTAAAGCTAATAAGTCAAACTAAACTGGGTGGTGAACTTCTACCGGAGTGCCCCGAAGGCCACTGTCTGAAAGCATATGAGTCCAGTCAGGTGTGTATGCAATTTTTGTTGTTATCAATCCCTACACCATGTCAATCCCATATTATCACAATGGATAGTGCTAGCGGTAGATCAGCGATCTATTGTTAACAGGACCAAAATTGCTAGCGGTAGATCGGCTTACACCAGATGACGGTATCATACGACATCGATAAATAATATCATTGATCGTGCATTCAGCTGTCTAAACTTAAGAAAAGGGTTTATTTTAGGGCAGTATAAGAAAGGAGG
>Ga0209780_1003504_pt1 | contig 11743 bp, 6 predicted proteins | sample WorMetexBAHAMAS2_FD_187384 | JGI IMG/M metagenome (GOLD analysis project Ga0209780, IMG submission 187384) | Marine gutless worms symbiont microbial communities from Max Planck institute for Marine Microbiology, Germany - Inanidrilus exumae... | ecosystem: Host-associated > Annelida > Digestive... | reverse complement strand
GGTATTCTGTTACTATGCGCACAGTTCAATCATGGACTTGTGAACTCGGCTATGGGGCAGATACCATGTTCCACAGAACGTATTTCTTGTTGTTATTATGTTCATACAGGATGTCGCAGAAACATAATTGTACCGTGGCAAAATTAGCACAGCGAAGGCGTTATGTATTTGGGCTGTCTGTCTGCTGCATCCGTCAGTCCGTCCGTTCGTTCTTTCCTTCCGGACCTATTTTGTCACTATGATATCTCGTGAATGGCTTCAGCAGTCTCAATGAAACGTACAACGAATATCCCCTAACCCCTACTGATGACCTGATTAGATTCGGGAGGTCAAAGGTCACAGAAGGCCGCCGAGGTCAAATCTTGTGAACACCGTATCTCATGAACTACTTGAGCAGTCTTGATAAAGCTTACAAGGAGTAACCACTGGCCGCTACTGATGACCTGATTAGATTTTGGAGGTCAAGCAAACAACCAACCATACAGTATTGACATAATAGTTGTGATGAACTGAACATCATACTACGTCCCAAGGACGTTGTTAACAACTGTGCCGTGGTGACTAGTTTTACCAGTTTCATGACGGCAGTTGTCCATACACAGTGAAACTGGCATGTGTGTGCGTGTAAATGTTTCACAGTTTGAAGATCTTCAGTGTGTTGGTTGCTCCATACAGGCTGCAAGGCCGTAATGTGCCCTGATTCGTTTGTTGATTTCTGTGCTATATAAATTGTTCATTTGTTTACTTAACTTTCTTCCTTATTTTTTTCACTCCTTATGCTTTCTTCTTACTGATTTACTTCGTTACTTGTTTACTTCCTGACTTACCTACTCCTTCAGAAGAGACCCGTACGGTTTCCAGGCTGAAGGTCATTTGAGGCAACGAAACCTGGCTTTAGTTTTTTTTGTGTTAATTTTATGTTTTAGTATATTTTGTAATGGATGCATGTTTGCTTTTGTTGTGTTTGATTTAGTTTATAGGTCAACCCTTTTGAGTCGACCTAATAAAGCCAGTCTCAAATGTCCGTCCGTCCGTGTGTATGTCCATTTGTCCACAAAAAGTTTCTTTGATTTCAATGAAATTTGGCCTGTAGGTAGAGGTCACTGAGTGATGCGCGATGGTATGCAGTATGACCCGATCCAAGGTCAAGGTCAAGGTCATGAGCCGCTTGAAAGTTGGAAATCCTTCAATTTCCAAATGCTATTTACACTGCCGTTTATAATGGCAGCTTGCAGCTGACCACCGATTCTTAAACTAGGGCACAGTATCTAAATTAATCGGGCCGGATTTCTGATATTTGTCCCTAGTTTTGGTGTCAAGTGACTTTGAACTTGGCAGAAAAGTCAGTTGCGAAGAGTCGACCGTCAGTCCTGTACGTGGCTAATTTATTCAGTAATATGCATATTCAGTAAGAGATTGGCTGGGAAGAACTTCTAGGAAATGACCTATTTTGTGTTGGGTTGGATGTACAACCTCAACGCAGTCAGTCAGTCAGTCAATGTGCTGGTTGGTGGCAAAGGCTGCACTGCTGCTGGTGAAGAACCTACACAAGGAGTATCGTCGAGGACGTCCACAGTGTCTTGGACTGAAGCGCAGCCGTGCTGCGGATGAAGAGAATGCGGTGAAGGTGGCAATCGTCAACAGCAGCTTTGCAGTGGAAGCAGGTGAAATCTTCGGTTTGCTGGGACCGAATGGTGCTGGCAAGTCAACAACCCTGAACACCATCATTGCCGAGACGGAACCAACCTCGGGAAAAGTATGTAATATGCATATTCTATGTAATATGCACATTCATTATCATGGGGCCATGCGGGGAGCATCCACGTCGGTTCTTGGCAGTGTATTAGTACCGAGAACCTAGCGGAATAACTAGCAACGGAACGAGCTTGAGGTATGACGTGTGAAGTAAAGTTGAGCCTCATCTGTGAGGCTTTAAGATATCACGTGTTAACTCTGGGTCACCCCCTGCACGTCAAGTTCTCTTAAGGGGATGTGCATAGCTGCCTTTACTTCCCAGCCACAGAGCATCTCTGCACTTGGCTGGTACCAAATAGATACTGCTTGTGTGAGCGGCTTGTCCTTGGTTGCCATTTGCAAGTGGAACCAGCATTAGCCCTGGCTTGTTGCCACGGACGCTTGAGAATTCCCGAAAATTGTTAACTGAGAAATTGACGTGTTCGGTGGACAGAGTTGTTTTGAATTGATAGTGACATTTGAATTTGAGAACGAGGTGGGACTGTCGCCGTTCTGAAGTGTGGCAAGACTGTGAGTCTCATTACTCTTGTAATGTCACATTGCTGATGATACACTCCAGACCTGTTAGTAAGTAGTTCTCCAGTTGTCGCTTTACAGTAGTGATAAGATCAAATTGAAGTTGCAGTGTGATCATACTTCATGTCATACTGTAAAGTGCCCCTGCAGCGTTCCGCGTGACAGTGTCACTTATATAAGTACATTTTTAATAATAATAATAATATCACACATCTTTTGATATATGCCCAAGTGAATGGACAGAATGTTGACATCAGCCTGAGGCTTCTCCACAGCAATTAATAAACTAAATGCGAGGTTAATCGACGAAATGTTTGCAGATTAATCACCATTGGTTAACCTACAGTTAACTGACCAGTTGTCAATGATTTTTTTAAAAATATTATCTTCTCAGCATGTGAACTTAATTGATTAAATTTTAGTTGTTGTGTCAATGACTAATTAAGCAGTCATCCACTATCATTCAATTAAATGATAAATCCGTGATAAATAACATTCATACATCTGCATATACCTTGTTTAGCTGTGATTATTAAAAGGCAATTTGAGGGAAAAAAATTGTGCAATTTAGTGTCACCTCAGTAATGTGCTTTTTTCTAGGTTGGTGCAAGATAGCAGGTAAGTTAGTATTAATCACTGATAGGAAGTTGTATGTGAGCTTTCAGTTGGTACCTTGAATGACCTTGAACGGCGAAATGGCCCTTATTTTGCGTTATTTTACCGAATTTGGTAGTTTCCGGGGTGCATTGCATAAAATTGGTTGACAAAGCCATAACTGTGGACAATATACGATAACTATTTCTAGTAGTAAACGTCCGCAGAGGGACCACGCGACGCCCATGGTATATTCTATAACTGCAAGGTGGTAATTCTGTAGCAGATTCATAATTTAAGGCTTAATGCGCAGTACTTGCCCATCATCTTGATAGGAAGGCGTATATGAGTTTTCGATTGGTACCAGAACACAGACTGACGCTGCAGACTAACTTGCGTCATTTTAGTTGATTTTAGTCAACAACTAGTCACCTAAAACTCAATTGATTAATGGACTGAAAATAATTTCGTTGCACGTCATCGCTGCTGAGTTGAGTCATTTTTGCTGGATGTTGTGTAGGTGAGAGTTGCAGGACAGGACGTACGGCCGGACAACGCACACTTCTTTCGCCAGCTTGGCTTCAGTCCACAGGAGGATCCACTGTGGCCAGACATCACGATGGAGGAACACCTGAAATGCTACGTGGAGCTGCACGGAATCCCGCAGTCAAATGTCGACACCCTCGTACGTCGGTAATGAACAACTCATTCTTGCAGTGTGCTTATTTCTAGGAGAAGTTGGTTGCTTGTGACATCTTGTATACTGCTGCTGAAGAGCATCACAACACTGAATGTCAGTCACGGAATGCCGACATATGACTCTTACATATCTTTGCAAATGCAGCTTTGTTTTTGTAGCGGGTCATGTGACCCTTACCACGCCCACTAGGCGGTAGTCTGTCTTATTAAGGCTAGCATTTGATGTATTCTAACTGCATACAAAATTTGGCAAATTTTCTTCAGCCGTTCCGGAGTTACGATTCTGGGCATCAAAATTGAAAATGGGTCATGTGACCCAGACCATGCATGCCCCTTTTAGGGGTGGTTTGCTATGTTGATGACTCTCACTTCAGCCTTTCCGGAGATATTTTTGGGACCCCAAAATTTAAAATGGATCACTTGACTCTGACCACGCCCATTTTAAGGGTGATTTGTCACCCATATGCGGGTCTTGACAAAGCCTACCTGTATTCAAAATTTGATCAGTTTAGCTTCAGCTGTTCTGCCGATATGGTGGGAGCCACCAAAATTCAATTGTTAATGTGACCTGACCATGCCCCTTTTCCCCTAAGGATGGTTTGTCATCCGCAGGCTAGCACTCGCTATGATCAACCTGTCTACCATATTTGAAGTATCTAACTGCACCCACTGTAAAACTACGAATAGTGATACAAAATATCGAAATTGTGATGGTTTGGGGTAGTAAGGGTCACTCAAGTCACTGGAAATAGCGCCATTTGATAGAGTGGATATGCGTTCATATTAGCATTACACAGTAACTATGTCCCTATCTTACACCATTTCTTAGCTATAGCGAGATATTGGTCGAAAGTCATGGATTGTTACCTACCCCACTCACCTCTATTTTGCGCCCCCGTTTGTGATGACCCCATTGTAATTTCGCCGAGGTCTTTAACGTCAGAAAACTTAGAGTCCGTGGGTTATTGTATGGCATTATTTGAATGATCCTATGTTTAGCTGTTTTTGTACAATATTGGCATGTAATGGATGGACAGATGGATGGACGGACACACGACAGCATATACCATGCTAGCATAGCGTCGTGCGGTAAAAACTAAAACACCATTTTCACTTTCAGTAGCAATAACAAACTTGTCAAAAAAACATTGACTAGAGATAAATCAAAATTGTCAATGAATGTCAGTTCAATCAGTACATCACAGTCAGTTTTATATTAAATTGCATGTTGTAAGTAAAGTTGTATAAAATAAAGTTGTATACATTTCTGTCATTTCTGTGCTGTGTTTTATATTACAGTCCATGCTGTCATTTAAACGTTAATGTATAAGAGTAGTCAAATTGGCAACGTTTTGTCGCATAATGCCAGAATTAGTGGTGGTAGGTCAAATTCGTGAATTTTGCAAATTCCACGATGCTGTGAAAAATGTACAGCTGCTGTTTTGAAATTTGTGTTCAAAATGTCGGCATCCGTTGTTTGATTGTGTGTGGTTTCAGGATGATTAATGCCATGAAAGTGGGCGAGCACAGGAAGAAGTGGTCTAAGAAGCTCTCTGGTGGCACCAAGCGCAAAGTACACTGCCCTTCTATGTTCTTACAGTGTTATATACTGTCTTTGAGACAGCAGTGAGATAAGATAAGTAAATACTGGCGTTTATATTCCATGACTCTATCTCGACTTCCGTCTGCAGTGCAATAACTGTCTCAGGTTATAGCAGCAAACATCAAACGCTCTTGCTTTTTGAAAACAACTTGCAGCCTGATGCTGACTTAGATGATCTAGTTAGACTGGAAATGAAACTTGGTCCAATGCTGATTACCATCTGGCACAGCATGCACTGTGCACAACTTGGCTTCAGACTCGGACAGACGATCTTATAGTCATGTGGATTCTCTGTAAGTTATGGGTGATTTCAGGAAGGTTCTGTTGAGGCTGAGGAGGGTTGTATTTGGATGAAAAAACGTTTCAAAATTAAAAGCAGCAACTTCACTGTCCGATAAATGACCGTGCCTCTGTACATTATGCCTTTTGTAGAAATGACAATTTCAACAGTTTAAAAGTTTGTAAAAGTTCATATTTAGATAAATATTCATAGACTTTTTCCCATTTTGAGGTTGAGAGGTCAAATGTCACGGTCAGTGCATCACAGAATGTTGAGATGTTAAACTAGAATATTTACAGTAGGTGAGAATGTTCTCTGCAATATGCAAAACTTGCAGTGAGAGAGGCAAAGGACAGAGGGTGAAGAGGCCACAGAAAGCACCATAGCAACCAAGCCACGCGTGTTTGTCTATGCATGTTTGTTGACAGCTGACGTACATGATGAGCATGCTGGGTGGTCCGCGTGTGGTCCTGATGGATGAGCCGTCAACCGCATTGGACCCGGCATCACGGCGGTTCTTCTGGGACACGGTTCTGGCGGTGTTCAGCGGCTCGTCGAAACGCTGCTGTTTGCTGACGACTCATCACATGGAGGAAGCTGACATGCTGTGTAACAGAGTTGCCATCATGATCAACGGACAGATCAAGTGAGTATAGATTACGTCCTACAAATAATGACGTGCCTTCTGATGCAGTTTTCTCCTTCTGCAATTCGCTGATTACAGTGCCATATAAATCGTTTTTGCTTGATTACTTTCTTACTTATTTCATACTTATTTAATTCTTTAAGAACATGTCTGTTCCATTACCCGGCCGAAGGTTGTAAGAGGCAACCAAGCCTGGCATTAGTTTTTTGTTTTTATTGTGTGTTGTAGTATATTTTGTTACAGATGCATGTTAGATTTAGTTTTTCAGTAATAAGCCAAGATAATGGCTGGAAAGAACGTCCCCGGAATGGCCTATTTTATGTCGGTTGGGATGTAAAAACCTTAACTCAGTCAGTCAATTTGCAGTTCTCTATCTGCTTGCCTTCAACTGTGTCATGGCATTTCTGTTACTGTATGTCGAGCCCAGTTTGTAATGGGATGGGTGACCATCTCAAGCAGGCATATCATGTCAGTATGTAACCAGACACTCAGGCCAACTCAGCCTCCTACCCTCAGCGGGACGGGAATTAGTACCAGCCAAAGTGTGGTGATAGTCTGCGGCTGGGGAGTAAAGGGAGGATGGATCATTCTGTCTGTGGATAAACGTGTTAGTAGCAGGTAAAAAGGTGTGATCCATTAATGACATTGCCATACCTGAGCACTTTTGTGACAAGTATGGCACTCATTAAAAGGCGCTATACAAGTGTTCTGTTTACTTTACCTTACTTACTGTATGCTGCTGAAGCTGCCTTGGCACTGCTGCAGTGGCTGGCTGTGAGCCTACACTTCATTGTGCTCAGCAGTACAGATTTGGCATTGATGTAAACCTTGGAGTTTGTCTCACTGGTGTAACGAAGTGCCATGTGTCTGTGTAAAATAACAATTTGGCAAAGAAATACTTCGGGAGTATTTGCATCATGCGCGGATAGATTAACCCTTCAATGTTTTGACGCTGCAGGTTGGGTAACATTTAGCATGTGAAACTCCTGCTACACAAATCACAAAGGTTGGCTTTTTGTAGATTTCGAGTTTAACTGTGGACACACCGGTGAAAAAGGAGAGAACAAGATGGCACTTAGCAGGCTGAGCTGAGCTTGGTTCACGTGCAATGAGTTGAGAGATGGAGACCAGGAACGACAGTTTCAAGAAAGGACTAGAGGGATTATGTGAAAAATGTATGGATTACAAAGTGGGGGTATAAGATCTGCTAGAGTTGCCAAAGAAAACCTAGAGACTTGTAGACTGAGGTTGTGTAAAAAGACTGTTGGACCCAACAACTAAGCAACGAAGATGCTTTACACGATAGTCGATGGAAGAGGAAGTTAATTTCAAATACCGAATAATATGCACAAATATACGCAACAAGTGAGGGAATGTTTTTTTTGATACTGGCTCACCTGGGTGGTCCTGGTTAAAGGACCGATAAATGAGTTGTTGTTGTCGTTACTGAAAGTAGTAGCAGTGTGCTTGGGAAAGATAGATGGCTGTGCTGTAAATGGTATAATGTCCGTCAGGCGAATAGGTTCCACGCAGCATCTAAAGAGCACATACGGCAGCGGATATGTGCTGGAGCTGGACGTGGAGTTGAGTTCGGCGGACATATTTGACGAGGACGCAGTGGCAACTCAGCAGAGCCGAGTGAACGATGCCATCTGTGGACGGATGTTTACTGACGCACGTCGCACGGAGCAGTTTGGTCGACACTGCGTGTATCAAGTGCCACAAACAAGTGTCGGACGATTGTCAGACGTCTTTGCAGCCTTAGAGCAGAGTAATCTTTATTATTTTCTAATGAACGTTGTTCAGGATTATGTTAATAAAAATAACACCACATATGTTAATCGACGGAGGCATCAAAGAAGTTGTCTGCATGTTACTCTGTGTTTTACAAGTTCTGTGGATTCCAAATTTCCCCAGCAATTGTCAAAAGTACCTGGAATTTCTGTGAATATATTTTTCCTATTGCACTTCTTTGTACATAGATTCGCATTAAAAATATTTTTGGAAGTCTTTCAGGACCCTGCATTGCTGTCATTTTCCCAAAACGTTTTTCATTGCTTTACTCTTGTAGGTGGGAAGTATTATGATCAGCGTGTATGTCTGTTTGTCTGTCTCTCCGCTGAAATATCTCATAAACCGCACGTCTAAATTCTGTGAATTTTTCTGTACATGTTACTTGTAGCCATGGCTTGATCCTCCTCTGAAGGTCCATATGGGGCAACAGCAGTGCAATATGTTATGTGCTTCCATTTTTGTGGCTGATGTTGTTTTCATACAATGGAGTGAATGGGCCAGAATCAGAGACAAGACATGTTTCATCAAGTTTACCAGATGTTGCCTACGGGCATCGAAGTTGCTGTGTATGAGTGCGAGCTTGTTGTTTGCTTCACAAAAGGTACTGATGAATGTAGCGTTCACTGCATTAAGAGTTATTGTATGTGTCGAGAAAGGAGTGTGATTTTCATAAGTAGGATTTAGCCACAGTGTTATTTTCACCCGCTGCAGTCAGTGCTTAGAGTTTGCTGCAGAGCTTTGACACTGTTGGTTGGATAGCAGATAGGATATCTAGCATTTAAAAAACCAAAGGTTCATTGGGTGTCATGACCAAACCCCTACAGTATGAAAAGTGGACATACGACATCATCATTTACATCAACAGTGAGTTGGCGGTTTGGGTTCATGTGGGGCCCTGAAGTGGCTAGCAACAGCCTGAGAGTATATCATAAATTAGTGTATATGAATTGAATTTGATGGAGGCTGTTTGTTACAGTGAAACAAGACGGTCTCATCAGTGAATACAGTTTCAGTCAGTCAACTCTTGAACAGGTTATTCTTCAGTTTATATTGATGGCTGCAGCTGTTTTCTTATCATCACTTAACAGGTGACTGGTGGCACGGTGGCACAACAGGTAGAGCGTTGGACTTGCGATCAACAGGTCGTGGGTTCAAATCTTACTCAGGGCAAGAGCTGCGTAACAACCTTGGGCAAGTTGTTCACACCCATGTGCCTCTGTGGCTGGGAAGGTAACCGCAGGCCTGGCGGAAAGTAATGGCAGCCTAACGCCGGGTGGATGACTTATGGGCTGACTGCCTGTACACCAGGATCAGCTCCGGGCCCAATACTTGGTAACGAGTATGGGAAGCTTTTTTTAACAGGTGACACCATTGAAAAGAACTGTTACAGTGTCTTCTGAGTAATCCAAATACCTTAGTTGCCGTCAGCGAGGGCCGGCAGGCTGTAAAATTGTGCTCCAACTAAATCTTCCAGTTGCTAACCTGAGGTTACCATTTAACGCAGGTTGACCTCCATATACTGGCCGTTAAATGGTTGTGTGTTCATTGGTCACTTAACAATGGCGTTTCTACCGTCTCTTGCATAGATATAACACTAAGTTTGCTGATTAGTGTGCAGTATGTATCATGATACGTTATTAGTATAAATGCCTTCAGCTTCTTTGTTGTTTCATAGTTAACATGATCAGTGTTTCATGTTCAGTGCTCTGCCTTGTTGGTTTACATTTTTCACGTGTTCATGTCTATTATCTAGTGACACTCACTTACTAATCTGATTATTGTGCTGGCTGCACCCATAGCAGAAAGTGTAATGTAATGATCTTGCGTTCATTTATCATCTGTCCGTTTGTCTGTCTGTCCCGTTGGCATACTCACTGTGACTCACCAGAGGGCAGCATGTGACTTGGCCAGCATACATTTCAATCCAACAATAATGACCAACATACTTCTATTGATCCGTCTTCAGCCGTGATTTCTGCAGTTAGTTTGTACAAACATTTCGTCCTAAATGATTCGTGAAATTTTCTCACACATTTGCCGACAGTATGAGCTGTGTTGGCACTTCTTGACTGACATATTGCTTCAGATGACCATGCTAAATGCACTGTCCAGTGACAATCTTCTACTTCTGCTTAACTGACGTCTTGTTCAAACTGTCTGACTGTCTCCAAACGTCTTCATAGCCTTTTTTAGATGCGCCTGTTTTAGCCAGTTGCCGCTTTTTCTTGCTTCACTTGTTTTGAAAGAGAATTTTTGATGATAACTGACAGGTTGTTGCTGGCCGGATGCCTTTTCCAATCTAACAGTATCAGAGGACTGAAGGGTAGCCGAGTGCATATAGTGGTCCTCGTGGTGACATTGCTGCTTAGGCCACTTTAAAAATACGATGTGATGATGATGATGATGATGATGATGTGAAGGGGAGCATAACGTTTTACAGAGCAGATACCTTTAAACTAGGTTGAAATGTCCTGTCTGACAGTGTCAGAGCACCATAAGGCATTTATACTAATAAACAATGTGAAAGTTATAATCCTGTATTTTGTATTCTGTTGTGTTGGAAGTATACTTTTATTTATCACTGCAGACGTATGTGTTATGTGCTATGTGTGTGGTTACTGCAGGTGTTCCTGGAGCTGGCCAGAAGTCAGGTTGAAGATTAACAGTCCCAAGCGTGTTGCAAAAGCACTGCCAGTGTGAACGTTATACTGTTCGTATTTGTAAAGTGAATGCTTAGACTCAAATTTTATACTTCAGTGTTGAACTAAAATCTGGTTTGACACATTCCAAAAGTGTCGGGTGAAAGCTAATCTGAATATTGGTTTAAAAAGGACTTTTTGTGTCTGAATTAAACCTCGGCTTAAAACTTTAGTTTAAAACTCAAGCAAAACCAAAAGGTGCACTTACTGGGTGTTTCAGTTCAGTAGCTGCGATGTCAGTGGTAGCAATAGTTTCATTTAAGATGCAAACAACTACAGTAGTTTGTTTGCATTTTTCCTATATTTGTCATCACACACACAATCGTTTTAATGGCAGCTCGTAGGATTTATGTGCACTGGCCACTGCCTACTGCTACAGAAAGGTCTCTGATGAGAGCTTGAAGATACTGGGAGGGTGATTTTACAGAAATTCTGTTCTCAATGACCAAATAGGCTCAGAACACTAAAGGTAGATGTTTTTTCGGGCAAAGCTCGGACCGTCGTTGGGTTCTCCAACTCTGGAATGATTACAGACAGATTTTTGGAGCACACAGTGCACCGAACAGCAATTTGTGTGGACTCCACATGTGGAGGAGTTAATGTCTTGGTACAGTAAATGAATAAGGTGGATGGAAATAGGCAGATGAAATGTCCAACGAAGACTAGACTTGTGAGGTTATGTCAAGGAGGATGTGAGACGTTTTGGTGTGTTTTGAGAGGACGTAAGGTCCAGAATGAAAGACAAATGGAAATCAAGTGACCAGCTGCCTTGCCCAGGTTCACTGAATATAGTAATTAAAACATTCTGTGGACATATTGGCTTTAGATGTCGTTTGCTTTATATATTACTACGCACAGGATGTTGTGAAGCTGTCACTGTGTGCTGTCCTTGTGAGTGACAATTATTTGGCTCTATTGTTCTAATGAATGAGATACGTGGTCCTTGCAGTGGCTGTGGCAGCACTGTAAAAATTAACTAGATGGGTTGCAGTGTATCTGGGGACACACTGCAATATAGGCTCGAAGAGAGCATTTTCCACCAGTGTACTTGACAGTTGACACAACTGTTTACTTATTTTCAGTCATACCCTTGGCCACAGGGGACAAGGTGATTGAATTTAGGATGGTCAAGGTCGGTGGAGAGGTATGTGCTATAC
>Ga0209780_1003503_pt1 | contig 11744 bp, 4 predicted proteins | sample WorMetexBAHAMAS2_FD_187384 | JGI IMG/M metagenome (GOLD analysis project Ga0209780, IMG submission 187384) | Marine gutless worms symbiont microbial communities from Max Planck institute for Marine Microbiology, Germany - Inanidrilus exumae... | ecosystem: Host-associated > Annelida > Digestive... | reverse complement strand
CACCAGGCCTTCACCCCGTAAGCATTCACCAGACGTCGCCACTCGTGCGAGGAAGCAAACATCCGATTACAGCTTACTACTCAATTTATCGACCTCGAAAGGATGAAAGGCTGAGTCGACCTGCGTGGCTGGTTACATACCGAAATAAAGTGCCGCCTCCGGGAGTTGAACCCGTACACGTCACCCATCCCAGTACTAACCGGGCTCGACGTAGAGTAACTTCGTTGATACGACCAATGCTGTTACCACTACGCCACGACGCCACACGTGTTACCTTATGTATCTTGGTAATTGACGATCGCAATGACTTCGAATTTGATGTACAGGTTGAATGTGCAAGTCACAGCCTACGGACGACAAACTGTCCCTGATTGGGGCGTGGTCAGGTCATGTGACCCGTAAATAATGTTTGGGGCTCCAATTACCACTGGAACGTCTAAACCTAAAGTCGTCAAATTCTGTACACAGGTAGGCTATATCAATTCTAGCAACAGGATGACACATCACCCACAAAAGAGGCATGTATATGGTCACATGACTGTTTTAATCATTTGCCGTTTGCTGTGATGCAGCGCGTCGCGCGGGTTCGTCAGCGACAGCTGAGCTACTTTTCAATTTCGACGCCGGTCGCCCGCAATCATATCTCCGGAATGGCTGAAGCTACAGTTGCCAAATTTTGTATGGATGTAGAATATATCAAATGCTAGCCCTAGATGACAGACTACACCCTAGGGTCATGTTACCGGTTTTATTCGGCTCCAAGCTAGGCTTTAGCCGAATATTGGATATTGGATTCACTTTATGGCGCGTTTTGACGGTGTTCACGCGTTCGGTTATAACTCACTCCGCCGAAAGTGAACCGATTTGGATGAAATCTGGAACACTCTCAACACATCGTCGGGGGGAGGGGCTGGCCTTGGCATATTTTGGGCGCGATCCGCAGAGTAGCGATAACTGGGGAGTCTGGTGAAATGTTGTTTTTTTGTTAGAAAGAAACGAACGATTTCACCGATTTGCCGTCAGTTAAGTTTCACGAAATTTGAACATAACACTTCGATCGGTGTCGCGATGAAAGCTTTTGGAACAAAATTTTGAAAATTTCACCGTAAGGGGTCGTTTCTTCAAAAAACGCAAAAAATAATCTCAAACATTTTAAACGTTTTGCGACTTCAGGCCGCCATAACTCCTAGCTAGGCTTCGCGAGCCGAATGAAAACTGTAAAACTGCACCAAAAACCTCCATTTCCCGACAATGAATTCGTTTTTTTCTTGGGATGTGCACGCGCTCGGACCACTCCCTGTGAGGGAAACTCTTCCACTCTCCATTCCAGTTCGAGCTCTGTAGTGCTCGTTTAGCCTTCTGCCAGTACTTTTACTTAAACAGCGCTAGGGTTTTATAAAAGCTCGATATGAAAAAGTAGCTCACTCACAGTGAGATGACTAGGCGGCGTCTGTGAAGTTGCTGCAGCATCAGCATGCCATAGCGTCAGTGGCGCCGGCCGTCTCTGCCTCCAGTCACGTGACTGACCGGAAGTCAGCGCCGCGCACCTGGTGATGACATCACTGGTGACGTCACGAGTAGGCGAGACGGATGACGATGGCTGCTCATCGCCCGGGACCGGACATATCAGACAGTCAGCATAGCTGGGGTACACCGCGCTACCGTGTCGTCGACAGAGAAATTACGTTCGACGATGATGGTCGGCGGTAGTGGCAGAAGTGCTGCGGGGAGGGGAGGAGAAGAGGAGCGGAGCGGTCGAGGCCGGTGCGCCGCGATGCGTGACGACTTAACAAAACTGACCTACAACCGGCGCGCACATACAGTAGTGAGGGCGTTGTCATCAATCAGCTACGCGCACACGCACGCTCAGCGAACGCCGCAAGGCCTTCACTATCGGCACTCAAAGTCATAAACATTTCGGGATGTACTTAACACCAACATCAGCAACTCACTTCATTACGAAGCCCTACGTCAAGGAGACCAAATTATGCATTGCACCCCGTCTGTCTGTCTGTCTGTCTGTCTGTCTGTCTGTCCGTCCGTCCGTCCTCTGCCTGCCCGTAGCTTGACAGCGAAAAGCTCTAAAATGCCCAAAACTAGCCCATGTCATCTCTAGCTCGCAAACCAGCCTTGAGGTCAAAAGCTCTCAAAGGTCAGAATGCCCTGCAACTGGACTGCGCTAACAGCCATTATGATGACTAGTTTTACAACTTAATGTCAGACACACGAAATTTTGCTGCATAATGTGTCACAAAATGCCCCAAAAATCTCAACAGATGTGCACGTAAGACACGTAATAATTCAAGCAAGTGTGCAGTTTCATACGTTGTGCCTAAAAACTGACATAGTTTTACTTACTTACTTACTAGGTTACACACGGCAACTAACCAATAAATGGGCGTGTCATCTTTTAACCTGCCCGGAAGACTCGGTAACTTGTCAGCCCTCGCGGTGACATCTTCTTATTAAAATGAAGTTAGTTACATGACCAGAGATTTATAAACACAGCCTATAATAGCTGTAATGACTGGTCATGGTTTTAATTTTACTAAGTGATATCATCTGCTTTCTATATAGGTGCATATGTGTAGGGTTGGTTTATCGTTATGTCTGGAGAGTAAATGTACCTGAGCTATTTATCACTGGTAAACATCAACACTAGCTCCTCTTTAACGAGTTCACAACTCGACTGCCAGGCTAATTACTGGCCCGCCTACACATAGTGTAGGGGGCCACACTAGTAACGGTCGCTGGCGTCTGTCGCCGTCGTCTGTTGTCGTCTGTAACAATCGCATATGCAACGTAGCTCGCCCAGGGGCAGCACGCACGACGGGCCAGTAGTGTTACGTTCCGTTAGGGCGACACCTTGTTTTATTCACGTTAGTCCCGGCTGCGCTACAACGACTTCAAAATACATGACGTTCAAATTACACCGTATTTTCTCTAATAGAAGCCCCCGGCTATTATTAGAGGAAATACGGTATTCATCTTTGTTCACCAAAATGACAAATAAGAAATAATAACACAAAAACAATAAAAAATGAAAGAAAAATAGAAGCAAACAACTTAACTAAGCAGATCAAGATTTGCAAACATCTACAAATGCAATTTATGATATTTCTAATATAATACATACCAGTTGATATCAAGCAATAACTGACAAAGAAATCTGACGCTATAAAGGCAGCTGCGAAAGCTTATGTAATTGGTTATCGCATGACTTATATTTTGTACAGAAAGTTTTGACTCCATCCGTAACGTAGGCCTAATTATATCACTAGGCGGCCTAAAACCAAATGCCAATTGAACTTCTGTGACGATGTTCATGTCGCTAGTTTTAAAAAGTTTGCTACGATCTTGCGCAACATTTTTCACCGCCGTTCTCTACTGCACGTCGATGACCTCGTTGCATTTTTCACTGTCGACTATCAACGGCGCCATCTGCGTTCGTCGTACATCGCTGTCCGTCGAACAATAACTACACTACAAGAAACTTAGCTATTGCAAACAGATCGCGCGTCAGCGGCAATAGCTGATAACCTAGCTGATGGATAGGATAGCCAGCTGAAATACCGCACGCCAATAATAAAAAGCAAAAATCTTAATCGGCACAAGGTTAGGCCCACACCAAGATTACAGAGTGGACCAAAGAAGTGCAACACATCTTTTTTTCACTCTTATGGTGTTAGTAATACTAGAAAACGGCGGTTTTACTGCTATTTTGATATTATTATTTATGAACAACAGCATGTAATCAAAAGGTTTTAATGTTAAATGTTAAATTTCTATAGTATACTAGCAGAAACTGGAATGACACATTATCATCCGCTACACAGTGTAAATAATTCCACTAAAATCATGGATATTATTTGCTAAAATTTGGCACATATTTTAGCATAATTTGTTAAGAACAATAAGGGGTTTATTTTTGGCCCACCTTGTATGAATTTCACGTTGCAGATAAACTGGATGGCACAAAAACGGTGCCACTGCATTTGACTGTAGCCACAATAATTGGTTAAACCAAAATCCATTGCGTTTGGGTATGGCAATGTAAGTTACAAAATAGTTACGGGGTCGAAGCGCTTAGGTATGGCACGTGTTAACGAAGATCATACAGTTTTACCTGCCACCCACACGTTTATCCACAAATGGAATGAGCCATGAATAACTGCCTTTACTCCCAGCCACAGGGCATCACCGCACTTTGGCCGGCACTATATTTCCCGTCATGTTGAGTGTAGAATAGGAGGCTGAGTTGGCCTGGGTGGCCGGTTAGGCCTACATATTGTGGTTTGCCCGCCCGACGGTCGCACATCTTAGTACTATTCGGGCCCAACGTATACTAACTTTGTTGACTTTTGAATTGTCTGACAGATGCTTGGCTTCACCTAAGACCCACGCCCCTAAAGTATTCCCGTCTAGGTCTAGCCTACTTAGCAGTCGTATCGTCAGGATGTCGAACCACTTCGAGCCGAGGCGAGAAAAAGACGTCTCCTACCACGTGATTTGGACGTTTTGAAAATTTCGAATCTTGGCGTCACAGACACGATATATTTAACGTTTGGCACACCGCTGAAAATTAGAGATGTGTTGACAAAATTGGACATTCTTGTTCATTTAGGAATAGCGACGCATCATGCAGGCCTACTAGCATTTGCATAGGCCAATGACCGCCACCGCTGTAATTGCATTCGTCAGGTGTCGCCACTCACCAATCGAACGCACATTACTGAGTAACAGAGCGTGAGTTGGTCCACCGTTGGCCTAGGCTACGATGATACGTTACTCAGTGGTCACAAATAGATAATGCAATTATGGCGCAAGTTTCAAAATGTACTGGACCGAAAAATGTTGTTTCGTATGTTCATTGTGAATTGTGATCCCACTTTTTCCCATTGTAGGGACTCTGCGCACGCTAGAGTGCCACACGAAAAATCACAGCTTTTTGCCTTGTGAAGTTGTGATGTTTGATATATTTAACCTTTGCCACAGACACCGCTGAAAAAGGGAGATGTGGAAAATAGCGCCACGTAGATGCCTCCGGCGCTATAACATCTTTGGTTTGACATTGAATGAGCCTAGCTAATTACTGACAGTGACACTAAAGTTCGACAGATTTGGCCTATGCAAGTCCACAAAACATAGTCACGACAACCAAGATAGGACAATCCGGAAGATACCATAAACAGCTGATTAACTGTATCATTTCAGAAATTTAACCTAGCGCAGTATATGCTGTCGTCAGACTGTGTCCGTCCGTCTGTCTGCCACAAGCTGGCACTGTACCAAAACGGCTAAATGCGGGATGACGCAAACAACGCCATACGATAGCCAGGGACTCGAAATTGTTTAACTTTACTAATGCCCAAAAATCTCGGCGAAATTCCAACGGAGTCACCCCCAACGGGGGCGCTAAATAGAGGTGGGGTAGGTTACAATCGGCGATTTTCGACCAATATCTCGAAATCAAAAACGGTACAAGATATGGACATAGTTACTATGGAACACTAACAGGAACTTAAATCCCATTCCCATATTTTCCCATCCAGCAATTTCCAAAACCCTCCCATTCCTATCCGGCACGATAAACAATTCAACTGAAAACAGATAAAGGGTGACCATAGATATAGGATAAAAATACTAGAGGGCCAATGGATAAGAAACTGACAACAAATTGTTGCCGACTTCCGTTCATGACTCTATAATATTTCTATGGGAGTGCAGTTATTAATTTCCATTTGCCATCCACTACTTTTAGTCAGGTGTAACGATCACACGGGCGTAGATTATGCAACAGCGCTAACACAATACAAGCACTGTTGCAAGTGCTTGCTAGTTACAATATGCAGTGTTTTTTTCACCCACGTCTTTATTCCCACTTCCATCCCATGGCTGATCTTATTCCCATTCCCATAGAAATCCAATGGGACCCATGGGACCCCATTCTTCCTCATTTCCATGCACATCTCTACACCCTACAAGGGCGCCAAATGCAAGTGGGTTAGGTAAAAATTGCGTTATTCGTACAACTGACACCATTTTATCTCACACAGAGCGTCGCGCGGATTTCTCGGCGATAGCTGAGCTTCTTGTTTAAACTTGGTGAGATTTTCGCAAACGGTTAAAACGTTACGGCGGCGGGTGAGTTTCCCTCCAAATTTTGAGCGCCATCTAAGCGAAAAAATGCATCGCATTCGAAAAAGTTAGGCAGGCAACAAAAATACAACCGACTTCCTGTACAACCACGGCGAGTGGGGCTCTTTGCACGCAGCCGGATGGCGGTGCATGAAGGATTGTCGATCTTTGTTGATTTTCATTTGTCCCCATTACGCTTTTGAACAGTATAAAGTTTGTGAACGTCATATATATCGCTATTATGCCGTTTGCGTATTGAAATGGTTTCTACCGCGCGACGCTATGCTAGCGCGGTATATGCTGTCATCATGAGTCTGTCTGTCTGTCACAAGTCGGATCCCTACAATGATGGTTAAACCTAGGATCACAAAAACAACGCTGTACGATAGCCAAAGGACTCTAGTTTTCCGATGCCAAAAATCTAGGCGAAATTCAATGGGGCGCCAAATAGAGGCGAAATAGGTTAAAACGGCGATTTTCGACCAATATCTCGCTATATCTCAGAAACGGCGCAGTATAGGGATATAGTCACTATAAACGATAATAGGAACTCGTATGTGCTGTATCGATTGGTGCTATTTCCGGTGACCTTGAATGACTTTAACTACCCCAAACCATCCCATTTTCGACATTTTGCATTACCTTTCATATCTTCATAGTGAGTGGAGATAGAGACTTCAAATCTGATAGATAAGTTGACAGTAGCAAGTGCAAACCATCCCTGTGCTGGCAACTTAGTTCGCCGGTGAGTGTCATAAACTTCTTATGGTCGTCGGACAACTGTTGATCACAGCCACCGTCGAGATCTGTATTCAGCAGCTAGGCCGAGTAAAAGAAACGGTTTCATTACCATATAATATGACACGGAATATTTAGCATGTGCTGAGCCACTGCGTCGCACGGGTCTGTCAGCGGCAGCGGAGTATATTGTTTTATCGTACGATGCTATGCTACCGCGGTATATGCTGCCATCTTCTGTCTGTCAGTCTGTCTGACTGTCACAAGCCGGCATTGTACCAAAATGCCTAAATGTCGCATCACGAAAAAACGCCATAGTCCCCGCATGTCTCTAGTTTTCTAATGTCAAAGTCTCGGCGAAATTCCATTGGCGTCACCGCCAAAGGGGCGCCAAATAGTGGTTTTTAGGCTAAAATCAACGGTTTTCGGCCAAGATTTTGCTTTATCTCAGAAATGGTGCAAGATATAGATATATTTGCTATAGAAGGCTAATAGGAACTCGTATACGCTTTATCGAATGGCGCTATTTCCATTGTCTTTGAGCGACCTGTAACTACCCATATTCACCCTATTTTCCACATTTTGTATCGCCTTACGTATATTCGTATAGTGGGTGGAGATATATACTTCAAATTTGGTAGTTGGTAGGCTGATCTATGAGTCCTAGCCCGTGGATGATAAAATCCCTAACAGGGACTTGGTCAGGTCACGTGAACCATCTAAATTTTTGCGGCACCAATCGCTTGTCTGGAACAGCTGAAGCTAGACACGTCAAATTTTATTTTGTATACAGGTAGAATAGGTTAAGTGTTAGCCCTGGGCATATGCGGTGGAAGCGGTAAATGGGCATGGGCAAAGGGCGTGGGCAAAGCTTCCTGAATCAGAATGGTTTTAAGCAATTTTACGCCTAAAGGCCCAAAATTTGTTGCCGATACGCTAATGCCGTCTTAATATAGACAGATAAATAGACACATAAACTAGCAATAGTCATTTTACACACAACTGAGAAAAAGCAGCGGCAATGCACCATGCAGTCTGCAGAAATAACTCCAACAATGGTTGTCAATGAACTATGATACTGAAAATGCTATGCTTTGTTACGATCCACTGGAGTCAGAATTGGGGGCCCAAAGTACATGGTGCCCCAACTTTCTCATTGGTGGGCCTGTACCCCTTACCCTCTCCCAACTCCGCCGCTTATGGCCCTAAGATGACAAACTATTCCCAATGAGCGTTATTATAGTCACTCAGTCACGTGACGCATTAAAAAATTGGCCCAATCATATCTTTGGAATCGTTGAAGCTGGTATCTTTAAATTTCCTGTGGTGAATCAGACTTGAGGAGTAGTGGTGCATGCATGGTATAGTGACGTCTTCGCAGTCATGAATGTGACGTCTTCAAATTTTGGTAAATAAGTGAAATAAGTGATAACATATTGAATATTGAATATATTGAATATATAATATCCCAAAAACGGTGCAAGATATAGAGACATTGCTGCAATGGAAGACTAATAGGAAATCGTATGTGGTCTATCGAATGGCACCATTACCAGTGACCTTGAATGACCTTCAAAGTCACTTTTGTTGTTTGAAACCTTTATAACTCCCATATCTTGGGAAATATAATTATTATCTACGATACGTGTATAACTTTACACATGAATTGGAAAGTGCACGTGGCTTGTAATTTTAACTGTCCTGTCGAAAATGAAGGACTTCTCAAGGTCACACGGAGTCACGTACACTGTAATGTGGTATTATCTCTGAAATTGTGCGAAATGCAGTCGTTGCTGGTAGAAACCAAAATATGAAATAATATGGCCTATCGAACAGCGGCGATTCCGATGACCCTGAGTGACCTTCAAGGTCATTCACCCACTGCAAGCCTTTTGAACTGTAATTTTTTGTACAGCTCCGCAACAGTTGGCAATAACTGACTGACGTAGTGCGACGCGCGGTCCCCGTGCGATAGCTCAGCTTCTTGTGTTACAACATAAGAGATATAAACCTGCACAGCAAAACGTGTGTTGCAGCAATGCTTCTAAAAATTACAGCCCAAGAAAGTCGTTGTACTTGTAGTAACTTGTATAAGGGAAATCAATGGTCCATTCAATGGGACACTGATTTCGCTACAAGTTATTACAACGACTTTCTTGGGCAGTAGCTTTTCGGAAGCATTGTTGCAATAACACTCCATTCACTCATTTACTTATTCATTCATTCATTCACTACGAGTCGGCATACAATGGACTGAATTAAGTAGTTAGTGTGTTTGTAAATTACGTCAGGACGCCTGTATGTCAGTGACGTAACTCAGGTATACGACAATTGCCGACGGCAGCGCGCGCAACTGTCGCGATAACATCAGGGCCTCCAGTGCATGTATAACAGTGGCCAGGTATGTATTGTAGATCAGTCCTGTTCTACGGTCGCTAGTGACATCTGCTTCGTCGACGACTGCGGTAGGTGCGCGCGCACGTGGCTGTTGGCGAAGTGTCACCGGGCTGTGGCCACGCGTCGCCATCACTCGGCCTGCAATAACGACACAAACAACGCTACGACAGTGCGTGGGGGACACGGACGTATGGGCGCAGCTGCAGCATGCACCGCGGCGGTGGGGGGACTTCACAGGGACTAAGAGGGACAGGTGGTCGAAGACGACGCCCCGTGCTGCGCCGCACACATTTCGCCGACTCGTAAATAGGTTACGACATTAATGGGTGTAACTTAATGCCATTCCGCATTGAATTTTATGCCACTGTTGTAGACACCGCCATTTACTTCAAAAATATTCATCTTATTGGAATCACACACAAAGTCAATATATACATGTTCATAAAACTAACGACAATAAAATGATAAAACCAGCACTAAGAGACTAATAAAAGTAATAACAATAATAATAATAATGATAATTAATAAAGAAGAAGGAGAAAACACACAGAGAGAATCAGTAAACCACTACACAACTATAAACACAAAATCCAAGCTAAACGTGCAAGCCTGTTAGAGCACACGCAGGTGCCAATACTGTTGCATGATGCCAGTTGGAGTTTTTCGCATCATCTAAGCGTGTGACACGCTTAGATGATGCGAAAAACTCCAACTGGCATCATGCAACAGTATTGGCACCCCGCTGTAACAACATATCAGTTACACTACAATACTGCAGTACTTCTTTGTTAAAGAACAATTTCAAACATTTGACATAAGACAACCAAGACTGGCAGTCGTTAAAATGTTTAGCTGTATTTTGCACTTTTAATTTTGCCTATAATGTTTAAATAGTTGAGTTGTGAGATATGTTTGCAATCAATCATTTTTCGATCATTTTTAATGAGCAGTCGCTTACCAAAGACATGAATACCGGGCACTATGCAATAAGGAATATTATGACAAGGACATCAAAATTTAAAACTGGACGGACTAGGCCACGAACACGTTTACGGCAAAAGTCAAATACTTCGTAAAGCGCGTAGGTTATTTTATCACGGGGACTGTACGTGGAACTACCACTTTCGCGCGCGAAACTGTCGTTGTTGGCGCTGTGGGTGATTGACGCGCAGTGGGCGGAGTCAAGTGTAGGCTCAACTGTAGTAGCTCTAGAGTCTAGTCGCGGCAACATTTGATTGTCGACGTCGGTGGTTGTTAGTTGCTGTGATCGTGACACGTGTTTAAATCGTCGTGATGGAGTTCTACCAGTACCAACCGCAGTGCTCGCCGCTCTCGACGTCCAGTCAGACTTCATCCACGTCGTCGTCCGACGATGAACTCGGCCTGAAGGGACTGGTGCAGGGTGTCTACGCGCCGTACTTGACCGCCGAGCTCGACAGACTGTTTGTCACTGAGGTACGTTACACTACAGTACTTCGTGCATGTGCGTGTGGCGTGCGCTGCATATTTCTAACGTTCTTTCGCGCCTGTTACTCCGTCATTCTTAATTTTAGGCCGATTGCGTAGCATATATGTCATGATTTGTAGAACACCGAACCTGGCGAACGCCCGGAATGTCGAACAGGCTAAAGCTGCTGGCTATTTACTGGGCCGTACCTGATGTCGGACGTAGCGTAGTCTGTCTGTCTGTGTGCTCGTTTGTTGATCACACGGAGGTGCCCTGCGAAAACGGCTGAACCGATCCAGATGCCATTTTAGACTCCGTGGGCCCAAGGCACTGTGTATTAGATGGGTCAAGATCGAACGAATCCATTAGTCGCCGCAAGGGCGACAAGAGGGCGATGCGGCCTTTTGTCAGAATTCTTGCTGACTATATGAACTTCAGGTTATGGATCTGACTACTGTTGGTGTTTGAGCACGCTGTGAATTAGCATCTGCCTTTACCTACGCTACAGACATTTAGATGTAGACTGAAGTATGTCACTGAAGCATTTAATTGCGACATTACTTTCCAATCTTATGTAACTGGTAACAAGATACAGTATGAGAAAAGGCCGATGCTATGCCCCCAAATTTGCGACAGTGTGGTATATTTCATTTACCAGATGGCGATACATAACGCAACCTATTATTACCGCTAAACAAATCAAACTAAACTAACGCTAACCGTAGCACGAACCCTAACCGACACAGTAACGTAATATTTTTACGCGCATTTCGTTAACATCCATAAAAATGTTGTACCGCAGTAATAAATGGAATTTTTTGCAGAGGTGCGTAGCAGGGTTCGTGGGTGGACCCAATTGTTTGCACTACCCAGCAATTGCACTACCCGTTTGCTGATGTTGCGACAAGAAGTCCATAGTGTATATGTGGGGTAGGCCCTATATATAAGAAAAAGGGGCTATGTCTTTTGGGGGCATAGCAGAAGAAAGAAACAGAATTTTGGTAAAGAATATATATTTTTTGGG
>Ga0209780_1003502_pt1 | contig 11744 bp, 3 predicted proteins | sample WorMetexBAHAMAS2_FD_187384 | JGI IMG/M metagenome (GOLD analysis project Ga0209780, IMG submission 187384) | Marine gutless worms symbiont microbial communities from Max Planck institute for Marine Microbiology, Germany - Inanidrilus exumae... | ecosystem: Host-associated > Annelida > Digestive... | reverse complement strand
CTGTTGGAACGACAAGTTGGCCATGTGCGCAATGACTGGAGCAAATGTGTCGATATTACAGTACAACAATGAAATTGTAGTAAAAATCACCATGGCTGCAAAAGTATCTCTACTATCAAGACTCTGTGATGTTAACAGAAAACAAACAAGGTATTGTAGTGATGCATTTGTGGTGTGGTGGGATTACTAACGATAATAATAATGGCACATAAAACAAATAAAATAAAATAACGTCAAGAAAAACTAGAAAAATGACTGTGACGCCCCAGTGTCGATGTGGATGTCTTCACCACAACATCATTAGGACTGCTGTGACCTTGACCTTTTGTCTCCAGAATATAACCAGGTCACCAGTATAGGCCAGTGAATATTCCCCGTCTGTTTTATCAAAATTATTAAAGCTGTTTATGACATATCGTGGTAACAATATCTGACAGGATAAACGAACGAACAGAACAGCCTAAAAACATAAGACCTTTGCCGAAACTGTCCAGTGGCAAATGCAAAAAAACAAAATAACACTATTTAGATAGTTCAGCACACACTATATCCAGCCATGCAGATAAAAATTGGGCATTACTATACACATAGGTGCATCCTCGCTGTATCTCCACCCACTTAAACAACAATGGCTCAACTATGCATTTCTGCTTTTGCAGTTCCATATGCATCGTAATCATAAGGTGACAATCATCAACGTCTTAGTACATCTACAGTACATATTAAACACTTGCAGATATTCTTCAACAGTTAGATGAGCACACAAAGAAACTAGAAGGGCGTTCAGTAGAGCACATACCTCCCCACCGATCTTGACCTTCCAAAATTTAATCACCTCGTCCCCTGTGACAAAGGGTATTACTGACAAAGTTTGGCAACAATCAGACTTGAATTGGTGCCAGGAAATTGTTCTCAAACATATATACCTACATACCGACGCCGGCGAAAACATAACCTCCCATCACCTTCGTTAGGTGAGGTAACAACAGTTTGGCATTAAATCCGGTTCACACTAACTGATCACTATTACTGACAGTCAAATGCAGAACTCAACGTACCGACAGCACCCTCAAAACTTTTGATGCCCGCCCCTACGGCCGTCTCCAGCTGAATGATGTTCAATCCATTCTCCAAAGTCTGGAAAACCAATGTACACACCAAACTGCAATAAAAACAAGCATTTCTGAATGTCTGTGTCTGTCGTCATTACTGGGCTGAAATGTACACTGGCTGTGTAGCATGCTGCCCCCTGGTGAGTCACGGTGAGTATGTCGATGGGACAGACAAGAGATGCCAGACCTTTACATCATGCTTTCTGTTAGACACAGTCAGCGTAACAATATCTCTCCTGATGACACAACATAACTAGAGGTCAATTGGCAGAGTGTATACCTCTTACACGTACACTTAAATTGGCACAGTGACGTTACAGGTGAACAGCAGGTGTATGCAAATGCGAGCGGTGAAGCAGGCTAATATTGACCAGTGCATATTAAAGCCGCCGACCTGCATAGTAGCCAAATTCTATGCTAAGCCCAGCAGTCAACTGTGGTGGCACATATGCTGGTACCTAGCATATGTTCTGGATCACTTAATTCTGATAATAAAATAAAAACATGGGTCAAAATCTTGCCAACGTGAGGTAGAAATTGCACATCAGCAGAGCAGAGCAATGCACATCACGATACAGACACAGCAATTGTGCCTATCCATCTGTCACATGCTGGTATTGTGTTCACTGAGATGAAACGAATCAAACATGCAATGGTGTTAATTGGCTCGGTTTTATTTTGTGTCTTCTTTAAAACCGATATTATTTTATGACAGCTTTATTAGTATCATAAATGTGTTGACTTTTAAAATACGAAATTAAAGTAGTTGGCTGTATTGCGTGGAATGCCCACAATACAGTATTCAGCTCGAAGAGCTCGGCTATCTGTACACAAGCTGTTTATTTCCTGCATTTGACAAGGTCTAGTGTCACGTGACTCAGCAGTCGATGGTAATTGGCTGCCTGCGACCGAGTGATGTCAGCGACTGCCGTGTTGTCTACCCGCGTCGGACAAAGCAGAAAATTTGGGGAGCTTTATTATACGGAGTGTACGAGCCAGGTGAATGACTTTCAGTTGATTCCAATTGTAAAAATGAAAACTACAAATCCCATAGAGGGTTATTTTGGTAGTGAATTTCTGATGATCTGTAATCATTGCGGAGTTATGGTGGCCTGAAGTCTCAAGACGTTAGAAATTTTTGCATTTAAAAAAACAACCTATTGCGGGAAATTTTTCAAATTTCTGTTCAAAAAGTTTTCATCGTGACACCGATCAATGTGTTGTGTTCAAATATAATAAACTTTGGCCGATGGGAAATTGGTGAAATCGTGCATTGCTTGCCTGACAAAAAACAACAAAACTTCGCCTGGCTCTCTGGCTGTCGCTACTGTGCTGATCGCATCTAAAATCTGCCAGGGCCAGACCCCGATAATGTACTAAGAGTGCTCTAGATTTCATCCAAATTGGTTCACTTTTAACGGAGCTATAGCCGAACGTGTGAACACTGCCAAAACGTACCATAAAGTGATTCCGATATTCAGCTGAAGACTAGGTTAAAGCCGAATAATGACTTTCTCTTTTTCAGCATTTAAGGCCTCATTTATATGAAAACCAACAGATATCTATAATTCACAGTTTATTCTTGGGATCAATAAAAAATGCACAGAGATTAATCAAACCTTTGGATTGACAATGATCTCCATGTGCAAAAAGTGTTTCTCAACAACTGCCTTCATTGCAGTCATGCTGACCCACAAGTTGTTCGTATTGAATATCCTAACATACGACAGGTATAACGCAATTTGAATACAACAAAATAATTCATCTGGGGCCAGTAATTATTTCACAGCAATGTCAGACAGGATTCTTCAAAGGAAAAACTTTCATCAGATCATCCTTCAATTAATGTTCTCCATTTACTAAGAACTAAAACAAGCATAAACTGAAGACATGGGAGTTTACTCTACAAGGCAGAACAATGCAGAGCTCAGAGAATCTTTGGGACTGGAACCAGTCGGTTTAGTGACTGAAAGGTAAGAACCAGCTAGTCTGGACGTGCAGAACATAAGGTGATGTTGACTGAATCGAAGTCGTACAATAATAGAGGTAGAAGATGACAGCCAGTCATGAAAGGCCATGTGGGACAGTGTTTAGAGGATATGAAAAGTTTTTGGTCGGTTGCAACGGGATGCAATAATGGTGAATGAAGATAAATGATCCATGTTTGCAAGAAAAATGGCCATTAGACTGGTGTCAGTGTGTGTATGAGCATATGTATGTATCATGTCTCCCTTATGCAAAACAATCTTCCTAAATCCACCAACCATCTCCTGTGATGTTACCCCTATATTGTTAAACACTCTCCACTTCACAATCTACAACGACTTCACCCAGACTCTCTGGTAATTTCTTGAAATGATGAATTATTAAAAGGATTTGTTTAAGGAAATGAAAATGACAATATAAAAATCAGTAAATTATGTACTGCATATGCAAAAAAAAATAACAGTACAGTTGTCCACAGAGACATGCACAATTAAAGGATTAAGACGCTGAACAGTCAACTTTACAAAAATTCATTGACTAAGTTAATCAGCAATCCGGATTAGTATATCCAAAAAACAAACGGTTTATACCCCACTATAATTCACCAAATTTAGAGCCGATGGTTCATAAACCAGTTTTGGCAACAGCATACAAAATAGTTTGTGACAGAGCATAATGGATTTGTTAGTATGAAACAATAGTTACATATGTATTTTACCAAATTTTAACAGCTGAACTGTTTTGGACAGTCAAACTATAAAATTTTTAACTGCATACATAATTGTTAATCTGAGTATCATTAAAAAATAAAGTATGAAGTCAATACACAAGCAGATCCAGTTCTAATAATAGTTTTAAAATGAACAAGTGACTAATACAAAAGTACCTGCATTATCTGAATAAAACCATAAAAAATTCAATGCAAGGAGACTACAGCAGAACTTACTTGAATTTGCTAATACTCTTGAACTCATCCACCTGAAAGTAATATAATCCCATGTAATGCAATACTGATACAAGATCTTACAAGGCAACCTGCTAAAACAAACTAATATGGAAATAAATTCCATCTGGATCAACATTTCTTTGTTCACAAAAATTACATACGAAAACGCATAGTCAAACAAAACTAATAAAGTTTAGAAAACATTTACAGTGGCCAAAACAATGTCATAACACATTGCAACTAGCACAAAATACAAAGAAACTGACAGAAACACATAAAAAGGGATCATATAATACATCCCTGGACTAAGACTCAAAATGGATCTTATGCACTATTGGTTTAAGTAAGTAAGTAAGTAATAAAATTTAATTAAGCATCATAATCATTGGGTTGAGATCCCCCACGGAAGAGGCAATTTTTGGGGTTGTATGACCCACTGAAAAGCATTTGGAGTCCTGCTGTGGAGTATGCAGCAAAACAGAATTGTCAATAACGGAATAAAGAGAAAGGGACAATTCAATTCTCAATAATGTGCACGAAATGCAATGTGGCATTTCACCAAAATTCGCTGAACACTTGTTTTTTGGCTTTTTTCATTATTTTTTGTTTTGGTAAAATGTGGCACTTTCAAAGGCATGCAACACATTTTGTACCGTACTGCATGCCATATAAGCGAATAATAACGGATTTCGTCAAAGAAACTTACTCGATCTTTCGGAACTTGAGCGATCTCGAGCAGTCGTAATTTGCCGTCGTATTCTACCAGCGTTCCACCCTGGCATACGCCAGTCATTGTGTTTGCACCAGCAACAAGTAAAAAGAACAGCATGATTTTTAATGTCATGTATTGCGGCATTTCAGGAGTGTTACAGTTTGTCGAACCAACCTATGTTGCAGGATTCTCATAGTTCAGATCATCTCCACAGGAATCAGGGATCTCAAGAAACAGATAATAATAATAATAATAATCTAGCTTGTATAGCGCCAGTATATCAAAGATTCCAGAGGCGCTGAGATACACCTGCAGCTTGGCAGGGTCTGGTGTCTGGAGATATGAAAGGTTCTACTTTAGGGTAGGTGCTTGGAGTTATACCAGGCAACCTCAATCTAACGTCGAGACAACATATTTAACAACCGAGCATAGCAATTACTCGCCCAGAAGCATAAGGAGTGTGTTTCCAGAAACTCCAGTGCTGCTCCTCTATCACACCCATGAGTGGAAAATTCACCACAGAACGTCTTATCCACTGGAGAGATTATCAACAAGAGCTCAGCAAACTAAGAATAGCCATTCGTGTCCTGCCCACTAACGTAGTGACACCCACTGCAGACCAGCAGTGATTTTGCAATCCAACAAAGGGCATTTTACATATAAATGTATCTGTAAACTGTAGAGAAACGTGCATCGACAATGAACGTCATACACAACATAAGCAAATACTTCTTCAAGAGACCAACCTTAACGTCTGCCCGCGTCTTGTCAGTGACCTCCATTACAAATTCACACTTTCCCCTCTGTGCCGGATTCAACAGATAGTTCAAAATATCTGTACGGAGAGTCAAGGTCCGACTGATGTTTGTCATACAGAAATATGCTAAACACTTGCCACACAATACCACGCTAAATGTAAAATTTGCTTTTTAAATAAAATAAAGATCAACTTGTAACTAACAGTGCACAAGGTCAAGGAAAAACACAGCCACTGAAACGTGAAGCATGGCACGACTGAACCTGATGATGCTAATCTTCTATTCTGTGATCAGACAACGTTTCACATGTAGTCATGTTTTATCTACGTGAACACATGGTAGAAAATCTAAGGATCTCAGACTTGTAACTCAGTTTTTTGTTTCTTTCAGAGCTTTTACACTGATGGCTGGGTAAAAAGGACACATCGCCAGTAAAAACGTGTTCCACTAATCTCCAGAGGTTTTTTCTGGAATAGGTGGATAAGCATGACCCTATGGGGAACCAGGTGACCCAGGCTTACCTGGAAAATACGGTCGTTAAACAGAAGTAGTTGTAGCAGCTTCACTATGACACTCGACAAGCACCTAACAAAGGATACTGATGTCCACGGTGGCTCCCAGGTTATCAATGTTGGAGATGAATACATATTCTTTGCCGTTATTCAACAGTGTCTGAAGTACGCCAGAATTGTAGAAGCTCTCATACACATCACCGTGGCCTGGTGGATACCACCTGTGTCAGTAAGCTCACATGCATAAATTATGTGAAAAAAATTAAACTATAAATTCCAAATCAATAACAGCAAAACAGTTTCACTAACACAATGGTTGGCTGGATGGGAGATTAGTGTCCCCTTTCATCACAAAAATAAGCTATATCTGGGAAAGGTCTTGGGTGGAGATTTGGTTCCATTAGGTTACGGATGGTCAACGATACAATAACCTCCCGACTTAGTTGCCTTTTTGTTCAATAACGACCCAAAATGGGAAAGGATAGGGGAGGCTCATTTAAGTTATTACGCTAGTGCCTAAAACCGGGTGGAACTAACCAACCACCACAATGGAACAGTTCAATGTGATATCTTGTGTAATTGCTGTTCATCAGTTCCTATAACATATCAGTACCTAACGACTTTCACTGTATATCTTTGCAGTGTGGGTGTGGATTTGGAAATGCTTCTCTCAGGGAAAACCAAAAGCAGCACCTGAGGGACCTCTCAACAACGGTACAAGACCTGCAACATCCACCTCCCACTTAACAATACATAAGTTTGTATAATCATTACACACTATTCTCTCCTGTATTCTGACACAACTTGGCAACAGAATGGTCATCTGGTCTAGAAAAAAATCTGCACCAAAACATCGTCTTTTGGAACAAGAATCAGAGACAAGTGAGCATGTGGCAAACCAAAGGTTCATCAGTAAAATGGCCATGAAAACATATGTGCATGTGTTATATAAATGGATGTGCAAAAACAAATGAATGTGTGAGATTCAAAGTGATAAAAAATGATTTTGATTTAATAAACTGAATGCACAGATTATGAAGTGGACGTGTAAGACCTCGAAGGACACTAAACAAAACCATCAGTGAGGTTGTGGAAAAAGATTTTCAGACCCGAGGAGGAATAATATCCACAAAAAAGGTACGAGTCAGCAAATGGTTTATCTGTTATGGGATAATGTGGGCTATCCTGGACAAAGGGCCTTTAAATGGGTTGTTGTTGCATATTGATCGTTTATAACAAATAGAAACCTTTTAACATTACATAACCTACTATTTTAAGTGCTCACACATTCCACAAAGGGTTACAAATTCATCAACAGTAGCTTAATGGACTTCAAAAACTGCAATGAATAGGACATATTCTTCTTCCACAGAAGAAGACAATGAGCAGTAGGGGGTGACCACTCTCACAAAACTGTGAAATTCTCACTGCCCAGACTCTTCGCAGCACTTCTACCCATTTTGCATTACCCACATAATCCACATGCAATTTTCAGTGATACCAATATGTCAGAAAATATTGATGAATTTAATAACCAGTAAAAATCCTTAAAACAGGCAACATAAGGCCCCCAACAGTTTACTAAATACTGTTGCATCCCCAAATGTAAAGTTAGCAATACAGTCTTCTGTGACAATTTTTCCCTGCCACTTCCAACTGCTGATCAATTTCCTGACGTTTCCATGACAGCTATCAAATTCCCTGGCAGTTCCAAGTTTTTCCAACAAGTGATCACCCTGGCAATACGATGTCATGGATGTAATTAACTTTTACACATCAGGATTTTAAACTTTAGTCAGAGTGAAATAGAATGATGGATGGTAACAACTAAAGAATATGGTTTTTAAATTAGGACTGCTGAGTGATTAATTTTTTAATTGCATTAATTGCACAATTAATTATTTTAATAGAGTGTCAACTGCGGTTTTAACGCACATTTCCTTTACAAGGTTAGGGAGTCATCAAATTAAAATGAATGACGTCTCAGCATAGAAATTACATGGCATTAGCAGAAAATATCTTCACAGAATAGTACAATCAAATAAAATTTAGAGTGGTGCTGCAACCGGAAAGTAAATGACTGTTCATTAAAGGATTATAGTTGAATTATCTCGAGGCCTGTACTGAATCTTGCTACAAGCGTAAATAGTTTGCACTAAAAATTTTGGTGGCATTAATTTTTTAAAATAGTGATTTATTCCTTCATTGAGTTAAGGTTTTACATCCCACCCTACAGAGAATAGGTCATTTGGGAGATGTACTTCCCAGCCTAACTCTTGGCTAAGTACTGAAGAAACTAAACCCAACATAACAAAGCAAGCAATACAAGAACAAAATGATCTAAGCTAACATGAAAAAAGCAAAAGACAAAAACCTAAATAAACACACACAAAAATATAAACCTAACTAATATACAAAAATGTAAGTGCTAACATCGGTGTGTATATCATTGTGCACAACTGTCGTACACAACACAGCACATAGCAGTTCTGATTATTCTGTTCCGTCTCTCTCTCTTTTTCATCTATTCTTTTTTGCTGCTGTATTGTTCTACGGCGAATAAAGTTGAATATATATATATTATCTTCTCTCTTATCCTCCAGACAGGCAACGGCGCTCAGATGCTGTCTACTGGAGAGGAGGGGGCAATTAATTCCTTAATGCGTTAACACATTAGTTAACGTGTTAATTCAACAGCCCTATTTCAAGTCATAACACAGGAACTGCTGTGAAGGACCTGGTAACTGCAATGCATTATACAGCATGGTTGAAGCAAATGCAGCAGGGAATACTTTTTTAAAAAATAACAAATTCGGTGATCCAGCAAAACAGAAAATTATAAACAGGTCATATGTATGGTGAATAACATGCACTTGTTAGTAAGTAGGCTGAATTACATAGGACCATATGATATGATGGCGCTGGTTTGACAGAACAATAAATGACAAGTGTCAAAAGTAATTTGGCAAAAGGCCGCATCACTGTCGTCATCCCTCGCGGTGGCAAAAGGATTTATCCGATCTTCACCCCCATGTTTTATACATGGTTTCTTGGACCCATGAGTCAGCCCCCAAATGGCATCTTGATTGGTTCAGCCGTTTTTGCAAAGCTCACCCATGTAAACAATACACAGACAGACACACAGTGTCCTGCGACATCTGTAGCAACAGGCTGCATCTGGTGATGTGGCCTAAAAAGAATAAAAAGGAAAGGCAGTGGTAAGGTATAAACAATTAAATATTTACCATTACACACAAATTTAATGGGTGATCATGCATTAGAACACTCATGAAGAATCAATTGGCAGTGAAAATCATATAGTTATGGACATTTAGTCTTAACTTACCATTCAGCAGTACTAAAATTAAACAAAATATCAATTTTGCACTCAGTTCTTGAAAAAACTCCAGCAAATCATTCCGTCATCAGTAGTTACACAGCACTTTACAGAAGAGTATACTTATGAAAAGGCGCTGTACCAATGTCTGCAATGTTTATCACCATACTCTATGGGGACAAGAAGTCTCGGTTGCCGCTGACAGACCCATGCAAGGTAATGCTTCAGCCCAACATGTTGTACACACATGTCAACGGTCAGTGAAATTAACTGGTGATCGACCATCACTAGTATACCGCACTGACAGTCCAACTAAGATGACAGCACCTGAGATGATCAGCTGCCCAAGAGTTACGACTGCCCACCAAAATCTAAATGGTTCAAGTGACCTAACCACGCCCCTTTCAGGGATGGTTTACCATTCGTGGACTAGCATTTGCTACCCTCAACCTACCTATCAAATTTGAACTCGTTATCTCCACTCACTACAAAAATATAAAAGGCGATACAAAATGTCAAAATGGGGTGGTTTGGGGTAGTTAGGATCACTCAAGGTCACTGGAAATATCACCAGTCAATAGAGTACATACGCATTCCTATTAGTGTTCCATATTAACTATGTCTCATCTTGCATCGTTTCTGAGATATAGCGAGATATTGGTAGAAAAATCGCCGTTTGAGCCTACCTTACCTCTATTTGACGCCCCCGGTCGGAATTTGGCCTAGATTATTGGCATCAAAAAACTAGAGTTCCAGGGCTATAGTATGGCGTTGTTTGCATTATTTTACACTTAGCAGTTTGTGATACAATACCGACATGTGACAGACGGATGGACAGACAGACAGACACATGATGACAGCAAAAACCGCACTAGCATAGCGTCGTGTTATAAAAAAGTAAGGCAATCTGAATCAAAAAGATTACATGTGCATTGCAAGTACACACAGCATAAATGCAATAACTGGTAAATAATGAGAGCTATAAAAACGATCCATGCCTTCCTATGGTCAAATGCTACAATCTGCACTAGACTAAGACATTTCCGCATCACAACATCAACAATGTCATGAAACCAACTAATACCACCAAACCTCGCAAACTGAATGACCTAAGGTTTCTATGTCTTGCTAATCATATAAATAGATAAATCAGAGACAGCAGTCCAATCCATTCACTCAAGTTGGAACCAAAAAAAACTAAATTCAACAAAACCAAACACACAACAAGACACTATAAAATGACACAAACACAACAAAAAACTAAACCAATGTCTGATTGCTTCGTATGACATCCGGCCTGGAAATGTAGTAGGAACAGTACTACAATTCCAGGGTCTGCCTAGCACAAGCCACACTAGAACCGACTGTATGGCAATCACATACGACCAGACAACAACCGAACTTCTACACATTAAAATAACTGCAGCATGCTACACAATTTGACGTAATGGCAGCTACTTACGAATCATTCAGTTCACAGGCACTTTTCGCAACTGGCAACAGAGATTCTCGGTTGATGCGCGGATATCTGACAACAAAGATCATTTCATTTACATTTAACGCACAGGTATGAGGGAAATGTGCAGTCATATCAACATGCAGACCCACGCCAGGTGAATGTAAGTTTCTAAGGGTCAGGGTTAATATTTGACCTTTGACCTTTTGAATTCAGGGTCAGTGCATGCAAAGCCCTGCCCTGGTTGATAGATTGATTTAGTTAAGGTTTTACATCCCACCCGACACAAAATAGATTATTTCAGAGATGTTCTTCCCAGCTAATGTCTTGGCTTACGACTGAAATATGAAAACAAACAAGACAACAGCAAGCATGCATCCGTAACAAAATATACTACGACGTACAATTAACACACACAAAACTAAAGCCAGATTTGGTCGCCTCCTATGACCTTCAGCTTGGAAATGGAATGGATCTATTCTGGAAGGAGTAGATAGGTAAGTCAAGAATAAGAATTAAAGCAGCAAGGAAGTAAACAAGTACGAAAAAAGCACAAGGAAAAAAAAGTAAGAAAGGGAGAAAGTAAGGAAGGAATTCAAGTAAACACACAACAAATAACTTATACAGTGCCAAAATCAAAATGTGAATCATGGCACATTACCACCCCAAAGCCTGTACGGGGCGGTCCTGTCATGGACTATATGACAACTGACTTTGGTGCTGATAGCTCAAGCCGTTTTTTTCCTTTTAGAGTGCGAACAAACAGACAGGACGTGACTGAACGCCCTACCCACGCAAGCAGCTATACAGCCGGTGTGGGTAATAACGACTACTCACACTACAAAAATGTTCCTAGACAAAATGCTAGAAATACTTTGGAATTTTGCACATTCACAAGATTTCCAGCAAACAGCAAGTTTTAATA
>Ga0209780_1003501_pt1 | contig 11744 bp, 6 predicted proteins | sample WorMetexBAHAMAS2_FD_187384 | JGI IMG/M metagenome (GOLD analysis project Ga0209780, IMG submission 187384) | Marine gutless worms symbiont microbial communities from Max Planck institute for Marine Microbiology, Germany - Inanidrilus exumae... | ecosystem: Host-associated > Annelida > Digestive... | reverse complement strand
CATCTAATGAAAAGACAGGTGTGGGTATCGGTATGAAGGATTTTGAGATTCTGTAAGTATGGGCAGTCTGTGGTGATTCCCGTAGGTTTTTCTGTGGGTATGGCATGGGTATGAGGATTGAAATCCAATCCCGACGACAGCCTGCAAATATCACGCTTCCAAAATGGAAGAGTGACGCAGCCGGTCAGCATTAACTCCAGCAGCAATGAACTGGATCATACTTTACATCAGCCGCTGTTTCAGTTATTGCAATATCATGCTTCTTTTCAATCGTTAAACAAACTAAGGACAAGCTTTCCTCGCTTAAACAAACTACTGTGTGATGATAACATGGCTAGCAACATGAGAACCAACCAAAAACTATTTAAACAATGGAAATCAACAGTACTATTAATTGATTTCTAATTTTTTAAGTACTCGGTACAATAGTGAAATAGTGAATATAGACAATAGACAATAGTGAAACGTCATCTGGAGTCAGTGTACCAGAATTCACCGTCCTCTTCAATGCTGATTCCCAACTCCTGCCGAGTTTCTGCAGCGACGTTGAGCCACTGCGGCGACCTGCCACCATACAGCACGACCATCAGTAAGCAAACTCAATGATCATTGGACTGTGTCTCATATCACTAACTACCAGACGCTCTTTGCACCAGTCATACTTCTCAGTCACACGTGCCCGCATTCGTCAGAACCAATCAGCATTCGGCGGCGTGGCGTAGTGGTAACGGCGTTGGTCGTATCAACGAAGTTACTCTACATCGAGCCCGGTTAGTACTGGGATGGGTGACGTATCCGGGTTCGACTCCCAGAGGAGGCACTTTATTTCGGTATGTAACCAGGTCGAATCAGCCTTTCATCCTTTCGAGGTCGCTAAACTGAGTAGTAAGCTGTAACTGGATGTCTGCTTCCTCGAACGGGCGGCGTCATCTGGTGAATGCTTACAGGGTGAAGGCCTGGTGTGGTTGATTGGGGCGGTGGTGTGTGTTGTAGCTGCACCATTGGCTCTTGCCAATCAACTGCCACTTCCTACGATTGTACAGCGCGGCTGGCGCTGTAAGTAGCGCTATAGAAGAATCCCACCTTTACCTTGACCCTTTACCTTTAACTGTCATGCGTACAGTGGCGTCCATTCCCCCTAAAGCCAATGACACATATTGCCCCTTCCCTCTACTCTCCTCCCCTCCCCTTAGAAGTAGGCCCCTTAAATCCAAGAAGGGGATCTGGGATCGCTGTCAGTGTCCCCAGGGGGTGGATCCCGGCCGCCAAACGATATTCAGTGCATTTTTGGGCCGAGAAATGCTTCTGGTGAGAGCAATTTTAAGGGCACATTCATGAAAAACACATGTCTTCACGCTGTTTACAAGCAACATCACATGGAAATCTTGTGGTCACGGGTCACTGCTGCGAGTCACAGACTGACAGCATTGATCTGTGACCACAAGATAACAACAGATAACAAATTGTACAAATCGCTGTACGTGGGTTTTGAAGCATTTTAAAGTCGCAAAACTGTTATGTAATATTTCTGCAATATAATGCCAACATTGATATCTCGTGGGTGTAATTATTATTTTCAAAAATCTATTTTATTATCTTAATTGTTAAAAATGTTAACTGCGTACATGTGACCATACACGATAAAGTGTGTGTGTGCATGCACGGCATGTGTGAGGCATCTACTGTCTCAAATTATTTACTAGCATTCAGGCTATTAATATCAAACGCAGTTAACAGATTACCACAAATTTATAACAATAAATTAAAAATTTCCCCCCTCTTTGCATTTTTGTCTTTCCCCTACTTTACCCATGACGCATCTTGCGTCATGCTTAACACTGACTAGATGCCTCTGCATGCGTAGACCAAGCCAACATAACTGTCCCGCATGACAGGCAAATGTTGCAGATATTGTTGAGTTAAGGCTTTACGTCCAACTCGACGCAAAATACGTCATTTCAGAGACGTTCTTCCCAGCCAATCTCTTGACTTAGTACTCAAAACTAAATCTAACATAACAAACGCAAACAAGCATCCGTAACAAAATATACTATAACACAAAATATACACAGAAAGAAACTAAAGCCAGGTTTGATCGCATCTTACGACTTCTGGCCTGAAAATGGAATGGGCCTATTCTTAAGTAAGTAAGTAAATGATTTATATAGTGCCAGAATCAACAAATGAATCAGCTTGAAACTTTCTGCCAGACTACATCTGACAGAGTGACAACAGCACAAGCATTGTTTCATGTCTGCACTATAAGACATTTTTGTTTGCACCGCAGTACTAGTATTGCGCAACGCTCTATATTAGTATGTTCATGCTATGTTTCTCATGTATGGTAGTTAGAAAGGTTTCAATCAGCAAAAGTGACCTTCAAGTCATTCAAGTGCATTGGCACAGGTGCCATTCAATAGGCCACATATGATTTCCTATTACATGTAGACTTCCATTGCAACTACGTCTCTATCTTGCACTATTAACGAGATGTTATTACTCATTTCCCAAAATATAAATAGGCCACGTGACTCTGAACACATCCCTTTCTGGAATGATATATTATGCATGCGCTAGTACTCCTGCGTAGGTGGCGCAACGGGTAGAGCGTTGGACTTGCGATCAACAGGCCGTGGATTCAAATCATACTCGGGGCAATGTGTCATGCTAAAGTGGGCCGTAAGTGTTATCAACAAACTTCAACTACGACCAACGTTGTTGATGACACGCTGATCACCGTGACGGACGGACGGACACAAATTCTTGGCGGTAAGGCACCTGAGCTGGAGACTTCTCGACCAATCGAAAAATGCAATTTTACCTACCCCACCTGCATTTGGCGGTGATCCCATCAGAATTGAAGTTTTTGGCATCAGAAAACTAGAGTCCCTGGGCTATTGTGTGGCATTGTTTGCGTGGTTCTACGTTCAGCCGTTTGCTAGAACTCAGCTTGTGACAGACAGATGGAAAGACATAGGGCCACAGCTTATACCAAAGTAAGGGCAGGATGGTTCATTCCGTTCGTGGATAAACGTGTGGGTGGAAGGTAAAAATGTGTGATCCTCTAACACGTGCTATTCCTGAGTTCATTAGAAGAGGTTTACGATGATGAGCTATACGAAACGACGTTTACTTACTTACTTTACTTACCGCACTAACAAAGCGTCGCACAGGTAAAAATGGGCACAATCAACTAGGGTTATGCACGTAATAGAGAAACAAGGAGTAAATAGTGTACAACATGACAGAATATTTACATACCGATCACTCCAAGTGCCTTTCCACTCCTTCTGACCCCAAGGATTTCTCAGTCGAAGTAACTGGCACAACTCACCACGCACTGTAATCTGCAACGCAATGCAATCACTTGCACCACTGCATCCAACCGTCATTTCACTTCTGTAATGTAACTTGCCAGTAATGAAACTCTTCAATCTACACAGCGCGTCATATTGCTGCATTCCACTGGGCTCGGTATCTCGTAAATTACCAGTTTCGTAGTAGAAAATTCCGTTCCACGGAACTCGGATCTCGTAATTCCTAGTAGAAAAGTAGGAAAAATAAAAGCACTGCAGAGTTTCCGAGATCAGAAGAAAATTGCGGATGAAGCAATGTTAAATGGTATTCGTGTTTATGATTTTTTGTGTACTGAGTTATCGAACTTGTTCTTTTGTGCACTACTACGTATGTTTCCACTACACCAAATGCAGAAGCTGAAATTTTGTACTTTTAGACGCGAAATGCTGTTATTTTACGTTGCAATGGGCTTATGAAGGGTCAGTGCCACCATACTTGTTTACATTTGCTGCGAGAAACCTGATGTCACCCAACGCCGAGGAACTGGACGGTCTACAGCATGATACTAAATGCAACAGCAATTAGAAAGAAGTGAAAAAAACTGCTAAAATGTTACAGAGACTGTCACACCTCAAGCACTTGAGTAATGCTGTATGCATGACCAATGACAAGCCCATTAGCTAACCGTGTCTCCATTGTACGCCGGGTTGCCTACAACAACAACAGTGCCATACTAAGGGTCCAAAAACAACTTTTTAAACATCTGTAATGCTGACAGAAAGTGGCTCTTTTGAAATATGTAGACATGACATACAAAACGTTCAGTTTGTTGCACAAGCATTTCACAAAGTAACTGTTATCAATCTCACAGAAAACACCAAAAAACGCAGTCCAATACATCTGCAAACACGGGAGCCTATATTATGCACTTACCTAAATTTACAATTTATGTATCACTAATAAATGATATGACTTAATCATATGCAAATTGTGTTCCTTAAAAATAAACATAAATTTATCAACAGATCGATAAATACATCAATCAATCAATCAGACGATGTGGTAGCATCGTAGCCAGAAAATAAAGATGCTAACTAAGAGTCTTAACTATTGTGCTATATATATACGCTATAGTCTTAACTATAGTGACGAGGGCCGAATTTTGGCGACCCCTTGAGAAACAAGGAAAAACAGAATGAATCAAATATTAGTATAAGTGGGCTGTCCTCGACAGAATAAACACATAGACATCGACAGAGTTACAAACAGTCATGTCAGGGTTACTTTAAAAACGCTAAAAAGACCAAAAATCCATGTTTCCCTTCTTCGTCGTCGTCGAACTTTCTTGTCCAGGCAGTTTCTCAGAATTACTTCAGATACGGGCATACTTAATAAACTGTTAGAACCACTATGACCCGCAGACGTGCCTTTTGTGGGTTTCGTTGATACTGTGTCCAATTTAGGGGCCTTTCTTTCTTCTTCCTTTCTTTATTGCGGGCAGAGGTCCAACGTAGACCTCAGTGCTGAGACCGTATAACGATCCAGTGCGCTAGCCCAGGAGAGGAGGAGAACTGGTAGGTGTGTGCAGATGTGTGCATGAGTGTAGGAAAGGCGAGATTAGTAGGAGGTGAACAGCTTGTCAGGTATTTCTGGCGTGCCCCCTCTACACGTGGCCTACTGTCTGGCTAATCAACTGGCCTCAGCCAACGGCCAGCCAAGTCTATTCTATTTACTTCAGCTCAAGCCGCGCGGCTAACAGTATTGACGCGGATAATCAAGGTGTCAGCAACGGTTACAGTTTATAGAGGACACCGTCAAACCCTCTTACCTGCACGAGATTAACTCCGAGTTCATTATGTGTATGGAAATTATTAGAAATAATTGTTTGGTAGGCGGGGCTAAGGCGCAAATCCCGACCACTGAGCATGTCACGCACTACTGCACATGGCGGCCGAGTGCGTTAATCCCTCGGCTACATGGGCAGGTCCCAACTACTAGGCACTTCTAAGCAAATTCTGAAACCAAGCATTCTATTAATTTACTGAAAACTACATCATCATCATCATCTTCGTTTATTACAACTAACTATAACTAGTTAACTATAACTATAACTATTATAACTAATACTGAAACTGAAAGTAGCAGATATGGGCAAATCCCTATTCCCAAACGTGATTCAGTTTAAATTGTGATCTGAAAAATGCTATAATTTGATTTAAAAGTTAAAGACTTAATTTGAAACATGGTTGTTTGATCTGAAAATCAATTAAACAAAATGCAATTTGAATTAAAGTCATATGGCTTCATTATCATAATAATGGTCAGGCAAGTTCGTAAGTTTGGCACATCTAGGCATATTCTGACACCGAGCATTCTGTGACTCCACTAAAAGTAATATGGAAACTGAAGGTAGGAGATATGGGCAAATCCCAAACGTGATTCAGTTCAAATTGCGGTGTGAAAAATGCTATAATTTGTTAAAGCTGTGCTACTTCAAAATGCAATAAATACAATGAATCACATAAACATAAATCACTCTCCGATATTGACAGTGTTTACTGATAAACTGTGACTGACAGCTAAAAGAATGGAGATTTGCAACAACTTTGAGATCTGAGATTTAAAATTCGGCTACTCAATTTAAATCCACTGCAAAATAAGTCAATATGAGATGTGATTTGAGACTTGCCCAACAAGAAACAAGTAATACAAATATGACAAATAAGACAGCAGAAATACGAAGTGTAGTCACATTGATGGAACAGCCCATCAGCGTGCACATCCTGTTCAGCGCCTGCAGCTGTGCAAACAGGTCTGACGGAAGTTTGCGTTTCCTCGTCAGATCGACACGGCAGCCGATGCCTCCGGTGAAGTCCACGAGTGCATCTTCTGTCACGCCGCCTTCCAGAGCCTCGTACGAGCCAAACAACCTGTCAGTCGTCACAGCTACTACCAACACTGCCACAGCGTCGCAATTAGATAATTATAACAACTACAAAACATGGACTTCATCTAGCGTGGACGTGGACACGATACGATACGATACAGTATATTTACGAGTGCTCAAAAGTTCATGAGATGGCCAGCCTTATCTAGCACATGGCACAGAAACAACAAAATAAGGTAAAACTAAGAACAAAATCCGAGTAGCTCAGAAGAAAGAGTCTGGGCAATAGTCCATGAGTGCAGTCCAAGAAAAAAAAAGTGAAACTACGGGGATAGAATTTGTGAAACAGGTAGGTTTTAAGCCGTAGTGGGTGCAGATACTTTGCCACCTCAATGGCCTGCTATGACCTTGACCTCTGAATGTAATCAGGTCATCAGTAGGGGCTAGTGAATATTTGCTGTAAGTTCCATCAAGATTGCACAAGCAGTTCATGAAACATTGAGTTAACAAGGTATCTCCGGACCAATGAACGAACGAAAGCAAGAACGCGGCCGACGGACAGTCCGAAAACATAACGACTTCGCTGACACTGTCGTGTGGCAAATGCATAACAAAAACCCAATAAGTACTAGTGTCAGAAAGCCAACATCACGGCAAAAAGTCCCTTCTGTCAGAAGTACTTGCAGTGACTCCGAGAAATAGCCCATGACTTTGAACCACCCAGCTATAAATATAAACTTCACAAGCAGTCCTTTCTCACCAATTGTATTTGTCTAAGTATTCGTAATACCCCTTCTTAACTAAAATCCTTCATTTTCATAATTTCAGTTAATCATACTTTATGCTGTATTCTAATGTTGCATATACATTTATCCTAAACAGTACTGCTCAATATCATTGTCTTGTCACATTATAGTTTCATGTGTTCTTTTCATCATGTATTGTCATTGTATGTTTTTAATCTGTAAACTCTGCCATCAATTGTTTTTTTTATTCCAATGCTGCATATACGTTTGTTATGTATCAATAAAAACTTCTTACTTACTTACGTACTTAAGTTTCCTTCAACTGCTCCGAAACTGTGGGTTGCGTGACAGGAGGGCATCCGGCCTATAACAAACCAACTCCATTTATCCCTAACATTCTCTTTGGAGGCCTGACCAAACCTGATGTTAATCGAAAAAAATAAGACTGGTTAATGTAACTGTTAGTACTGATCCGAGGAGAGGTATCCAAGGAAACACTGGTAGTTTGCTATAACTATCTTTACACCTTCCCAATACAAAACCGTGTCAAAGCGATGAATAGAAGGAAAACACTAAAGCATAATGAAAAGGACCTTTATTTAAATAAACTAAATAATAAAACAAAAAGACTGCATACAAGTCTGTCACAGCTGTCTCAACAGAGTGAGTAAGTGAGTGAATTGTTTCTTAACGGCACATCAGCACATCATACGGTATTCAGTGTCATGAAAGGTTTAGAGAAGCTGTCTCAATATGTTCAGCTATTATGCTTGTATTAAGTGCTTGGCATCAATCCACTTCTACAACTGCTGTTTAATGACCTCAGTGAGCTGCAGCTACTGACGTGACCTCTGATAAGCAGACAAAGGGCAGCTGAAGAGAAGCTGGTGATGGTAGTAGCATCATTCATACTTGGCCACATAATTCTGTAATATCAACTGAAGCCAATTTCTATGTAGTAGATAGAAGTGGTGAAAGCCATGAAACACAAAGCCATTTTCCACATTCACCAGCATCTGCAATGGTCTCCAAAGATCTCAAACGCATTATTGTGGGAGTGGCAGATAATTTACACACAGGACATCATGTCGCCAACCTCTTCAGAAGACACTGAAAAAAAACTTTAGTTAACACAGTTAATCAATACAACAAGAAATTACCCGAGTTCACACTAGCCATATTAGCACAAAGAATTTCACAAACACAGAAAGCGGTGACTGCTGTTACTTATTTCATTTACAGGTTCATATTCAGGTCAGTTTTTTTAGCTGATCGTGCCTTCCCAGCCTGCAGTGCACCGTAACACGTTTTCCCAATTTAGCTGAAAAAGGAACATTTTCCTCCTGACACCTTTAACTTTTACCTGTAACTCTTGATCTACGAACCTGGTCTAGACAGGGTGCATCAAGGTAAAGCACCATGTCAAATATCTACGACAAAAGTCGTTTAATTTGAAAGTTGTCATCTGGACAAACAATCGACATGCACACACACATACCAACTGCTCTACCGGGCAACTAGAACGATCAACAACAATCAGAAACAAGATACAAGCAGCTGACTGACTTGGCGTATGCCTTCTCCAGCAATGCAGCCCAGAATTCATCCCTTCTTTCTCTGTTGCTACAGAACATAAGACGTCGCACACCATCAGACTTGTATGTTGGCAACCGGTCATCAACAACCACTTCTTGCCAAACTCCAAAACACCAAAAGTTGAAGTGAAACACTCCTGCACAAACACACATAGCAACCAACAACCACCGTTAATTACAACATTTGTAAAATTAGTCCCGTACGGGGACTGACGGTCGACTTCCGATAGGGCAGACTAGGGCAATTATCAAAAATCTGGCCGGAACATATTCATATATTGTGCACTAGTCTAAGAATCAGTGGTCATTTGCCAGCTCCCATTTTAAATGGCAGTATATCACGTTTAAGAGCAGAGGCAGTAATGCCATTGACGAAGGCGTCGCTGAAGTTGCGAAAGCAACGCAGCCGTTCGCGGTGTTTTGCACAAAGTACACACCATATGCGCACCGCACTTTTGTAAAATATTGCACCACAAATCCAAATTCCATTTGGATCGAGTGTTTTAAGCTACGACTGAAACGTTTTCTCTGAAATTCCACTCATAACTTCAATATTGTTTACATTTACCGCCACCGGAAACTAAGTATCCGTTGTCATGAATATCAACGTAATAAATACATCAAGTTGTTTACGGAAGTAGGCTGAACCACGTGCACGCTATTGCCGCTGAGTTACGCGAATTGATGATTGTTTATCGACAAACATCTGCTAAAATGCGCTTTATTTTACGTTTGTTTTGATTACATAAGATACCGAAAGTATTGATTCGCACAAATTTACGCCTGAAATCTCACTTTGTGTAGGAAAAGCCCAATTTTGCGGCGCATTTTGCGATGCGATACCGATCTGCAAAATTTGGTTGATTTTGCAAATTTCGGGTCCCGGCGACCTTAACCTTGACCTTGGATCCGGGTCAAGGTCATACCGTTGTACATCTATCATCGAGTACTACTTGTCATACGTGGTTAGGACCAAAGTTCAGAGGTCACGTGACAAAAAACAAGGACGAATTTCAAGAATGTGAAAGGTTAAATTTTAGATATTGTCCTGTAGTGTAATAATCTATCATCAGTCTTTAGATTGAGCGAATTTTGGCGAAGGAGATAGACTTTGAATTTGGGTGATTTTGCAACTTTTGGGTCCCTGTGACCTTGACCTTGGATACGAGCATGGTCATTACCTTTTTTGCATCTCTCATCTGTATACCAAATTTCATCGAAATCGAAGAAAATTTTTGTGGACGGACGGACGTACGGACGGCAATTTGACACCCATATTATTAAGGTCGACTTCCAAAGTTTGGAAGTCGACCTAATGAAACACCTCAGTTAGTGGTAAAAGTTGGATCTCGGATGTGGCGGAACTGTAAACCATGGCGAGTGCGAAGCTATAACGGCGGTCTGAAGGCGAAGCCACCACCGAGATCCAGAGGTAGAGCCCATGGTCAGGGACAGGGGGGCGAAGCCCCGCTAAAGCTGAAAGCCTTGTAGCTCTTCCATGAATATTGGAGGATTGGAGAGCCACGATTTGACCCATTTCTGAGTTCCCGACAATTACAGGTGCCCGAAATCAATCAGCTCAAAATGATAGGTAGCGGAACTCAGTTACGCCACGTTCTGCCTTACTTTGACAATACAAATAATACAATACAATACAAATAAAAACTTATATAGCGCCATAATTCGTTAAAAAGGTCAAGAGGCCAGGGATCTCAGTTTACATCAGTGTAACTTGCTTTGAAAAAGATGCACATGTTAGCGATATGTGAACAGTTTGCTTCTGAATTTGACTGGAAATTAAACAGTAGCAAGTCTCTAGTTACGAAAACTGGAATAAGACACAATGTGCAGTGTGCTCCGTTTTTTTACGAGGCATCACAACTTTTCCTACTCATGGAATTTGCACAAAACCGACGAGAAAAAAATTGGGGTCATCACTTATATTACCACATCGTTATACACACTTTCATAGGTCCAGTGATATGACAGCCGACCGACATACTTGCTATAATTAATGGTTGCTGGAATTGCAGATTGTTGTGTATGCAAATTAAAACAAGAACTCATCAGGAGATGAGATAGTAAACATGAACTTTTTTACGACGATATCACACACGTACTTCAAAATACTGAAAAGAGAACCGACTTCGTTTAACAAATAGCTAGGCAAGTACTGGGCATTAAGTCTTGAATTTATGAATCTGCTACAGAATTTCCACCTTGCAGTTATAGAATATTTATACCGTGGGCGTCGCGCGGTCTCTATGCAGACGTTTACTACTAGACACAGGAATGTAAATTGTCCATAGTTATGGCTTTGTCAACCACTTTCACACAATGCACCCCGGAAATTACCAAATTCGGTAAAATAACGCAAAATAACGGCCATTTCGCCGTTAAAGGTCATTAAAGGTCACCGATTTCAGTACCAATCGAAAGCTCATATACGAATACGACTTCCTATCAAGACGATAGCTAGGCAAGTACTGCGCACTAAGTCTTCAATTTATGAATCTGCTACAAAATTTACACATTGCAGTTATAGAATATTTATACCGTGTGCTCACGCGGTCCCTCTGCAGATGTTTACTACTAATCATAAATTGTCCACAGTTATGGCTTCGTCAACCACCTACGCAATGCGCCCTGGAAACTACCAAATTCGGTAAAGTAACTCAAAATAAGGGCCATTTCGCCGTTCAAGGTCATTCAAGGTCACCGATTTTAGTACCAATCGAAAGCTCATATACAACTTCGTATCAGTGATTAATACTAACTTACCTGCTATCTGGCACTGTTCGCGAGATATAGCCTTCAAAATGTCAAAAATTGCTATATTTGGCTACCCCTCTTGCATTTGAACCCCAGACGGAGGGGTTCCCCTGGAAAGGTCTCAGTAAAATTTTCCTTGGATGTCAAGGAATGGCCAAGGTAACAAACGGCGTAGAAAAATTGCGGAAAATTTCAACCGGCTGAGTAGGGTGCACGAACGTTACAGACGACAGACGGACGGGCGATAGCAAATAGGGAACGTGACCGTGAGTTCACGTTTGCTAATCACTGCACAGAATACACCAGTATGCACCATTTTGTTTTTTTTTCAATCAGAAAAAAATTCTGGGAGGGCATAGCCCCTCCTTACACCCTCCACAGTGTCCACCTCAGTTATCGGTTGATTGCGTGACGATACGTTCATCTGCATTAATAAAACGCCGCCTT
>Ga0209780_1003500_pt1 | contig 11747 bp, 5 predicted proteins | sample WorMetexBAHAMAS2_FD_187384 | JGI IMG/M metagenome (GOLD analysis project Ga0209780, IMG submission 187384) | Marine gutless worms symbiont microbial communities from Max Planck institute for Marine Microbiology, Germany - Inanidrilus exumae... | ecosystem: Host-associated > Annelida > Digestive... | reverse complement strand
CTGCATCAGAGGACGACTGAGTCGCGGCTGCTTCAGACGACGACTGAGTCGCGGCTGCTTCAGCCGACGACTGAGTCGATGGACGGCTCGCGGCTGCATCAGAGGACGACTGAGTCGATGGACGGCTCGCGGCTGCATCAGAGAACGACTGAGTCGCGGATGCTTCAGACGACGACTGAGTCGCAGGTGCTTCAGACGACGACTGAGTCGCGGATGCATCAGACGACGACTGAGTCGATGGACGGCTCACGGCTGGCACAATACTGGTACTGACTCCAGCTGCTTCAACAGTAATTTTTCTCAGTTTGCAATACATTATACTTTTGCAAATTGAAGTAACACCATATTAACATCATGGTGGGACATGTCATGCTTATCATACAAGAAATGTAGTCAGCTTTCTAACAATCAGAAATTTATAACAAGCAATCACCAACTGACAAATTGTCACCTGTAATAAACTGCCCTTCATTACAAGCAATATTTGTCGTATAGCAGTGGTAGCAATGACTCACAAGTAACAGCAACTGTCATACAACTGGAAGCGCAGACACTGACAAATGTTCTAGAATTATTGTGCGATGCATCGTCACAAATACATGGTAAATCAAATTTGACTTATTGGATGTAAACCATAATCAAACAGAACACAGCCAGCCATGAGTTATGCAGCTGTTTACCAATTACTTTTAGCTTACTCTGTAACATGCTGCAATATGAAACTAATGTGCAATAAGTGTGTGGACCAAGTGAGGTAGTGTACTACAGAGGTTGATATGTCTGTTTGTGGCTTTCCTTTTTTTCTTTACAAGGATTTTCTTGTGGACCAGTTAAATGTTAAATGAAAGATTGAACTTGTGTACCTGTGCAACTGCAATATTGATTTAGAAACAAACATTTCATCCTCATTCTTTCTTTAAAATGTGGCTGAAATGTTTGTTTGATTCAGGCGGTATTTAGAAATTTGTTCAGATATCTACAGGCTATAGCACTCCAGTAATGGTTTTTATTTCTCTAATATTTAGAGGCTCTGAAAACTAATTCCTTAAACGTTTACATCTTTCAACCTAGTAAAATATTTCTGTATTAATATAGCATAAGACATCAACATTTGATTTAGTTTTTGGCCGGGTTTTTTTGCTGGTGTTTTTAAAGCTCTGTGTCTATTATAATCATGTGAAATACTGCAAGCTGCACAAGTCACATCTTAAAAGGCCTACGATAAATGGCGAATCTCGAAGGTCACCCGTCATCAGAAATAACGTTCTTCGATATTCCCAACTTCTATTTACAAAACTTGTGCTTTGTATTTACACATGAACAAAATATTCATGAAACTAAACCTGAGACTAAGAAGAAACATTGTCAAAGTTACTGAAGTGGTTTTTGATCCACTCAGCGATACAAAAACTAAGAGCAAGCTTAGCATCTAATTACCTTGCTGAGATTCAAATGCTGACACATTTCTGATAAAGCTCAGTACACGGGGGCACATTTTTGTACCTTTTTTCCGACCTCTTGATCCCTTGGATCCAGACAATGGATTGAAATTCAGCAGATCTCTGACAACAACCACGTCATGATTACTCAGTAATGCAACACTACAGTGACAGATAAAAGTATACACCAGTAGTCATGTTTCAAGAAAAAATGAACAAAATTACATTCAACATTGTTTTATGTTGCCAAACTTTTGTGATATGTTTGAATTCATAAAACAGTTAACATGGCTTGCATGAAATGTTTTAAGTATGTGTATACCTCTGAGTATATTCCAACGTGGCAACAAGTGCCTGACTGTATTCCAAGTTAAATACAAAGTAACTAGCAAACATGACTGCAACAGCAGTGTATATGTCCACCACACATGGCTGAATGATATGTTGATCCACACTAACAACATAACGTTTGCAGTCAAAGATGTTTACTCCTACAACACAGTGATCATTGCAAATATCTTAGAGAACAAGCAGTAAGTCAACTGGCTACAATGAAAATAAGTACAGAAGTGTACATTGATGAAAGCAGCTATTTTCCTAGTAACATCATAACAACTAGACATTATGGGACGCATCCCAATGTCAGGTAGACCGGTCTTGCGCTGTTGGCATCACCTAGCAACTGTGATTGACTGATCCGATAACACTGACTGTTTTTGTCCTTATTTCCCTGATCTCCTGTGCTGCATGTTTGAGATTACTGCTCTAGACTGGAAAATATCCATTGGCACCAATGTAACATTTCGTTTTTTTGCCTAACGAAAATTGGGGAAGGTTCCCAGAAATTAGACCTGCCGGTTAAACATAGACCTAGACCCTAGACGGCATACATCTACACCAGTTTCCCTGATCTCCACTGGCAGGTCTGAGAGGAGTTCTAAAGAAAAAAGAAACATCCATCTAAAGGTCATTGCTACTATGCCGTAGATGGGCGACCTAACCACGCACAAAGATAATTTACAGTAAACAGGTTTCAGTTTCATGTAATCAGATGAAAAAAATGTGAGACATGAAACTAATTTTCATTTACTGAATGCAGAAATAGCAACTTCATAAAGATATTAGTAAAGTCTTCCGCAAGGTCTAACCTCAAGTTTTTAACTCCAAAATACATCAATAAATGTAAAAGGCAAACTATTTGAAATGATGCTTGCAAGAGCTATCGTACCAAGTCCGACAACACAGGGAGTCGATGGTAGTGATGTCACGTACTCCTGAGATAAGCCACCTTCCTGCAGAGAAATGTGAACAACAGCATCTGATCACCAACATAATGAACATTCATTGATTGAGTTAAGGTTTTATGTCCCACTCGACACAAAATAGGTCATTTTGGAGATGTTCCCCAAGCCAATCTCTTGGCTTGGTATGGAAAAACAAAAGCTAACACAACAAAGCACCCTTTCACATTGCAAAGAAATGTACTTCATCACAAAATAAACACCAAAAACTAAATCAAGGTTTAGTCGTCTCCTACATCGGGCCTGGAAACGAAGAGGGCCTACTTTGGTTTCGGCACTTCTCAAATTTGTCACTTACTTACTTACGTAGACACAGGCACCGATACCATGGCCTCCGCCGTGCCATTACGCCTAGCCGTTAGCGACGCAGTGGTCACGTCACGTATTCCAAGTAGGGCTGGGGCGATTTCGACGACACTTGATCGAGGCGCCGAAGGCGCGGAGGGGCGCGAGCGCCGTTCGCCCTCCACGCCTTCGGCGGCTCGATCAAGTGTCGTCGAAATCGCCCCAGCCCTACTTGGAATACGTGACGTGACCACTGCGTCGCTAACGGCTAGGTGTAATGGCACGGCGGAGGCCATGGTATATCTCGGCGCCTACGGCGCCTCTCCCCTCGGCGCCTTCGGCGCCTGGCGCCTCGGTCGCGTTTGAGACGGTCCCGCATCGGAAAGCACGTCTACCTGCGACCCCCATGACCAATGCACAGTTTCATCGAAATCGCCCCAGCCGTTTTTCCGGAAATCGATGGACAGACACACAGACAGAAAGGCAACTTTATATATATAGATTCTGACAATGGTACCTTGAACACAATCATGTTGCCAACTTCTTCATGCATAGATGCCATTACCAGAAGTAAAAGGCCATCTCTGATAGGTTGACGGCTTCCAGATGAATTAACCTTAGATTCAATGTCACGCAAAACATCACTCACACGTGTGTTACTTCTCGCTGTCTTGCAAAATTCATATATCAGTGATGCTTTCTTTTCAACAGCAGCCAGCAAAACTATCTCAATATCGATATCAGTTAATTCCTTGTAGTGTTGAATCAAAGTGCTTGTCACACCAAGATATGGCCATTCCTTCAGCACATCACTTATTGATAACTGTGCATTAATTGCATATCTTTGGCAGCTGAACGTCTTCTGCATCAGAGTCTGTACCTGGAGTGATACACCACTCTCCTTTGATGCATGTAACTGTTTCAGCTGCTGCTGCTTTTCTTCCATTGTCTGTACGGTTTCGTCACATGGGGGTGGCACGTCCCACCTTTTGCACCCAAAAGACATAACTGACTTTGAAGGCTTGGCTTTCTTTGGCTTTTTTGCCACACATTCAGAACTCTGAGCACCACTGTGTGACTGTTCGCTTGACGCTGTATTTGTATGATGACTGACATTCACTCTTCGGTTGAGGTTTTCTTTTTTGGACTCTAGCATTAACATTATACTATTTGTCCCATCAGCGACCACTGCACCATTAATGTAGTCTGCAAATGACTTTGGGCTTCTCTGAACAATTTTTCTTCCAATGGCCCGAAGGTTATCTCGTGTGGGTGTTCTGCTGTAGTTAAAAACATCACTCATTGTGTGACTGATAAGCTGCCGCATGTCTCTTGCTGCTGGCACTTTTTCATCAGCAATATCTCGAAGAAACTGTGGACTACATTTGCTCCATGGAACTTCGAACTTGTGAACCCATGTCGATTCTTCACTCACAATATGGTGAGCGACCTGGTAATTCTGTGAACATCACAAGCCCGGCAGTGAATTTATATTGATGTTATACGAGTATAAAATTTAACAAGTAGTCGGAAAAAATTTTCACGAAAGGCTACATTGCTGGGGATTATGGGGAAACATTTTATGTGACACTCAAATGTATCAGCAGCAAAACAGATAGGTGCTGTTGCATAAATAAGCACTGTCGGACCTGTACACGCTGTTGCCAGTGATGGGCAAAAGACTTTCAAAAAGTATTCTGAAATTAACAAAATAAAATACTCTTTAAAAGTATGTTAAAAATTAGAAACGTATTATATTTTAAATAATTATTTCAAAACACTTTCTTCAAAATAATTTTGTCAGTGGTCTGTATGCTAAACAGTTGAAAACTCTTTAAAAATTAAGCAAATTACACAATAATAGACAGCACAAACTACATATGCAAATCTGCACATCGCCTCAGTACGGTACAGTAGGGTTTAATGTCACACTCGACACATTATAGATCATTTCGGAGACGATTTTACGGGTCAGATAACCCAACCAACAGTGTCATAGCACTGAAGGACAATAGATAGTCAACCAGGTCAAGGGCCAATATCACCAGGCTCAGCACACTGACAGGTAAAGCAAAGGATGTAATCAAAACTGTTTTCTACATATAGCACCAAGTAGACCGAAGAGATCGGTAGATCGGAGAGAGCTAAGCCAAGCAAGATCAAAGCCCGATCCAGTCGACCATGTACGATACGAAATGCTCATTATATTGGTGTGCATATGATATGCACAATTACGATGCACAACAACACACAGCAGTCTTCTAATCTCCCCTCTTACCCTCCAGACAATCATCATAGCTCAGATGTTGTGTGTTGGAGGGGAGGGGCCGCACCTCGCCTCAGACAGATAACCATGCCATTGCCCCACGACTTAGTTTTTTTATGGGCCGGATGCTCTTCCTGCCTCCCAACCAACAGCTGCACAAATTACTAGCAACTATACTGCCATCGTATATTGGCTGTCCTTACACAAACACAAACCGCTTTAATAATACAGCAGGTGAAATACTGAGTATGAAGATTGAAGATGATAATGTAAACACTATAGAAGCATGTGGGCTAAAGCAGTACCAGCTGTAAACAGTGAACTGAAAATGAAATCAATAAAGATTAAAAGCATACAAACAAAAGACAAACATGCCTTGCACTGTCCATCTGGTTTCTGTGTAGCTGATGTCACTCCAGCCATATGTGCCAGCAGGCTTGTCTCAGCAGATGGAACCGCCTCAGAAATAGCTGTTGCAATTATGTTTACAATTAAAATTTTAAATTGCATGATTGAAAATTAATCATAGCCTTCTTAAGCCCAGGCTGTCTGCGGTAGCAGGCAACTGGGCCTTATAGCGACAGATGTTATTGGTTGGTTGGTTGGTTGGTGGTTGGTTGGTCACGTTCGTGAATTGTGCAAAAACGGCTGGACGGATCGAGACGAAATTTGGCACGAAGGTTGGTGGGGTAAGAGTAAACTCCGTGCCAAATTTCGTCCCGATCCGTTCAGTCGTTTTTGCACAGTGCACCTTCCTGTGTTGTCCACTCAGCGTTCGCCATTATGACGTCAGCGTTATAAATAGAAATCACCGGCATGCAGTGCAGCAGCACGATAGGCTGGCACGCAGTAACCTAGCCGCCCGCAGCCTGGGCCTTATCACCTACTGTGTTGGTCTTGTTTCTCCTGTTTGTTAGAACAGTGCATCACAACCAAAAATTGTCAATCAGTCTGCAGCCAAATTGCTGGGCAACAGAGTGAATTTCAAGCATCCAAGCATCCAAGTTTAACATGTAATAAAATGCTAATGAGATAAGAGATACCAACACAGTTATATAATAACTTCAAATTACAAACCAGGTGTCCAATTCTGCGAATCCTTGAGAACCATCAAGGTACCCAGTTTTTCGCCTTCTTCAATTACTGCAGTGATTACATCATCACAGACACTGCTGCCATCATCCTCTAGCACCAAAGTGAAGTGTTCGACCACCAACCTACTTTTTACTACAACAGCAAACCAGCAGCCACATTGACATGGGTATGATTTGAGTAACAATGATGTATAAGCAGTACAAGCTGTCATGATCTATCGACACAGCTGAAAATTAACTAGAAAGAATGAGAAAGCACTAAACATGTAAAAGTAACAAATATTTGCATTACAAGAGCTCCATCTCCTCGTATTGCACTTCCCTCAAATAGACGTCATCGGAGCAATGGTGATTGTCTGGTGGGTAAGAGGCAAAATGACAAAATTATCAGTGCAGTATTGTGTGCAACAATTGTGCCCAGTGCAATGCACATACATACGAACAAACCTTACAGTTCTCAGGATTGGTTTTTGTCTCACTGGGCCATTTTACTGTGCTTAGATTCATTTTTGTACATGTACGTATTTTGTGTTTATAACCGTACATTATATGTTGTAGTATTGTAACATGGTGAGGTGGCATTGAAGCCTGAACCTTAGGACCACTACTTCCTACAGTGCTTTGACACTGTCGGTTGGTTCATTTGATCCATAAAAACCCGTCCCCGATATGACCTATAATGTGTTTAATGGGACATAAAACCCTGCTCAATCAATCAATCGAAGCTTCCTACTGCAAAATCAACATTATAGGAGATCCATCTGCTTTAGCGATCAATCTGCATTATAAAGTTACATCTCATACACTGGAAAATATATACATATATATACATACTAGCTGGCGTACCCGGCCCAAGGCCAGGCCGAGCGGGCCCGTCGGTTCCCTCCCCAATTTTTTGCGCCTAAAACCTTCCCTGGGGCGCCCTGGGGCTACCCTGAAAATTTGGATGCGATAAACGCACCCGTTCCCGAGTTATAAGCTAACATACATACAAACATACAAACACACAAAGCGCCTTATATATATAGATACATATATAATATATATATACATTTACTGTGTCTTGCAGTAACAAGAAAATGCAACTGAATATACAAACAATAAGGTATAACAACATGAAGCTGTAAAATAAAAACATTACAAATGCAAACAGATATTTACAATAAAATACACTAATAAACCACAAGTGAATGAAAAGCAATAAATTGGGGGAAGAGGTTTAAGCGTAGTTGTTTAATGCATAAAGGAGAAATGGCTGACAGTCCCTATACTGTACAATGGGCCGCCCCTCTCCCCCTCGAAATTGCACCTTTGTATGGGGGATTTGGACCCCAATCTAATAATGGTTCCTTGGGCCCATCTGAGTCCATAATCCAAACTGTATCTCGATCGATTCAGCTGTTTTGCAGGGCTCACGAATGTAACAGACCGACATACCACGTTACTCAGTCTGTAACCATATGCCTCATCTACGTAGTATTGTGATGCGGCATAATAATGGATTGAGCAGTATGTACAGGCAGAAGAAAAATAAAAAAATTTATTTATTACTGTAGACATGGACTAGCATAAATTGTGCTCATCTACCTTTCTCATTAAAGTCCGCAAGAGATTTCACAGACAGCAGAAATCTGCTTCGATCCACAGTGCACAATCGTAGCAACATCCTGCTTACTGTAAATTCGTAACATGTATCACACAAACTACAAAGAACAATTATATACAGGACAGAACTGCAGTGTAATGTCAAAAAACTGCAACAAAGCACATGCTTACACAACCCAGCATGGCAGGTGCACAAAATGACACGGTATCCATTAACAGTTTTGTTACAGCAACAGACATTCATGAAAATTTGACAAGCCAGCACTGGCAGCAAATAACAACACTTTATTTATTTTGATCCAATATCTTCAACAGTATCAGTATCAAAAATGTGCAGCAAAGTAAGTCATTGTGAAACTGGCCAGTGGCATTCAGGTACCCAGTATATGGTCATAAACCAGGTACCCGTGTTAGCCATGTACCTGGTCCCAGCATTAGTAGACAACACCTGCAGGATGATGGAGACTATGGTATTACAGAGCTGTACTGAACTGCTTCTGTCATAGCAGGCAGTGATGATCGACTGTTGAGTCACGTTGACTTGTCCAAAATGACAGAAGGAATAGAGATGTGCAAATCATTTAATTAAAAAATGAAACGAAAGTTCCACAGTATCGTTTGAGATAGCCGAGTGCTTCGAGTCGAATACTATATTGTGGGCATTCCACACAATACAGCCATCTAGTTGTATGCTGTGTTAATGATTATTGTGTGCACATTAAGAGTGCTTAAATAATGAAATAATGAAAAATAGACACTGCAGCACAGAATGGGAATGAAGACAAATTTCGTTGTTTAGGACGGGATGAATACTGTTGGATGGGATGGATAGGGATGAATTTTTTGGGGTTGGTCAGGGATGGAGATGTTAGTGCATCCCATGCAGCTGTCTGATATGTAGCAGGTACAGACTAATCAGCAGAAGTTGTGCTAACTATTGCATGCTTCAACGGAATGTGTGGCAATCCTCTGACAACATAACCTGGAAGTGGGCAATAATCCCACAAGTTATCAACCAAAATACAATGCAGATCACAGTTATTGCATAGTGTAACTACATACAATCCAAGAGCTGAGTCTTTATATGATACACATTTAGCTGTAACAAGTGCTGCTGTATCACTGCTATCCATCAAACACACTACAACTTTTCCAAATACAGCAACACCATTTTCATTATCAATAACGACAAAACAGTCTTTGGCATATTTCGTTCCTCTCACAATGACTGCCGCAGAACAGTGCAGCATACCAGTCAGTTCTGAGCACAATGATACTGCTTGAACAATAGGTTCTGCAAACAGCTGTGAACTGAATTCAGTGTAGTTTCCACATAACACAGGTGTATCATGTAACATTACGCCAGTCGAAAGATACATCTGACTTAACTGATGAGTGTCACTCAACGTTTTTGTGACATTAATATAGTTATGACAATTTCTAGCACACTGTTTAAAAAATGAGTGCTTGCTCTCCATCCTCATTGTCCATACTCTGATAAGTGGACCAAACATCATAATTAACCAAGGATAATGCAGCAAATAGTGATGTTTTGGCCTCAATGGAACACTGTGAAATAAATGCAGCCGATCTTCTACATAAAGATTGACCAGTCTCTCCAAGTACAAAATCTGATCATGTGAAATTTTGGGAGCACATATAAGTTCCACAATTTCTCGCAGGAGTAAAACAAACTGCCATACTTCGTCTTTCAAATCAATCACATCATGTACCCAAATAGGTAATAAACGCAAAAAGCACCAGTTCTGGACAGCATGTCCACCGATACTTGCACTATCAGAAATAGCACTGGGTTTATCGCATGAATCATGGCCTAAAAATTCAAAGTGGGCAACAGTCTGATTCAAATAATTGTAAGAGAGCAAACTGCTTTTCTTCATCAGATTCCTAATTACCAATGCTAAATCAAACTGCACTATTCCCTCAAACAGATCATGGCCCAAGCAAGGCGGTAACCCTGGCATACAGACATTATAAAATGTAAGATCATTCAATACAGATTTTCTCACCACACCATCAGATGGATGGCCTGTGTGCTGTGCATTCGTAACAGCTCTGTCATAATTTTGTGGATTTCGTAATTCTGCCACTTTGCACAAACTGCCCGCATCATTTTTCTTCTTCTCAACAAGACAGTATCGACAAATATAACGGTTGCTACTGAAGTTTGTGCTAAAGCCACCCAACCAATGACTGCCCAAGTTGTCTCCAAGTGTGCAGACTAATCGCACACTGTATGTCACATCACCGACAGCAACACCATTTATCTCCAAATCTTTCAAGTCAGCGATTAATTGTGCCATTACATTTTCTGGGCCAAAATACGTCAGGTCTGTTTCACGGCACAGTAATGCTAGCTGCAAGTTATCAATATTTGTGCGTGCATAACATGGTAAGTTACCCAAAGCCAAATAAACGGCAACAATTTTGTGGACTTTTCTGGCAGATCCTAGCGGATTCACAACCTGAAACGCATCTTGGTAAAAAATCAGTTCAAGGAAATGTCCATTAACAGTGCTTTGTAGCTGTTTATAAACACAGCCATGTATGATGTCTTCATATATGTTTCTGTCACTCGTTGATGGCCGCTGAGCTGTAATACTTTGTAACACAGAAGGATCTTGTAATAAAGCTACCAAAGTACTTTTAACCGGAATGTAATGAAAGTGTCTAAGTCTGTTGGTTTTATCATGCCCCAAAGAAATTTGCTTTGGTTCCACATGTCGAAAGTTCTCTCGGTAGTACGCCTGTCTGCAGTGATGGGATCGTAAGAGACCATCAGTGGCATTGAATGCAATTTTAAATGCATCAGATTCCCGGATATCATTGCATAAAGTGTCAACAGTAAGTGGTAAATCAGCTCCAGCAAGAGCATTTCTCACAATGTTTACAGTCCTATTTGTACATAATTGATGGATACTGAATACCTCCTTAGCAATGAAGTCCACTGTAACTGATGGAATGTGGTTTCTACATTGTAGCTTTAATAAAAATAACGACAGATTTCTTACAACAGACTTCTCATCACATGGAGAAACAGCATCAAACTGCTGATCGTCCTCATTGTGACATGCACTGCTGAGACATGCTAATGCACTACCACCAATTTCTGCTGAATCGTTTTGTTGACGACTGGAATATGAATTTTGACTGGATGAGTCAGTGTCATCAGTCAATACTGTGCGGTGTTTGATAGACATGTGGGCTGAAAAAGTTGATCTCTTTGAGAATTTTCGACCACATGTATCAACAGGGCATGTCACGGTAACACCATCAGCAATATGTTTATACATATGTTTCAACAACGTTCTATATTCGCAGGCCGTTTTACAGCCACCGACGGTACACCTTAACGTGCAGCCACCTTCGACCTGCCTGAATCGGTGACCGCGACATGCATGTGCGCATAAAGCCGTCAGCGTTCGGAACTGCTTGTGGCAGCCCGTTGCGCCACAGGGAATACAGTAATTATTACTATGTACACGACAGTGTTCTACATAACTTCGAACGGAATATGTCCGAAAATAACAAAAACTGCATACAAACATTTTTCAATCTTAAGAATCTAATACAAAAACCAAAAAATACGCGGTAAACATTGACTAAGCGTACTACCGGATACACAATAGAAATATAGAATATGGAATTGGATAACGTAACGTACCTAACCATTTTAATAGTAAATACAGTATCCTATCGGCACTGTGGGCGCAGGCAGTTTCCTATATCCTATATG
>Ga0209780_1003499_pt1 | contig 11747 bp, 8 predicted proteins | sample WorMetexBAHAMAS2_FD_187384 | JGI IMG/M metagenome (GOLD analysis project Ga0209780, IMG submission 187384) | Marine gutless worms symbiont microbial communities from Max Planck institute for Marine Microbiology, Germany - Inanidrilus exumae... | ecosystem: Host-associated > Annelida > Digestive... | reverse complement strand
GTACAGCACACGTAGGCCACAAGAAATGCGGCGGCGGTGCAATTTAGATATGCTTTCTACTGCGATAGTTACGTGCATTGTTTGCTCCTAGAACCACAACTGAAGAATTGTGTTGCTATAGTCGTTTCTTACTCTGTTTGTTGATTAATGAGATTTAGGAAAATAGAGGTTAGTAATTATGTCAATTTATTGGATAATATTTGGATTACCCCTCGGTAAATTTAATTGATTCGGTATTAAAGCAGATGTTTACGTGGTAATCAATAAACAAGTTTATGTTGGTAGCTGCTCTCCGACCGAGACAGATTTTGATTTCGATAAAATTTTCATATGGCATTGGTACCGACCTCGGTAGTCGCAGCTGAAAATCATAGTTTAAAGCCTATCGAGGCAGAACAATTATCTGTCGCTGAAAAATTGCTGGAGCGCTTCATAGCCCGATAATATATCGACCGAAGTTGATCCTGCCCACTCGCAGATTAATGATGCAACGTCTGCCGGGCCCGCACTTGCTGCGAACTAAACCTAGAACGGGTGCGGCCCAGTGAAGCATTTATTTCGAGGAAGGTCGGCAAATGATCTCAAGATTCGACTCGCCGGTCTCGTCAATCTGCTGAGACTGCGGCTGTCCCGACGCACCGCCACGCGTCATTCGGTCACCGCTCGACCATCGACCGGCCGCCTGGTCGGTCGAGCGCTTTGCCGGCCGGGCGTTAAGCCGATCGTGACGCGCGAGATGGTCAGACTGGCCGATCCATCACCGATGGCCCGGCTGTCGCGTTCAATCGGACCTCGGCGCCGCCGACTCGATGCGGAGACAGAAATTTCGTTTGAACTCCGTAGCTGACCAGCAGTAAATGATTGGAAATGTCGCCGACGTGAATAATGATGAGCAAGATAAGAAGACAGCGTCGCGACCCGACATCGATGATTGCAATCACGATTGCTGTTGTTGCTGCTGATGATGATGATGATGATGATGATTTTGATGATGATAACGATAGGGATGATACTTGCAGTGGGTCGATGAGCATATTGAGACATTACTCTCATCAACTGTAATTGGTTACGGGACCAGAACGACCATACATTATAATCTACTTATCTTATATATTTTCTGAGCCACACGGCGTTAACCGTCTGCTGTAGCTGAAGCTAAAAGAAGCTCAGCTATCGCAGAGGGTCCGCGCGACGCTGTATGTTAGTAAGTTTATGCTACGTTTTACGAGGTATGGCAGTTAGAAAGGTTTCAATCAGCAAAAGTGACTTTCAAGGTCATTCACGGGCATTGGCACTGGTGTCACTCGATGGGCCACATACGATTTGATACAGATCGTTGAGTGAGGTCGTCAGCGACAGCTACTCGTTGAGATATAGCGAGATATTGGTCGAAATCGCCGATCTGAACCTACCCCACCTCTGCTTGGCGCGCCCCGGTTGGTGGTGACTCCGTCGGAATTCCGCTTAGATTTTAGGCATCAAAAAACTAGAGTCCCTGGGCTATCGTATGTGGTTGTTTCCGTTACCTTACGTTTAGCCGTTTACAATACCGACGTGTGACGGACGGACAGACGGACACACGACGACAGCACAATACTACGCGTCGCGCGGTAATAAAATTAGTACAAGCGTTACGTGTAGTTATTTATCAAGAAATAATCGCAGCTTGGAAAAGGACTGGATATGGCTAACGATCGGAAGATTGAAGCTATAGAAGAGCCATTACCGGTTGTTGTGTTCGGATAGTTCGGGTAGTCCATATGTTATAATGATGTTACAGTTTAAGTCGTCAGTGTGCAGTGTTTCAGAGCGAGATCATCGATCTGCTTTTCGAGAAAGGTGAAAGACGAAATAAAACAATCAAAATCTGCTATAAGACACATTAGTTTAACGACCACTTTCCAGCTAAACCTTGGTCAGCTGGTTGGTTATCCCCTTGAATACCGACGGTGATTAGTACAATGCATCGATGTGGTCAAATGCTCTTCTGGGGCCAGCTAGAGGTATTACTCGCTGAATCCAATCCTTTCTTCGTCCACTGCTGACGGAGGGCAGTCTGTCCATTCACATTCACTCAACTTCGCCGGTACGCAGAGAAATCAACAGGTCTGTAATTGCAGTTGTTTTAAAGGGTTTTAAAAGGTGTTAACATAGAGCCCACTGGCGTCGATCTGCTTGGAGTATTGGAGGGTCCAACTTGGTGCGGTAGGGAGAGAAAATGACAAGAGGCTTTTCTCAACGGCACGTCAGCGTATTGTAGGCCATTCAGTGCCGTGAAATAGACGGACGATGATATAAAATCAGGAAAAAAACAAAAATCCGTAAGTTGATCCACTTAAAATTAGGAACTTGAGTAAGACAAAGGTTCAAAATATTCAAAAAAAAATTCAAAATATTATTGCAACCCAAATTGCTTACTACCAGGGCCCGGGGTTCCTACAAATTGACGCCCCCGTCAAAGTCTGTCATCATTTACTCTTTATTGGGTTAATTTAAATCTACACGCATATAGGTCTAAGTAACGAACTTAGTGACTATTAGCCTCGTTTAAATTTGTGGCTCGTTTCAAATATACTTCAAGCGGTTAGCGGTCGTTTCATCCGCGTTACGTTCTCGCGGCGACGTGAATGCAGTTTATTGATCTTTCGAAGACCAGTAGGTCTGTAATTGTCGGGTCGGCGACGTTGATCGACGTCACCAAATAATGGCGGTGGCTCAAGTCCTTACATCGCTGTAGATCAAAATAAGTGCTCGTCGAGTCACGCGTCGATAAGAACAAACAGCTACGTATATCAGTATTAGTATCGATCATCGGCGTCGGCGGTTTTCATGTGTCTCGAAATGGTTGGTGCGCGCCTCGCACAAAGGAGCCTTTTCACTCGACGAGCGAGCGAGCGGCCGCTGCATGATTACGTCCATTTCATAAGATGCTGCCTCTGCACTGCACGCGGCGAAGGCGATTGATCAGAGAGCACGTCGGACAGGTGTCTGGATGGTCACGTGATCGATCGCCTCGCACGTACGTACTTGTGACTTCATCGTATTTTGCCGCCGAACGACGTCGGCGTTTGGACGAACGCGGACGTGAGCGACATTATGCGCCAGTGACGGATGGCGACCGGACGTGTAGAGTCGGGCGATATGCGCCAGCACCGCTGTCCCATCATCTGTTGCACAGGCGAGCACCTGCAACATTCAATATCGCTCGTCCAGCCCCAGCAGTGTGTGTGGTGTGTGTGTGTGTGTGTGTGATTCAGCGGCTGACTGATGTAACTGCAGCTGCAGCAACAGCGACTGCCATTCACGCGCCGTGCGTACGGCTTACGACACGTCGGACGGAGAAAAAAACACCGAGAAAAATGCAGATGAAAAGTACATGCCATTTGTTCGTGTGTGTGTGTATTTCTTTTTTCTCTTTTTTCTCTTTTCTTGGTTACGTTATTTTGAATTGTTTATTTGTACATTCTTGCTACCATTTGTGGTGAATAAAGCTTATCAAAACGTCTGGCGAAATGGACGTCGCATCGGTACGCACACGATTATAATATTGCCACGCATGCGCAATGGCAAAGCCCGTTTACATTATTTTATGCGATGCCGTAGGCCTACAACTTGCAGTGTAGTATTAATGGAATCAAAGCTTAAAAACTCCACGACTTACGTTGACGGTTTGCAGCTGCAGTCAGAAAGTATTGTAAACAAGCACTATTATGTCCTATCGAACTCTGGTCTATCCAATGCAACAGTGACTTTCGACTACGTCTATCGACTAAGCCTTCAGGATGTTAAAAAACGCAAAACTACCAAAACAGAATTTGCACCTGTCTAAAACTCGAATTCTATTTTCGGTGTCGTTGACCACCGAGTACGAAGTCAATGCTGATTAATTTTCGGTCAAAGTTCAAAGTCGGTCTCAATAAAGCGGTTTTATTGCTACGCAGCTCGTGGGGGTAAATGCCCGGGGACTTCGGACCAATTTTTTCAAATAGCAGTCATAAGTGAGTATGTGTCCAAGTTTGGTTGAGATCCGTTCACTGACCTCAGAGATTAGGCGTAGAAAATGAGAAGAAAAAACCACAGCGGTAAAATAAAAGCCCTTCGGCATTGCGATGCCGGGCTGGCTAAAATTGAGTAGCTCGGAAGAAACGGTCCGAAAGTCCGGGCAAAAATCTGTGAAGAAACGTTTAAGAGCAATAAATCAGATGCTGAATATCATGATGTTTGATAATTGTTGTGAAACGAAAACGTCGTCAGCGAACGATAACTATAGCGAATGGAGTTTTCTCGAGTATTTCTGTACGAGGAATAATTTAATGGATTTCGGGAAATCAATGAATTATTTACATACTTAGCGTCAATTTTTTTGATCTTTGGGAAAGCCTAACACTAGGCAATTGAAAATCAAAACACGATTGACATTTCATAATGGTATGTGAATCGTTTGTTTTGAATAATTTCATAAAAAGCGGTTGACTGAGAAATCTAAGGATGTGAGATGTGCCTTGTTCAAAGGACAGGCCTCTAAACTATGCATTGGTGCCGGGTCGCGGTCTATAAGCAGACATCGCGACACGCCGACGACAGTGCATTAACAGCCCGGCTGGGGTGCCGGTCGACTTAAGTGGCGCGGGCGTGACATGCCGATCGCCGGCCGAGTAAATGGCGGGCCAGCAATGATCGATGAGTTCGTCAATAGATTTCACACGTCGAACCTGGTGCGACCGGGTGTCAGTCGATCGACGATGGAACGCTGTTGCCGTCCCATGTCACGACGAAACGTCATACAGCACATGCAGATAAAGCGGGCCCCATAAAGCCGGGACACGCTTCTACAGTTGCCGTATTATTTTACCGGTATTGCATAACAGCTTTACAACGGCGTGATTTAGTACCGGCGGTACAATGGAACTGCGAGCGGGCGGACCATGCAATCTGATGGCGGCCGCGCAAGTCATGACGGCCAGCCCGTATAATCAAACGACACGGCGATCGATCGATCGTTCGCCGCTGCCACCGCCTCGCTGTAGCTTCCCGGAGCCGCAGGAATTAGCTTAACGAATTTCACTCGATTTATGGATTTCCGAGCATGCGCGCGCGCGTGCTGGGCCCGGCGCGGTGGAGACCACCGTGTCTGTCTGTCTGTCTGTCTGTCTGTTGGATAACGGATCGCCGGCTTGGGACTGCGATGTAGCGGTCGGTCGGCGACGTACAGACGTAATGACGGGCCGCCAAGAAGCGTCTTCACCCAGATTGATGCTCTTCCATCCGCGGCGTGCTCGCCGTTAGGGCTGCCGCGAGTACTCGAGTACTACTCGAGTAGTGAACTAGTCGCAAACGAGTACTTGAAACTTTCTACTTCCAGTCACCATTTCCACTTCCGGTCACGTTTTTCCAGTTATTTGCGTTTTTTGTAGAATGCTAATGGACATTTTTAAAATTTATATGTAGCCTATATTATTATTATGATTATGATTATGATTATGATTATTATTATTATTATTATTATTATTATTACAAAATTTGTATAGCGCACAAATTCAAGCATACTCGAGTCGTAGGCGCTGGTGTGCTTACTACCAGTCCACTATCAGTTCTACTAGGCCTACTACCAGTCCACCAGTCCGCCCTTCCCTAAGAACTACGAAATTATGCTCACTAATTAGCGCCTGGTGAGTGATAGCGTCATTCGGACACCGTATACGTGTACTTATGACTCCACAACTTAGCCATTTACTTACTTAAATTTCCATTCCGGTTTTATTCGAGTACTGGAGTACTCGATAAGTAAAGTACTCGAGTAGTAAACAACGGGGATAGCGGCAGCCCTACTTGCCGACCTAAACCGACGTTACGTGGCGCCACTGTCAAACACTGATAATCACTGAGCGGCGCCACTATCGCAAGAATTACGTCCATCGATACACTGTCTCGAACAGTCACGTCGTGATAATATTTATCGCGCTCCGTAGTCTCGATCCAGCCACTCGGAATGGAACGCTGTCTGTAGTGATGATGGCTGATTGTACATAGGTCTTTACAAACAAGATTAGAAAGATGGCTCACTCAAAGAAGATTCAACTAAGTTAACAATTGTGGGTGTCCCGATTATGACGACTGAAGCACAAACTCCACTTGTTAGTTAGTGTCCCGGGTAGGGATGCGAAGTATTGCGATCAGCATGTCTTTTTGTTTGTCTTTCGTTCAAGATACAGCGGGAGTATGTTCCGTTAATAGTATGTTTCGTTTTTCTGGATTACCGCATTGTTTCCCGTAATAGAGCAGATGGGCCAGAATCAAAGACGACAAGTATGTTTCATTCAGTTCGCTAGGTGGCGCCACCGGGAGCGAAGTCTGCCATCGCCGACTGTATGTTGTCATTTTTTGCGGTGTGGGTGTGTTCTTGCGGCGATTTTCGGTGTTTGCGGCAGTCGGGTAGATGCTGCTTCTGGACTGCGTACGAAAAGGCTAAACATATCGTCAAACTTTCTTCTGAGTACTTCTTCTACAGTATTGTAGTTTTTAATTACCACACACCGTGGCGATATTCTGAACGGGCATAGGCGAAAACTTCTATTAGGCTGCTAGGCTCGAGCCCCTTCCCCACTTTCTAAAGTCTAGGCTTTCCAGCTTCTGAGCACCTGACTGGGCCCTGAGCCCCCTTCCCACGTTTTGCCATATATGCAACGCCTATCATGAAGCTGTCTTCCATACTCTCACAGTGTAACGAACAATAAATGACTCCAAATGACATTCATCAGCTTCATTCGAATCCAGCAATAGAAGATGCAAACTGTGAACAGATTGTGTCTGAATTTTCAGCAGTAGAGCTCTGTCGGTTAGTAGCGTTTACATTATCCCATATTTTTATATTACTTCCTTATACCAGAATCTGTGGATTTACTTTAATTATAAGTTTTGTCAGTATAGATGTATAGGTCTATTGCAGCCACGCTTCTATAGTTGAATCTGAAACAAGTTCCTAACAACTGAGCGGTTTCAACTTTCAAACTCGAGATAATTAGCCTATGTCTTTCTGTGTTCAAACGACAGAAACGCAACAATAATCTGTAAAATATATTTGAACAGTTCACATAATAACAAAAACTGGATAAATTTGCGCCTCAGTTGCACTTCTCCAAAGCTAAAATGCTTTCAGCTTCAGAGGGCTTCTCCCTCTGACTCCCTAACCAGGGGCTATACCCCTGGACCCCGCTTGGGGCTCTGTCCCCAGACCCACGTTATAGGCTCCCGCTCCGCGCTCGCACGCGCTCGCCATGAGCCCCCACAATTAGGAGGACGTTTACGCCTATGTAAACGAAATCATCCTAAGACCCAGCTGAGGCGCGAAATGCAAATTACCGCACTGTCTTATCCACGAAGAGATCTATTGTAAAGCGTAACGTATGTGAACGATACTTGTCAGAGGTCAGTGAAAGGTGAACGGACTATTGCCTGGACCGTTTCTTCTGAGCTACTCGGTATTTGTTTTTATTTTCCCCTTGTTTTTTCGTTTATGTGCCGTGCGATAGATTAAGCTGGCCATCTATAGTCAGCTTTTGAGCTCATCGTATTAACGTTGAATGTCATTTGCATAAAGGAAGAAGAGAAAACTAAGAATCTTGAGAAATCTACTTGGATGATAAAAAGTCGTGGACCAGAGAATACAGCACACGGACTGTTGTCAATAATATCCACTCTGGGAGATCAGACTGTCGTTAATAGTACGTCGCATGACCGCCGGGTGGCGTATTGTTATTGTCATTGCTTCAGGCCGCTGCCGCGGCTTCGTCTATTAAGAATTCATATGTGATTGGCAGCGGCTGCGGCGGCATCCCTCTGCCATTCGAGCTCTGCTTCTCGGCCTTCTATGGTGCTGATAGTAATTAAAACGATCTTCATTTGCTGCCGTCGGCACGCGACGGCACGACGAGGTCGCGGAAGGTCGGACGTGCTAGACCAATTACCGCCACTGCCATCAATCTCAGATGCGCTCCGATGAAGTCGCGACGGCCGCAGATAATACGGCGAAAGAATGTTACCGAGGGAGAGTTCACTGCGTGTTTGGATGTATCCGGCTTGTGTCGAACTCATGCGCCAATCAAACACCACTCATCATCAGAGATGGAACCCGGTCTGAACTTTTGACCGTGACCCGACCCGAATTATTTATTGCGTGACCCGGTGATCCGTGACCCGGTTCCTTAACTCTGCTACCGAAGTGGACGACAGCTTGACAAGCAGCAGTGAGTTAAGCAGCAAAGGCAATAATTTTCACCGTTGCTTTTACAACGTCCTCAGCATGTAGGCTGCGAGTAAAATAATAATTATAACTCACAAATAAAAAGTTGTTATTTATTCGCATGTCTAAGCTCAAACATATAAATATAGCGCTGTACATGGCCTGTATGCTTTTTTATGAAGAAACGCTAAAAGACGTTAAGACATCCTTGTCTACAGTGCTACGTTTTAGATATGTCGTATTTTGATATTTATCATGTATAGTTAGTTGTCTAAGTTGTGCTATAAGATATCCGACTTATTTGTGTTTATACTTTCATTGTAATAATCTAAAATATTTTCTGCTTGTAACCACTTTTTATCCAGCTCTTTAACAAAATTAACGAGTGAGTTAGGCCCTAATATTAGGATGTTCTAAGATAGTCATATATGTAGCAGTAATTAAATTAGTTTCGTGTAACGTTACTGCATTACTAAACTCGGGCCGCATTGACCAGATACACGTCTTTCAGCCATAGAACAGACTCTCAACGTAAGAAGTGGCGTTGCTCCGCTCCGAATATAGGGACCTTTGGGGCCCAAAACCCCAATCTACAGGCCAACGTTCAAACTTCAGAGATTGTCTTCACCCCCTTCATCAACTTATGTTGCATGATGGCTCAACGGTAGGGCGTTGGACTTGCGCTGACAGGTTGCGGGTTCAATTCCCGGCCGGTCCGCTTTGACGTAATATATAGTCAAGTCAGCCTTGCATCCCCTCCGGGGTCGTTATATCGAGTACCTGCTTCGGCTGGAGATAAAGGCGGGAATCTCACCTCTGGCGGGTGGCAGGTAACACTGTGTGATTCCATATGGAATGTGAGTTTCCATTAGCGGTGAGGCCGAGTCGTTGATAACTGCTATACACTGTTTACTTTCCTTTACTTTAATAACGCGGCAGCAACTGTTGGGTGGTTTTGGACCCCAACCCAAATTAATGTTGGGTGCTCTCCTCCGTGGACCCATGGATCAACACTTCTAGACATTTATGACTATCTCCGATTGCTATGCTCAAGACGATGGTGAGTTCGTGTCAGAGTCAGTCTTTGGAATGTTATGGCGCTAATCGTACTCCCAAATATCATACAGTACAGACATCGACGAGCAATATGGCCGTTGTTACACCTACAAAATTTGCTGTCTATAATGATTGACCCATGTGATATACTCATAGATAGGATGCCATGAACAATTTGACTAAGCGCTTATTGGGTCTGCCGCCACTACGGTGTGCAGAGTGAGCGTGAGAGAGGACCGTCTATCGTGTCGAAGGCGGCTTTCGTACAAGTCAAAACCGTCTCCAGTACCGTCATCATACACATAATTATTAATCCGGCATGAACGTGCGTTCAACTGCGGCGCCTTATCTCGGGAATCAATTATTAACGGTCAATACACGACGACGGACAGTGCCTGGCAGTGCAGGGCGATAGAATCATTGCCTTTCAATCAACACAGTGCTATAGCCGAGGAACGTCGACAAGGCGGACAATGGCAAACTATCTGATTTTAAACAGGAACGGCTACTATGAAAACAGTACGCTGAAATGTTTCGTGGCTCACCAATAAAACCAAACGTCTACTGATAGGTTCCAAAAATTCTTGCTATGCATTCTATCAAGTGGCGCCTTTTCCGATGACCTAGAGTGAATTTAATGTCAATTGCCTATTGCAAGCCCTTTTAAAATAAGATATTTTGTACAGCTGTGCAGCAGTTGACAAGATTTCAACTGTCATCGTCACGCGGTCCTTCTGCGTTAGCTGGGCTTCATGTCACAGGATATACTATGGCATTCAGGTCAGGGACTAACGCTGACAAATGTTATTGCCAAGCAAATGGGTGGAGTCGCTGGCTCGCTGCACTGTTGTTAACTATTTCAGTGTTAATCGACGTCTGGCAGACTGATTTAGCAGGCATCACTTGGCTTTAACTGCTTACTGTGGCGCGAAGGTATCACACTTCGGCCAATAACTAATGGCGCGTGGCCGGCGCCACATTTAATCATACCCAAGGAGCCGCTCAATCACGTGACAGCAGTAAGCGGGAAGCCGCGGCGTCTGGCCACGTGGTGTGTTAAACTATTATGCAGTTTGTCAAGCGTGGCGTTGCAGCGTATTTCCATTTTCCAGTGGGCAGTATTTGCTACGCAAACACGTCCACCACTAGAAAGCCCTCACTCGAGGTCGCACCGACCACTGTAGCAACTCTTTAGCCGGTCGAAAAATTACAGCTGCTGTTATTCATTTACAGTTTTAAATTCAAGTCTGCTTTTCTACACTGTTTGTTTCCGGCTGTCGCTATGTCACGGTCAAACGTCGCTGGACAGCGTGCTCTACGGCCTCTTCGCTGCGTGCCCTGTCTCAGCTAAATGCTTTGCTAAGTTAGCGCGTATAGTGATACATATTGCGGGCCTTTGTCACACGGTCTGCGGCGACCTGCTTCTTTAAACTAATAGCATAAATTAGCACATACACTACAGTGCATTGGGCGGGCCTACGCGGGCCTAAAATGTCCGGCCCGGCCCGGCCAGTCAAACATTCGGCCCGGCACGTGCCGCCCGGCCAATGCAGGGCTCTATCCCAGGAGTTCTTTCTGAACACTTTCTTTCCATCCTGTGGCATTGAAATGAAATGTGGTCTATGATCATGACCTTTGAACTTGACTTATAGACTGTGTTCAAGGTAAACTAGCATGCCAAATATTTAGGTCACTTAGTGAGGTTGACTGTTCTTCCTGGACCGATAAGTGGCCGGGGTTCGACACTTGTGACATGTGTTCTTATTCTAAACCGGTTTTAGTTTACTTACGAGCTTATTCCGAAAGAAAGTTGCAGTTAGTCTGTTGTCTGATTCTCATACAGCTTTACAGCCTACACACTATGACATTCAGGGACTCATGCTGACAAGTGTTACTTCCAGCTAAATGGTTTGAGTTGCTGAACTATTGTTAGTGAGCCTATTTCAGTGTTAATCGACGTCTCGCAGACTGAATTTAGCAGGTATCATTAACGTTAACTCCTTGCTGAGGCGCGAAGGTATTCCTATTAGGCCAGTAACCAATGGCGCGTGGCAGGCGCCACATTTAATCAGCTTACTCGGTTACAATATTGTTGCATTCACTATGAGCCTGTCCACCTAAGTGTCAAAAACATATAAAACTAAGAATAAGAAATAGTGTTGCGAAACGTTCACTTAGCACAAACAGAAGTCGATAAAGATTCATTCTAAATGTTGAAATTTCATGTCACGAGCTATAGTAAGTAAGTAAGTAAGTGGCCTTTTATTAAGAAGAATGTCAATAGCACGCATAACATATGCAGACAAGAACTCATCAGAAGATGAAATAGCGAACGTACTTGTTAACGACGATATCGCACACACGTAGGCCTACTTCAAAATACCGAAAAAAGACAAACCTACTTCGTTTAACAAATTAGACGATAGATTGGCAAGTACTGCGCATGAAGTCT
>Ga0209780_1003498_pt1 | contig 11747 bp, 10 predicted proteins | sample WorMetexBAHAMAS2_FD_187384 | JGI IMG/M metagenome (GOLD analysis project Ga0209780, IMG submission 187384) | Marine gutless worms symbiont microbial communities from Max Planck institute for Marine Microbiology, Germany - Inanidrilus exumae... | ecosystem: Host-associated > Annelida > Digestive... | reverse complement strand
CAAAACTCTGGTACACGCATTTATAGCCAGTCGTCTAGCTCGGCTACTGTAACACGTGAGTGAGTTTTGTCAGAAAAGCGTACCAGCTGAGTGCATATCTGACTGGAGGGTCTTTGTGGCAGTGGTATAACACCACTGCCACAAAGACCGCCACAGTCAGTTTGGCACTCAACCGCACGACTCATAGTGCCGAAGCGAAAGTTTGAGCGCTTTACACCGACAGTTTGAGATGATCTTCACTGACTGCCAGTTCGAGAGAGGATAGTGTTCAAGCTCTTCGTGATCATCTACAAGTGTCGCCATCAAACCGCTCCGCAGTACCTCCAGTTACAGATAGTACAAGTCACCGCCACCTAGGCTTTGCCGCTCGTGGCGATCTGCAAGTGCTAGCCTGCCGCACTACCAGTTTTGGACCACGCAGCTTTACTGCTTGTGCTCCAAAACTGTGGAACTCTCTGCCACCGTCACTTCGTGATCCAACATTGACACTGGCACTCTTCTGTAGCAGGCTAAAGACACATCTTTTTGGTTTGGCGTACGGTGCGCACTCGTGACTGCTTAGGCTGTAAGATCGGCGGGATATAAATTCTCTTATACATACATAGATACATACATACATAAATAAATGGTTTGCAAACTAATCGAAAAGCGCATCCCTAGTTGGCACAGATATGTCTGAGTCAACAAGGTTTAATATTCTATGGCCTAAGTGTGTGTGAGTGTGTGTGCGTGCGTGTCATATTTAGTTGATTATTGTAGTTTATATCCATAAATTGGTAAACGAAAGTTTTCTTTGTACATGAAAGGCTCAGCATGTTGATATCGAACGCCTCATTTGACAGTAAATCAGCGAGGTGGCAGAAGAGAGATAGTGAGGTTTGTGCCAATGTGGTGTCTTGTCTCAAATTGTTGGCCATTGGTAAAACGCGAAATTGCGTAATGCGTTAGGCAAAAATGTGGAGTGGAAATGCTATTTTTAGCAATGGTAGTAATTTGCTGAAACGGTGAAGTCGATGCAGGTTTGGCTGGAAATGAAAGTTTCCCTAATTATTAGGTCGACTCCTCCGAGTCGGGTTTCACTTTCAAATGTTCGTCCGTTCATATTATTAGGTCAAGTCTTCAACAGAGTCGACGTAATAAAGCCGGTCTCAAATGTCTGTTTGTTTGTCCCTGCATACGTACGTACGTCCGTCCGTCCATAAAGTTTATTTGATTTCAGTGAAATTTTGCATGTATGGTGTACGTAGTAGAGGTCTGCACGGGCCGAAATTCCACGGCCCAGCCCGGCCCGATGAGATTTCGGCCCGGCCCGGCCAGTTTTCCTTTCCACAATGTTGGGCCCGGCCCGGCCCGTTAACATGTGGGCCCGGCTCGGTAGGGGCCCGGTAGTCGCATCCTGGTGGTGGAGTGTCGTAACCGAAAAAAGCAAAAATGCATAAGCTATCTGTTGCCGCGCAGAAACCTCTGAAAATGTATGCTATTGTTATTATGAGCTTTGTTGGCCTGTTTACTTGTGCCGTTTTATGAGCAAATGAATGAACAAAATGGTCAGAAAAATGGTAATAAGCAACGAATTATAATAGTACATGTATATACCAAAATAACACTTATAGTTATAGGCCTACTGGCGTGAACAACTTATCGAATCGGATGTGTAACACAGATAGTGACTGACAACATCAAGATTCAGCAGCAGAACAATGGCCTGCTACACGCACACGGGCACGGGGAGATCTGGAGAGATCTGGACTCCGTGGGCCCGCGGAGACTCAGCGGGATGGATACGGGCAGCAGGGCACGATATGATGGCAATACACGTCATGCTGTGTGAAGACAGCATCTCCCCAAGTCTGTGTTGTCTACCAGCCCAGTGTAATGCGGCCTAATTATGCACAATGACCCACCACCATGCAGCCAGTATTACAAAGGGTGCCGACTGCTGAGTGCTGACTGCAGCTGATGGCTGAGACTGACAGCGTGAAGTTTAACTTGAAAGCAGGCAAACGTTCAACGTCAGCATTACTTGAATACTGGAAATGGAGAAGCAGAGAGCAGACATGACAGTGTAGAGTGTTTGGACTTTGGACTCATTATTGACTGCATTTATGTCCTTACTTCCTATGAGTCTTGGTCCACTGTAAACCATTTCCATGATATTAAACTTGATTTCAGTACTTAAAAAGTTACATTCTGATCTAAGTTATGCACTTTTAATGCATAGCTGTGCTTTAGCATAAATAAACATATCACGGGGCATTTTTTGCCTACGGGCCATGTACGGCCTATATTTACCGGCCCGGCCCGCAAAGAATGTGGCCCGGCCCGGCCCGTTGGAGATTAACAAATTGTCGGCCTGGCCCGGCCCGTACGGGCCGGGCTTACGGGCCGCCCGGCCTGGGCAGACCTCTAGTACGTAGATGTTGATGAGTGAGAGTGATGCACGACGGTATACAGTGTGACCCGATCCAACGTCAAGGTCAAGGTCACGAGCCCTTCAAAGTTGGAAATCTGGCCATTTTCAAAAGCTATCTTCTTCGCCATTTACAATGAGAGCTTGCAGCTGACCACTGATTCTTAAACTAGGGCACATTATCTAAATTTGATCAGGTCGGATTTTTATAATCGGCCTAGTTTTTGTGTCACGTGACTTTGAAGTTGACTCAAACGTCAGTTGCTAATAGTCGACCGTCAGTGCCTGTATGGGGCTAATTTAGTGATGGCACCATATGGCCGTGGGCGAAAACGATGGATATGATATGATACTGCACACAAAATATCGCGATACGATATGATACAGTCCAAAAACGCTCTGCCATATGTAATGGTCAACAGTGGAAGATTAATGTAGCGTTCTTACTGACACCTTCGCATGCGTTCAAACGCCATCAGCGGTCGTCGATGACATTCGAACGCTGTTCATAACCTTCGGCAGCATTCAAATATAACATGGGGATGGTACGGTATCAGAAATCTAGCATTAATAGATTTAAGTAGCATTCAAACTGACGCCGTCAACTGCGGTTGACCGCTACTTATCTAAGTAGATAACATCGACAGTGTCATGATTATCAAGAGATCTGGTAACAGCATCTAGAAATCTCAAAAGGTTGCTAAGACAGCTCCCACCTTTTCTGAAACCATGTTGCGTTGACTTGATCAGTACATTTTGTCCAAGTGGTCGACTATTGAATCGCGGATAATCATCTCAAATAATTTGCCAATTTGACTGGTTAAGCTGACTGGACAAAAATTCTCAACTTACAACCTGTTGCCCTTTTTAATGATTATTGTGACGTTTGCTGTTCTCCACCGTGCAGTCATCTGGAACTATAACTTTGTGTCAAAGCATGACTTCATGATCACTGTCATGCGATGTAAGATTGGCAGACATGCGCCAGTATGTGTCTGTTTACGGACTCAATAGGCATTCATTGGCACACTTAATCTTTACTTAAGACCAAAGTACAAACCAGAACCGGATAGCAAAAAATGGCCGGATATATGGCCAACCGGAACCGGATACCCGGTACATCCTTAGTCCATAAATTTTTTTGACATGCAGTCAGAGGTGGCAGACTTCACCCCGGTGACGCCACTTGACAAACTGAACGAATTGTACTTTTCATCTTTGTGCAAATGTTTTTAGTAACACGAGCATCTGCAAGCGAGATATTGCAGTAGTTTTTATGATCGTTGCAGCTGTGCTACTATGCTGAGGAAATGGACAACGTTGAATTGTGAATTTTTCCTTTCTCAGTTGTTCATTAACTGTGCTGTGTAGGAACGTTCTGAGCACATGGCATTAAGAGAAAGGCTGCGCAAAACACTGTACTATGGGCAGATGCCATCATTAGAACGTCCATCTTTGGCAATGACGGGTATGTATGTTAGACGCCTATCACTTGTTGCTGCTGTGATGTCGTTTATGTCGAGTGGAAGTGTAACCATGGAAACCTGCTTACAATCTGGCTGTGTGATCATCAAGATCATGCACCCGGAACTGCAGAAAAAGCAGCACCTTGGAGATGGGGCATGAACTAAGTCCTTGAACTAAGGAGTTTATGGTGTGTGTTCTGGCACTTAGGGTACTACTGGATACATTCCTTTGACAGCTTCTGGCATGATTTTAAAACTTATTTTCTTAATTTGCTGGCATATCGGTACACCGCGCATTAGAGACTTCACAGTTGTGTGCTATGTTATATAAATTTGACATTGACCAGTTTCATAAACATACTTTATATGTGTTCAGAATTGGCTGTGGACGTGTTTCAAGAGGTGGCGCCCAGAGAACTGGGCAAGATTGATATGTACTGGGCCTCAGACGTTTCAAGGTAGTTTCTTGTTTCCAATTTTTAGTCTGATTTTTATCTCACCCCTGGTAGGGTTGTAAAGTATTGCGATCACCGTGTCTGTCTGTCTGTCTGGGGTCTATCAGTCTGTCTGTCAGTCTGTCCGCTCATATATGTCAGAAACCACACATCCAAGTTTCACAAAATGTTCACAAACCTTCAATCATGCCTACATCTCCCACAGCAACGTCACAACGTTGTTCCAGGTTGCGTTCGGCGTTCAAATTCCCAGTGCCATTCGCCAGGACAAATAAATTTCAATCATTTATAAATTATGCCTTAAGACACCGGTAGGCCTAGACTAACACCGTTTTGTAAGCTATTTTTTTTAAAACTCTTTATGATTTTATGAACTGCCAGTGTTTGTTCTAATGTTGCAGACTGTTAGTAAGTGTCTCAGTGTTTCTGTGTCTTGTGTCCTCTTTGAACATTGTTTTGTTATTGAGCTATTCAGTCTTACGACCGCCAGTTTGAAATAAACACTTACTTACTTTACGTTATTCTTCACATGTTACCTGTGGCCTGGCTTGGTCCTTCTGTTACAGCAGCACAATGCGTTACGTAGTTCCGGTTTTTGTGGCTGATGTCATGTTTTCACGTAATGGGGCGTAGGCATCTAACAACTCAGAGAACGCATCTGCACAAGTGTTTTTGTCGAGTTAACCAGTTGACAGCACATGGTGTGAAGTCGGATGTCTATGATGGTCTTGTTTATATTAGTTTAGTAACCTATGGTACTTCTTGTTAACCATATGGCAATTCATGAAACTCAAAATGGTGTAGTCACAACTTATTTTTTGGCACTATGTAATTTGTTTGTTTGTATGTTTACTTAACTTTCTTTCTTCCTTTGTTTTCTTTCACTATGCTTTCTTTTTTACTTATTTACTTTTTTACTTGTTTACTTCCTGACTTATCTATCTACTCCTTCCAGAATAGACCCGTTCCGTTTCCAGGCTGGAGGACGTAGGAGGCGACCAAACCTGACTTTAGTTTTTTGGGTTCACTTTATGTTTAGTATATTTTGTTATTGAAGCATGTTTGCTTTTGTTGTTTGTTTACGTTTTTGAGTACTAAGCCATGACTTTGGCTGGGAAGAACATCTCTGAAATGATCTATTTTGTGTCGGGTGGGACATAAAACCTTAACTCAATCACAACTTACGTTGTCATGTTAATGTTGGATTTTTGTCTGCAGGGAGACAATGTTATCACCATATCCTCTGACTGTTGGTCTGATGTATGCAAAGCGACTCAAGAAAAAGAATTCAGCTTTCTCTCGACAAATTTTCTCGTCGGATTTGTTTCTGGTTTCGATGGCAAGTAGCTCTTCAAAAATGCTCAAATATTGACTTCATTCATTTTGTGGTGCTCTGGTTGCTGTGGCTCAGTGGTTACTGTGTGCCATGGATCTGAGTGAGTGACAGAGTTGTGTGCCATGGATCTGGGTTTAAGTCATTCTTGTGTCAGACGGACTTCCGGCTCAGGTTGATCGTGTACACAAGAAAAAAGTGCAAGTTAACACATTCAGCCGATCATCAGGACAGAAAGAGTTTTTATTTTGTCCACAGCTTGACCTGTCCATGTAGCCCAGTGGTCTCAGCACTCAGGCGCCATGTGCAGTAGAGTATGATGTGCTCAGGAGCCGGGGTTCAAACCTCAGCCTAGGTGCATAGCCTAGGCGCATCTGCCTACGAAAGAATTATTTCAAATAATTCCTGCGTACACGATGAACAGGGAGATAATCCCGGGCAGAGGGTTCGATGGTGTTCTTTATAAACTGTGACCGTTGCTGATGTCAGTTATGTGGGTGTGGTCTCGTAGTACGGTCAGTTCTGATAAATGTCATGGGTGACAGAAATAAGACTAGCGGAAAGAGCTGCCATATTCCCTGATGTATTTCTTAAATGCTATGATGCTGGGGCTCGATTTGCAAAAAATCTTAGGACAAACAGAGGATAAAGTGTGACTTAGGAAAATCTTAATCAAAACTTAAGATCAACTTAATAAGAAAAGTGCAATTTCTCAAAAATAGCTTGACAACTTCACAGATTTGTCTGCATGTATCGGGAGAATTTAGTAAGTCTTAAGATTGCTTTAGTAAATTACATGTAAAATCTATGAAAATCTTAACTTAGGATAAACTTAAGATAGACTTAGGAAAAACGTATGCTAAACGTAGAACTTTTCCTAAGATTTGTTTTTTTTTTGTAAATCAGGCCCTGGACAAGAGGACAGGCGTCTGGCATGTAAGAACCTGTTCCACGGATCATTCCAAGGTTTACCTGTGAGCATCTGGCATAACCTGGAGTCACTGCCGCTTTGAGTGATAGCTGGAGTGAGACTTGTTGTCTGTGGATGACGTTGTCATTAGATGATGGCGTCCAAGTTCCTGCATGACGAGGGTGAGGAGGAGAGTGTCTTGAATGATGAGTGGGCAACGTCGGCTCACATGAGTGTGGAGGAACTCAACGAGCTGGAACGTAACTTCCTCATGGCTCTGGTATGTACCGACAGAGTTAGTTATTTTACAGCAGTTGTTGCTGATGTTGATGTTGTTGTCGTCGTCGCCAGCTTAAGAATGATGGCGTTGATGGCAGGATGTTGATGAGCTTTATCTCTGGACAGTCACTGATGATGTGACTTGCTCATCCGCATTGTCTGATAATGCACAGAATGCTTCGGAGGCTGCACAGTGGTCTTGTGCTGCATGATAACCATTCATCAGACACTGTTGACATCACACAAGATGATAACCTGTTGTTGTTATCCACCAGAGAACAGTTGTCCATTGAAACTCAGCCCCAGCCATCACTCCACTGATATATGTGTGTGATGACTCATTCCCAGCCATCCACTGATATATGTGATGATGATGTTTTGCACGGAGCAGAGTCAGACACTTAGAAGGATGTTAAATAAGGAAGCAAGAGATTCGGCAAAATGGACTTCTGTGTGCAACACAGTTTGTCAGTTGCACTCATACTGACAGCGTCTGCAACGTGACAGGAAAAAAACAGAAACGGCTAAGACTGGAGTTTGGTGTAATGTTACAGGAAAAGTACTCTTATTAGGTGGGGCTCAACGTCCTTCTAGCACAATATTATGTTTGCTTTTACAGTTCCAGTCCACGACCTTTCTTTACTTGACACATCTGAGCACAATTTGTGTGTGTGACATTACTGACGGACATCAGTCGACCGTGTATCGTGCTGCCATATTGACATGTCCGACGTAACATATCTCATGATGAGTTTTAGTCAACATACCGTGGTTGAAATGTGGATTTGTGTAGCCAACAAAGTTACATTTCTACTTGTGTTTGTTTGTCTGTCTGTCTGTCTGTCTGTCTGTCCCGTGTGATATGCTCATAAAGTTGTTAATGAATTTCTTGAAATGTTTGGAAGATGTCTGCCTCAGTTTGATGTGATCTGCAACCTGTGAGAATTTAAGTCTTTGTTTTGCCCAGTTGTAAACTAAAATTGCATGGCCAGCTGGTGACTGCCACCACTTTAACGGTTTCTTAATGGATCTTCCTATCACCCAGCCAGCCATGTTAGGTAAACTCAAACTGTCAGTGCCAGTAGGTGAAGTGGAGGTTTGTACTCTTTGTGTGCTTTCTATTGTTGTACTTGTCATGACAGAGTTAAATGCACCGTGTCATTGTTGTAGGACTGGAATCTGTTTGTCGACGCCGGTGAATTCTGGGCTTCATTGAGCACCATCGAGAAACTGTGAGTCAGTGATGTAATTGAGTTGTTCTTGTACTGAAGGCTGCAGAGCCTGCACGTGTCAAGTTCTGTCAGTTCATTGTATTTTTCTGTGTTTACTTGTCAACCCGTATATGAAGTTTTATACTCAAGGAATTAACTAATGTCTATTGTGTTAGAGCTAGGCAAGGCCACAGCTGAGTAGTTCATTTGCTGCTGAAACCTGATGTTGATGATGGTCACATTTGTTCCATTGCACAGCCGTGGTTTGTTTTTCCTTGGCAGCAGTAGTTCAAGAAAGGACAGTGGAGGTTTAATGGTCGATGTCAGTTTTTTGAGTGACTTGAAACAGCAGAAAGGTCAAACAGCCTGCTCCTTTTATCGTCAAAGTTTCTATTTTGGGGGACTTGGCTGGAATTACTGCTTGAAAAACGGCTGAGTTAGACAAGAACTTAATGTACATGTAGATGATGGATGTATGCGTGTCACTAAGTCGTACTGATCTGTTATGTATAGTGTTGTTACCGTGGCAAGAATTTGTAACTCGGTCAGTGGTGGTGTTTTTTTGACATGCCACCACGTTGGCGGTGCCGGTGGTGAATATCAGTCGGTGTCAAGGCTAGGGTTGTTAATCAGAAACTTTGAGTTCGTTCCGGCTGTACTGGAATGTGCTACTTGTTCACTGTACGCTACGCTATGGTACGGGTGCACTTAGTGAGACCGTCGCGACAGTCTATCTAAGTACAGTACCTAGACTGTCCCTGCAGTCCTGTCGTTTGCGAGTGGGGAAGCAGACACACAGGGGAGGGCAGGCGGTGTCGCCTACTCTGAACTTGCCATGTGTTCACACGCGATTAAATGATGTGGCATTTCGATGACTATCACTGCTGTGCAGAATAGTGAGTGGCAGTTTTTAGGAAACAGTGATCACAAAGACCGCCTAGAACACTGTAAAGCACCATGATGGCAGTGTTGCTAGCCAACTACTGTGGTCACTCACCGTCACGATGGCGGTGAATGTTCGGTGGTCGTAACAACACTAGTGATGTGTCACTATGTTGTATTGATCTGTCATGTAGAGTGTTGTATTGATGTATTGTGTGCGTTGTATTGATCTGTCATGTAGAGTGTTGTATTGATGTATTGTGTGCGTTGTATTGATCTGTCATGTAGAGTGTTGTATTGATGTATTGTGTGCGTTACTGTCGTGTGCAGAATTGCGTATAGAAAGAGTGAAGAACGCGGCAGCTTCACGTACACTGACCTCTATGTGCTCACTGACAACATGCTGGTCGACTCACTTTGTCGGATCTTGTTGGAAATGTGCAAGGTATCGTTGATAATATTCTGCTGCTGCTGCTGTTAATGCCACTGCATCCTCGTCTTCAAGGCTTACTGATATAAATGTTATAGCATTTCTGCTTTTGCAGATAAAACTTTGATATTTGTTGAGAAATTGAAGCCAGTTATGTTTACACATAATTGTACAGCTCCGTGTTGGTGGCTGTTGATAAGTAGACTGTCAGCATCTCGGCCTCTCTGCTCGCTGTTCTCAGTTCAAAAGACAGGTAAAGAGTTCCACGTTACATCATGCATGTATGCAGGCTGCTCATTTTCCCTTTCACGAACGTTGAACCCACAAGTAATTATGCCACAGAAGTCTACAATGCATGGCTGTTTGATGCTGGACCTGCGGTTACCTTCCCAGCTGTAGATCATCATTGCCCATTGATCAGTATCAACTGTAATGCACCCCGAGTCGTTTGTTGATTCTGACACTATCTAAATCATTTGCTTCCTTACTTTACTTACCTTCTTTGTAACTTATTTACTTCCTTACTTATCTACTGCTCTAAGGATAGCCCCATTCTGTTTCCAGGCCAGAGGTTATAAGAAGCAACCAAGTCTGGCCTTAGTTTTTAGTGTTCATTTTGTGTTGTATATTTTTTACGGATGCACATTTGCTTTTGTTGTGTTTGATTTAGTTTTTCAGTAGTACTACGCCAAGACCTTGGCTGGGAGGAGTGTCTGTGACCTATTTTGTGTCGAGTGGGATGTAAAACCTTAACTCATTCAAGACAGCTAACAAATTATACTGCTTGGTGATGTGAACAATATGTCCAGCGTTGTTACGCAGCTGTACCCTCAACTGGGAGTCAAACCCACGACCTGTTGATTGTGAGACATTCCACCAGCTGAACACCCGCCCGTCATGTGGCAGTGTATTACTATTGGATATACTACTGTAGTTATGGCCGCCAAAGTTGCCTTCGGCCATTATGTTTTACCGCTGTAATTTCCTTTTTTATTTTGTCAGCATAGATGAAAGACCAGCCATGGGATCTCAACCAACTTGGCCAGTAGGTCGGAAGTGGTGTCGATTTACAAATGCCCCTAAAAAATTTTGGGGGCCTTTCCCGCAGATTTGGGGCCGGAAAAACATCATTATTGATCATATTTTTGCAACTTTTGCACTCGACATCGCATATCTCTGGAACGAAACGTTGCATCGATACACAAAAATGTTAGTGTTAATCTAAAATGTGTCCCGTAAACGTTGACCTACTTTCCTTTGACCCAGAAACGGCTGAGATCCGTTTGCTGATTATGACCCACCATTCGGTGGCCATTACGTTGCAACCATCATAGTTGTGACATGCCTAATTATACAACGATTGTTGTGTGCGTACAGGTGATGGCAGTCTGTATGGTGGCCTACGTTGCTGGCATAGCCGTGATGGCAGGCGTGGCCCCAGTCATTCACATGGCCACTCTGACTGCTATTGGCCATCAGCCACTTGTCATCGACCAATCACCATTCACCGATGAAGTTCCGGCTTTCAGCGGCTACCAACCTGCCATGGAATCTTTCGTTCTGGAACCCAGTTCTGTGCCTGAGAGCCTTACTACTCGGCCGCTGTCATTTTTAGTCAATCTTCTTCATCTGGTTGTCTTCACTGAGAATGCTGCGTCATCAGCATTCTTTCCACCGTGTCATTACTTTGACTCCGCTTCAGTCAACTACACCTGCGGCCACTTGTCCAACACACATACATGTTGCACCATTAGGAATTTCACCAAAGCTCGCAAAAATGTTTGCGGTTGTCAACAATCGGTGTTGAAAAAGGCCAAAACCAGATCGTGTCACCGTTCTGCACCCCCAAATCAGCACCCAGTACTCTCACACTATTTGTTATCTTTGGATAAGCTGTCTCCCGCGTCCGAATCGTTCGTCCATCCTTGGATAACATCGTCACTACTTGACACGCCCAATGCTTCTTTTCTATTCAGACACGACGCTCTTGTAGAGCCAGCCTAAGGCTGACATTACACGAGCTGGTTTCTGGCACCACAGACCTGCGCCAGTCACTAGCACTGGTAAACCAGCATGGTAGATTGGTAGCTGGCGCCAGAAAATGTACTTTATATGGTCGAACACGTCACCAATACTATTCCTTTACTGTCATTAAAAACACCTTCAATCTTACACCCAGCCAAAATATACTAAATTTTATTTTATTTAAAAAGTTGAGTTATATGATCAACGGTCTATGTATAATAATCGGATTGTGAATCTGTTTGGCCAGCGGCGTGGCTTACGTGGGCGGTGAGACAGGTGAGGGCCAGGCACAGGCGGCAGACGTACGACGGGCGCAGACCGGCTGCGGGCGGGGGTAGGGGCGCGG
>Ga0209780_1003497_pt1 | contig 11748 bp, 12 predicted proteins | sample WorMetexBAHAMAS2_FD_187384 | JGI IMG/M metagenome (GOLD analysis project Ga0209780, IMG submission 187384) | Marine gutless worms symbiont microbial communities from Max Planck institute for Marine Microbiology, Germany - Inanidrilus exumae... | ecosystem: Host-associated > Annelida > Digestive... | reverse complement strand
CAGTTTAAAACGACTTGTAAGGACGACAGTAGCTATGTCGCACAACTAAAACAGCAAAAATCAAAAAGAAAAGGTGATATTACTTGTTAGCACATTGACTCTATGGCGATGTGCTGATAAGTAATAAGAGCAAAGAGCAAATATTGGTCGAAATTGCGCTGTTTGAAAGGGGGGTGGGTCACTTTGAGCGCAAATTTTAAGGGTAAAGGGGGTCCTGCACCAACGAATTTAGGCGTCAGAAAACTAGATTCCCTGGGCTATCACGTGGTGTTGTTTGCGTGATCCTACGTTTAGCCGTTTTGATACAATACCGGCATGTGACAGACAGACAGACACAGACACACACACACACACGGACACACGATGATGGCTATTACCCGCGCGGGTAAAAATCGGCGTCTCGACGGAGTGCGTTGTGCTGTATAGTACGCCGACATGCCACCGCGTACATTTCAGTCGTGTGTATATCAGGCATCGACCGCAGTAATGCTGGCCGCGCTCGTGCAAGTCGTGCTGGGATGTACAGGAATGATCGGCGTCCTCGTCCGGTTCATTGGACCGCTGACACTCTGTCCATCACTGACACTCATCGGGCTGACGATGAGTTCTATCGTGGTTACGCACTGCGAGGACCACTGGGGCGTCGCCGCGCTGTGAGTCCTCCCCAGACTTCTGTTTTTGTGAGTGAGTAAGTAAGTAAGTTAATAGGTCAGCGTATTTGTAGTCAGCGCTAAAGTCGCTGAAATAGTTGACACAGTTGCCATCAGCACAATTCGAACACACAAATTCACTGAAATAGACTCGCTGCGTAAAGTGCATTTTGGCCCTTTATTGCGCTGGCCCCGTCTAGCGGAAAGCGTCTAATGTAACGTCTGGATAACGTCATGTTTTCGCATAATTGGGCCAATGGGCTAGAATCGAACACGATGTTATGTTTCATCGAGTTCGCCAGATGGCGGCACCGGTGGCAAAATTTCTGTCAATGCGTGCAGGCTTGTTTTCCCTTTAAATTCGTTCATTAATCATTTCACGAAATAATATTACACAATTGAAAAAATATATAAACAAAAACGAGTCGTAGTTGCTTGCTTGCTTACTCATTTACTTACTGCCGTTTGCTGTACGGTGCGTGCATGTAACAGCACAATTGGTATATTCATCTTATCGTCGGCAGTTTTGTCAGGCATTGGTGTTCCTTTGCCAGCGTGGAGCAAATCTCGTCGCTTCCACAGCAAACGCTATCCACTTTTCCGTCTCTTTCCGGTCAGTCCTGCTCACCTGCTGACATTTCGCAATCTCTTATTGGTTCACAATTTCACATTAATTACTTCTAGTTCTAAAAGTCGTTTCTTGTGACCAAACAGTAGTTATATTAACATCAAACTTCGCGTCTTACTGACTGTTGTCTGCGAATAGTCTAGACCTACGAGTACGTATCGAACCGTGTGATGTCACAGCAAGCTCTGGCGATGGCAGTCGGGTGGATCGCGTGTGTGATCTTGACGAAGGCACAGCTGTTGCCGAGCACACCGGACCAGAGAGGCTATGGAGCTCGTACAGACGTCAGGACAGCCATCATTGCACAGCGAGACTGGATCTTTATACCGCGACCAGGTCACGACGGTCCGCTGACGTTTTACTGTGTTGTGCTGACGAACCCGCGCGACGCGCTGCATCACGGCAAACGGCAAAATTTTAAAACAGTCACGTGACCATAATCATACCCCTTTGGTAGGTGATATGTCATCCTGTTGCTGGAATTGATATAGCCTACCTGTGTACAAAATTTGACGACTTTAGGTTCAGCCGTTTCAGTGATATGATTGGAGCTCCAGAAATTTGTAATGGGTCACATAAACGGTTTGTCGTCCGTAGGCTGGGACTTGCTGTGATCAACATGCAAACCAAATTTGAAGTCTCTATAGCTTACGCCGTTGCAGAGATATCTCAGGGAGACTAAAAATTTAAAATGGGTCACATGACGTCACCAAATTTCAGGGACGGTTTGTCATTTGTAGACTGGGACTTGCTATGTTCAACCAACATACCAAATTTGAAGTGTCTACGATTACCTGCAACGAAGAAACGAAAGGTAACCATGATAACTACGTTCATATTACACAACTGAATCGCAAAATCTATACCTAATTGCGAGGTTTCGTTCGCCAACAGCGAACTTCATCAGGCATGTGGTCACGTGACGTTACTGATAAACGCGTGTCCAAAATACGGTCATACGTCGTAGGTAGGCCGTAGGCTCCCCTACGGCCTATACCTACAACCTATGACCACTTTAATTCTTGGCTCAGTTTTCTGCGACTGTGTCGTCTTTTACGGGGATTTCTATAGTGCCCCATACGGGCTCAGTGGCAGTAATGCGCCCTGATTCATTTGTTGATTTCGGCGCTATATAAACTGTTTGTTTGTTTACTTACCTTCTTTCTTCTTGTCTTCCTTCCTTACTTCCTTCTTTCCTTATACTTTCTTTCTCACTTAGTTACATCCTATACTCATTTATTTCCTGACATATCTACTTCTTCCAGAACAGACCCGTTTTGTTTTCAGGCCGGAGGTCGTAGAAAGCGACCAAACCTGGCTTTAGTTGATTGCATTAATTTTATATTGTAGTATATTTTGTTACGGATGCATGTTTGCTTTTGTTGTGTTTGATTTAGTTTTTTCAGTACTAAGCCAACAGATTGGCTGGGAAGAACGTCTCCGAAATGACCTATTTTGTATTGGGTGGGACGTAAAACCTTAACTCAATCAATCAACCAATTTCTTTCTAGTGCATTTTACATTGCATACAAGGGAAATTGTCTAAATTTGAAGTGACAAGCCGTCCGTCATAGGTAGATCCAGCCCGTCATTTTGAAGCGGGCAACACTCCCTTTCAGACTGTATTGCTGATGGCATCTCCTGTAATTTTTGGCTACGACACCACCGCATCATCTGATGTGTCTTGTGTAGTGGTGTGGGGCACGCCGCTGTTCAGTTTTGCCATGTTCTTGAGTATGCTGGTAGCGACGATCACGTCAATCATTGAGTCAATCGGTGACTACTACGCCGCGGCGCGGATGTGTGTCGTTCCGCCTCCGCCCAGCCACGCCGTGAACCGAGGCATTGCTGTCGAAGGTCTTGGCGGTGTGCTGTGTGGTCTGTTCGGTGCCGGGAACGGCACCACGTCCTACAGTGGACAGACGGCTCTCATCCGACTCACAGGGGTGATTACAGTGCTTGCCAGTCACCATCGTTATCATCTTAGTTGTGCCGAACGTTCAAAACGAAATAAAAATCGTTAACAATCGCGATTCATTCCTCAAAGATAAAAATCGCTTAAAACGTATAGAAAAACACATAGAAGCCAGCACTCACAAGAGTGCAAACACCATGCTGGTGATCGGCACTGTTTTTATGCCTCGTGACGTTTGACTTTTTGACCCCAAAATAAATGAATTACCAGGACTCATGGTGAAATATTTCTAGGTCAAGTTTAGTCATCCTTATTTTTTAGTTTATGTGCCGTGCTAGATTAAGCTGGTCATATCGTCAGCTTTTGAGCGCACGCAAATATATCGTAACGTATAGTATCGTATCCTAGCTGCATCAGTCTTTGCAATATCATGCGGATAAACAGACATTCACCGATGAAAACTCTACCCCCACAACTGCCGTCGACGTGGGTAACTACGCTTATCGTTATCAGTGAAGTATTGAGGCGGTTCAGTGAACTAGGGAAGGGGGTTCAGACGTCCAAGGGTTCCAATGTCCAAACCCCAACGCCCAAGCAACGCTGAAGAAAAAAATCGCATTGAACGAAAAAGCACATGAAGAGTGTGATACGCTTGATTGAGACTGTTTGAAATTTCACTTTGAAGTTATAGCATTTCTAAGATTTCACCGATTTGACTTGAAAATGCAAATCTGGTGTTGAGGTGAGAATTTGACCCATAAATGGGAAGCAGTATCAACAAAGCCCCCCAAAACACACCTTTGCGTAATTTCGCGTTGCTTGAGCCATCACGCGCTAAAAACCGTCGACTTGTTTGACCTGGAGAGGTATTCCCGAAAAAGCTATAAATACATAAATAAATTTTCGTTACATTTCATCCAACTCCTGAGAAGTTTCCGTAGTTGATTTGCGCAGAGATTTGTGTCGCCGACGTAATCAACGGCGGCAATGTTTGCAGATCGTTTGACGGGCTTCAATTCTGTACAAAATGGCCCAAAAATTGGCACAATTTTTGTATGCTTTAACTTTACCAAATATTAACCGATTTTAAAAATTATTTCACTCTCAGAATAAGGAGAAAATTTGTAATAATGCTACCACTAAAGTTCGCACCAAACCTCAATTGTGTTGCTACACTACCTTCTGAAATGTCAAGTGTCTTAAAGCAACAATAAAGACCACTTCTCTAACAACACATTTTAAGAGTGCGTCGTCCAGCAGCAAGGCGGACACATTGAACATTTGATGTAAAAACTGTAGGATGTGACAGTTACTCTGGACAATAACTGAGACAATCAGCATGTAGTTTCCTATTGTTAATTTCTTAAAATGTGTTGTTAGAAGTCCTCTTGTTTTCTGTTGTTGATTTAAGACACTTGACATTTCACGAGGTAGTGTAGCAACACAATTGAGATGTGGTGGCATCTTTATTGTAAATTTTCTCCTGATTCTGACAGTGAAATAATTTTTAAAATCGGTTAATATTTGGTAAAGTTAAGGCGTACAAATAATTGTGCCATTTTTGGGCCACCTGTAGGAGATCAAACTTTGCCATTGTAAATAATTGACAAGAGTAGTCGCGGTTAACACAGGGCTGGCGCTACCGCATAGCATGAGATAATCGTCGAAAACCGAAAGCTTTTCTTGCATTTGGCTTCGTCATCGATTTGAACATAGTGTGTCATTTGAATAATCGGACGACGGACTGTTTAAACTGTCTTACCAAGTCGCACGGACGAAATTACGATGGCAAATACTGCGCTTTTATTCAGTGCGACGCTTGGTAAATGTTCGCTGTGTAATCACGTATTTATAGATGGCAAGTCGGCGGACATACCAGTGTGTTGGAGTGTTGCTGGTCGTTGCCAGGGTGATGGGGAAGTTTGGCGCACTGTTGTCCTGCATCCCGGCTCCCGTGCTTGGTGGTATCGTCCTGATCCTCTTCGGGATGATTATTAGCCTTGGCCTCGGCTATCTCGAGTCTGTCCGTCTGCATTCGACTCGCAACATGGTCGTTCTTGGTGTATCGTTTTCTGTTGGAATGGCTCTGCCGTCATGGATCAAGACCAACCCTGGCGTCATAAACACTGGTTATGTTCGTGTATCTCTTAGTGTGTGTGAGAGAGAGAAAGTTAGCGAAGTTGGCAGTACGTAGGAGTCGACCGTCAGTCCCGTATGGGGCTAATTTATTATATTTTGATACATCTTTAGTTATCTATACTGTTACAGATAATATGTCAGATGAGTACATGTCAACTTTATTTCGCCATCACATGCCAAGCGGCAAGACGCCAATGTGACATATGTTATTAGGTCGACTTGGAGGAGAAATAGAAACAAATCAGCAATGACAAATTGATAGGCTACTTGTTGCACAACCGAATGCAAGTAAACCTTCAGTTCAGAAAACATAAATTGCCTAACACGACCTGAGTCACTCGGACCACGTCCATGTGTAATCAACACAACATTTAATTTTTGTTACACATCAATGAAGTCATCGTATCATCATCATATTTTCGTTTATTTCATAGTTGACACACACAACTATCAGCAGCTTTATCTTTAAGACTTCAATAATTGCATATCTCTGCTTAGAACCGTAAAATAAACGAAAACGAAATAATTACGCCTAAACTACTAAATGAAAAAAAACGAAAAGCGAAAAGAAGGACTACTAACTAGCCGCACAGTATAGTAATTATAAGGCGAAATGATACCTACTACTATCAGACTTTCGTTTTTTGTGTTCTTCATTTAACTAGTAGAGTTTCCCGCAGTCCCGAGAGGAAACGTGGAGCATGATCTTGCTGGTCGGTGCCGATCCTGTCAGCAAGCTAATAGTAACAAAACACTCGAAGGGAACTAAATGCAATGTACTAACGTCCAGAAGATTTCCTCTCAACATCACAGCGTCATGCACACCTTCACGAATTACCGAAAAACGCATGAAGTGTGTTGTGCAGGCAGTGAGCATGTGGACCAGATGTTGTCGATGCTGCTAACCAATCACATGTTCGTTGGCGGATTTCTCGGCTGTCTTCTTGACAACGTGCTACCAGGTGATTAACATGCGCCAATTACTATCATTAACATTATCAACAACATAGCTGTATTGTATGCAATGCCACAATACAGTATTTGTCTTGAAGCGGTCCGCTATCTGTGCACAAGCTGTTTACTTCCTGCATTCGACGATGTCTAGTGTCACGTGCCTGCGACTGAATTATTTCAGCGTTATGTGCCGTGTTACATATTTTCAGTTTCCAATTAAGGCCTGCTTTTCTTCCACGTCGGTCAGCCATGCTGCACAGCGGCGTACTTGGTTTACCCAATATCAGACATCAGATGTGGTCGAAAACTTGAGTAGGTTTCTTGTGCAGAGCGTACATCCCAGGGAAATGATTTTGAATTGATTTTCACGGTAAAAATGGAAACTAGACAACCCGTAAAGGGATCATTTGGTAGTGAATTTCGGGCGATCTGTAATCATTGCGTAGTTGTGGCATCCTGAAGTCGCAAGACGTTGAAAGTTTGTGAAAAATTTTTGCGTTTTACGGTAAAATTTTCAAACTTCTGTTCCGGAAGTTTTCATAGCGACATCGATTGACGTTATTGTGTTCAAATTTCGAGAAATTTTTCCCACGGGAAATCGGTGAAATCGTGCGTTATTTACCTTATAAAAACAAAATTTCACCGGCTTCTCAATCTGCCAGGGCCAGTCCCAAACAATGCAGTCAGAGTACTCCAGATTTAATCCAAATCGGAGTTACAGCCGAACGCGTGAAGACCGCCAAATCGCCCCGTAAAGTGAATCCAATATTCGGCTGAAGCCTGGTTTCGAGCGGAATAAATATTTTTACTAGATAGGGAAATTTAAATTTGCTTTGTCTTATTGTGAGTTTTTTGTAAGCAGATTCCTGGATACTATAAAAGCGTTTACTCAAGGTCGCACTGAGCGCTGGCAACATTTCCTCATGTGACCTCGAACTGTTACTGATGATCTTAATTTCGACTTTGACCTAGTTAGTGTGAAGTTGATCCAGCGTGTCAAATATCTAGGTCAAAGCCCATCTAGTTCAGTCGTTGTTGCCAGACACACAGACCGACCGACAGCTCTGTCTGGACCACTAAAGATGATTTATAATGTGTGGAGTGGGTCAAAGGTCAGTGCTGTACAGGGACTGCGGAGGAGCGTGGGATGTCAACAAGACGTGGCCGACGGACGCAGTCCGAGTCCGATGACCAAGACAGCGACGGTGTAGGTGCGGAAGTGTATGACATACCGGTACCAGGACGCTGTCGTGTCGCCGGCACGCGGTTCTGTCGTTACGTGCCGTTTATGCCCTGCTATGTCCGTCCAGACATCAACTGTCAACAGCGACGTGCGCTGACTGGCGTCTATCATCGTCGTCGTCGTCGAGATGAGGCCAACCACGTCTAGAGTCTGCACCAGTCTTGTCTGTCCAGCATGGCGCGGCGTGGCCGTTCCCGATAACATGCTCGACTGATCGCGTCATAAGTTGACTGTGCAAGACAAGTCAGCAACAAATCGGCAAATCGGAAATAATTGATTATCTTACGCGTAAAATTCCGCCATTCGGTCGACATGTTAGACAGCAAACTGGCTGTTAATTGCTTGAGCTACCGTGTTAAACGTTCTCACATTATTCTCCACGCCCCTCTTCCCTCCAATAGACAGCATGTGAGCTCTGGTGCTTGTCTGGAGGATAAGAGGGAAGATAATCAGAACTGCTCTGTGCTGTGTTGTGTACGACAGTTGTGCACAATGATACGCACACATATGTGAGCAATTTTTTTACATTTTTTGCATGATAGTTATTTTCAGATTTCTTTTTGTGTTATTTAGGTTTTGTCTTTTGCGTGTTCTTTCACGTTAGCTTAGGCCATTTTGTTCTTGTATTGCTTGCTATTGTTATGTTGGGTTTAGTTTCTTCAGTGCTTCGGCAAGAGATTGACTGGGAAGAACGTCTCCGAAATGACCTATTTTTGTGTTGAGTGGGACGTAAAACCCAACTCAATCAGTTATTATCCACGCCGCTGTAATAATTATTACTACGTATTTTTCTAAGAACATTTATTATGTCTTCAACTGTTCTAGTGTTGGGCACATATTTTTTACCGCACGACCGTGCGTCTGTCCGTCCTGCCGTCCGTCAGTCTGTCACGCGCCGGAATTGTATCGAAACCGCTGAACTGAAGATATCACGCAACCGACGCCACACGGTGTGGCGGAAAACCTTAGCCAAATACAGATAATGTATGAAACATTTTCCATATTTTGGCAAATATCTTGTAAATAACTTGAAACGACACGACACAGCTACAGTGGAACATTGCTAGAAGTGTGGTTGACAATGTAACTCAGTGAGTTTTGCTAGGCCGATGTTCATGTGAGTAGATACAGACGCCACGTCTAACGCTTCTTATCAGCTTTGCATTTAGCTATTTTACCGTCCTAATCAGTGCCGTTGTTAAAAGTTCTTCGTCTTCTTCTTCTCATACATCATTAGATTGGCTGGCGATTTCTGACAGCTGGACAGAATGACTGTCCCCCTTACATCGATTTGTGTGAGTTTTTTACGACTTTGATTGTGCCCGAAATTGGGGGCGCTGTGTTACACTGCCACGCCACGTGACTAAAGCGCCTGAACCAATTATTTTTGGTACACTTCAATGAAGTTTTGTACTAAACACATATTTTTTATCGAATTTGTAATAGAAAGTGGCGCCACCTGGGAAAGTAAAGAGCCTGCAGGCTTTTGCTGAAAAAAATCGCGAGCAGCGTTGTATCGAAATACAAAAGACAAGAGGCCGTCCGCGATCTGTTCAAATGACGGACAATATTGTGTGTATTGGAATTTTCATCTGCAGAGAAACATGCCGGATACTCGCAGACTCAACGTGAGGACTCAGCGAATGATGATGTCTCGAATGCGTGACGCAACAGAACAGCTAGCGGACGTCCAACACCCAACGTCTTTAAATTAAACAATGATGTTTGCACACTCAATTTTAATAACATTCAGACTGGAGTCTGGAAGCAAACTAGGCCGAAAACTGTTATATTTTTAATAACGGAAAAGAAGTTGTAATCCTGTTTCGCTATTATATTAACAAGAAGCTCAGCTGTCACACTGGCACCGCGCAACGCGGTTTTACATTTGAAATCTTGTCAACTGCTGCGCAAGTCTACTAAAATCCCATTCAAAAGACTTGCATCGTCAACGGTACAAAATGGAGACATAACCTTAGATTCAATGCAGCAATTGAAAGAGATAAGAATCGCATATCGTCTATTGAATTGCACCAATATCAATGATATTGAGTGACCTTGAAGGACACTTGGTGTTTGAAATTGTTCTAACTCCCATGTCTGGAAAGTATGGGATGTATTAACTGCGATCGATATGTATACACATGAACCAGAAATACACGTGACTTGTAATTTTGACTGTCTTGTCAAGGCCATAGTCATTTATTAATTAGGGCTATACAAGATTTATTATTTTTCATTTCACACTAGTTATTTTACGGTTAATTTATTGACATGATTGAATTTTAAGAGCGCCAGATGGCGAATAGAGTTTGCATTTGTATGAAAAGAACACTGTTTGATTGTTGTAGTGTGTGACAACCTGGTGAAACCCGCAACATTGCGTTAAATGTTGAAGTAGTCGTTCAGTCAAATGAACTTTTTGCACACTTCTGCACGAAATAGGTTTAATACGATACGATATGATACGTTACGATATATGTACTCAGGCGAAAAGCTTATGGGTAGCCAGTTTCATAGTTTATATCGCATTAAATTAGACTATAACAAGAAAGATTAAAAAACAAAAGCAAAAAACCGTCGGGCCTTGACGACCCGGTCAGATTCCTACAGTCCGTAAAATCAGTCCTGGTGAAAGAAAACAGTCTAACATGGGCAGGATTTGAAATGTGTTGATCAACTGACTGATATTAAACTGAATAGCCAATGCTGATCCGGTCAGACAGTCGTATTGTAAGATACCGAGTAGCATACTACTACTACGTGTAAATATCGCAAGCGAGCGTAGGCCTAACGTACAGTGTCATTCAGTGAGCACACTATGACAAATGTTGGCCGACTGCAGCCGACTGAATGCTTTGCTACATGAGGACGTCTCTCACAGACCGTTGACAATGACGACCGACTCGGCGTCTGTTAACACACGTATCCTCGTACAGCAGCCCAGCAGCGGTGGCGATTACAGAACCGCAAGGCCCCCCAGAAGCCGAAAATTGGGTATATTCAACATCGCCTAAGTGTATTTGGAAACATTTTGAAACTGGCCGTGCATTAACAAAAATACAATTTCATTTCACAAAACTTTAACAAAAGTCGATAGAATGAACTGACTTAGTGAACCTCCTTGCACGTGTCCCGCCGTTCCGTTGGAATACGCAGCAATCCTGGATCAGCCCCTGCCTAGCATCGCCTACTGATGATTGCTCTATCGGTCGAACGCTGGACTGGACAGTGCGTATAGCCTACAGTATGAGTCGTTGTATTGACTACTGTCGACGTCACAGTAGCAGCAGCAGCAGCAACTCGAGTCAAATCCGCGATGAAGCCGTCGTCTCGTCGTCAACTCAGCTGAGCTCTGAGTCGCCAACATTCAACGGACGACACCCGTCGAAGTCACCGTTTTGTCGTCGTCGTTATGAAGCCCGTCAAGTCAGTGTCTTCGATTTACTTTTGCAATAGGCCTATTCATATTCATATTCATATTACTATGAAACGAAACTGGCTTCAGTTTCTCTTCGCTGTAAAAGCCGCCACCATAAAACGGCAAAATCCAAATTTATCCGCAAATTGAACGCACATGAGAGCTATGGCAGTTTATTAATCGTAAACTGTCATGTAAGAGTGGCGTTTGAGCACTGCGTGATACTACTGGTCGGCTAGTTACTGATGATAAGGAGCGTGCTAATATGCTCAATACATACTTTAGCTCAGTATGTAGCCAGGACAATGGAGACCTGCCAGATGTTGTGCCGCGTGCTGCAAATGGCGTACATATTGACACAGTAAATTTCAGTCGTAATGCTATTGTCAAGGCAATTAACAAGTTAAAACCAAACCTGGCTTCTGGGCCGGACGACCTTCCTCCGTTACTGTTTAAACGTCTCCGTACATGCCTCGCTGAGCCATTGTCGATGATGTTTAATTCTTTTTTCTCTATACATCAGGTTCCACGTGTATGGTCTAAAGCAATTGTCACACCGGTCTTTAAAAGTGGCAGCTCCTGTGATGTTGCAAATTACAGGCCCATTTCACTGACGTGTGTCGCATCTAAGCTTATGGAAAGAGTAATAACTACACACGTTCTAGATTACAAGTTTGCGTATGCATAAACTGATTAGTAAGCACCAACATGGCTTCTTATCGCGTTGTTCAACCGTTACTAACTTACTGGACTTTGGCACTGAATAACGGTCAGAGCGTTATGGTAGCATATGTGGAT
>Ga0209780_1003496_pt1 | contig 11749 bp, 5 predicted proteins | sample WorMetexBAHAMAS2_FD_187384 | JGI IMG/M metagenome (GOLD analysis project Ga0209780, IMG submission 187384) | Marine gutless worms symbiont microbial communities from Max Planck institute for Marine Microbiology, Germany - Inanidrilus exumae... | ecosystem: Host-associated > Annelida > Digestive... | reverse complement strand
TATATATATATATATATATACCCTTAAGTGTTGACATTTTGTAAACGGTCCTTAGGCTAAACGCGAAAGGCCAACCAAAACTACAGGACGTGATATATGGTGCCAAACAGCTGTATTTCCGACGACTTTGGCTCCTTGAATGAGAATGAGTGAATGACCTTGAATATCATGCATTAACTTCAAGTTTTCAAGCGAAATACGATTCTACACAGTGCGCTATTACTGCCGCATATGGGAAGATAATTTCATAGTCTTGTAAACGGCCTAACAGCCTGCATAAAATGAACCAGATTTCGATTGAAGGAGAGCATCGTGCAATCCCTCCACTTCAGCTGAGCCTCTGTTAAACTCGACGCAGAACTTAATATAAATTAGTATCCGCAATTATTTGCAAAAGACGACGCAGACATCGACATAAAAATCCAGCAATATGTTTATTTGCTTTGAATGTTAAAAATCTCAATCCAAAGTCTTTTTCTTGGTCACCTCCTGAAACAGTTAAACAGACTAGGGCATGTTAGTACGGAGCCTGCAAAGGGACATGCAGAAAAAAAATTAAAAAAATTAACTCGTGCGCACGAGGTAGCATGTCGTAGTAACGAGATGTCATGTCGTTACCACGAGATCTGCCTCGTTCCAACGAGATAGCTCTCGTGGAAATGAGATAGGCCTACTATCTTGTTACCACAAGATGCTAATCTCGTGGGGAGGAGACATCCCGTGCACATGATATAGGTTTCTGGCATGTGCCTTCGCTGGCCGTAGGAGCCTGCGAAGGGACACGTGGAAAAAATCTATGTCGTTACCACGAGATAGCGTGCGTCTCGTGAGACGCTATCGTGTGCACGAAATAATTTTTCTGAACGTCCCTTTGCCGCTTTGCGGGCCCCGTATGTTACTCTCTAGATAAATTTTTTTACAGTAATATTCCTATAAACGCATTATGCTGCCAGGCTATTAGTAGTAAAACGTAACATATAACAATCACCTAATTAATGATACTGCATAATGCACACAAAGATAGGGTGTGAGTAAATGTTTTCAAGTACCACTGTACCAGCTCTCCCAAGTTATCCTGCATAAAGAGGTCGAGTGTTGAATCGTGTAAATTCAGTCAGACATCACAGCAGATTTGATGTTATTGTCACAGGTAGACGTCTAGTATCAACACTTTAGATTGCAGCAAATTGGCTTCTGTTAAAGATCCAGCTACTACTAAAAGCTTGTTTTTTTCAGTGCAAATAAATGCGACCGTGAGTCCTATTGCAGGCCGAGCACTCCAGCATGTATTAGAGAATGTGAACAGTCTGCAGTCGACTCCCTACTTACTGCCAACTTCAAAGTCACGTGACACAAAAACTACGACAAAAAATAAAAAATCCGACCCTGATAAGCTTTAGGTATTGCCCCCTTATTTAAGAATCCGTGGTCATTTGCCAGCCGCCATCATAAATGGGGAGATAGCCTTTGAAAATGGCCGAATTTCCGACTTTCGAGGGCTCGTGACATTGACCTTAACCTTGGATCGGGTTATACTGCATACCGTCATGCATCACTCGTCGACCTCTACCTACATACCAATTTTTATTGAAATCGAAGACTCTTTGTGGACGGACGGACGTACGGACGGACGTACGGACAGACGGACATTATTTTGAGACCCACTTTATTAGGTCGACTCGGAGGAGTCGACCTAAAAATAGCACAAATGGCCATAACGTGCAAGCAGCAAATTTTAGCAGACAATAGAGTTTGCTGCTTGCATGCTCTGGCTGTCCATCCATGGTAGAGAAGTGCATCCGCCGATTAGAGGGGTGACAAATCAGTGGTACAGCCTTATACCGGACAGTGGCCCGTGACTATGTGAACAATGAAGCTTCATAAGCCCTGCATCTCCATCTGTAGTATTTGGTTCTTCTTGCAGTACAACTAACAATGTAACTAATAACGTAAACATCTGATATTACCACGCACCAACTGTATTTCAGAAGGAAAGCCATTAAGGTTAGCCTTCACACAATCCATGCAGAACCTCTTAGTATAGAACAGACTGCAATCCTACCATCATCAACAACATGTTAACAAGTAATACACAAAGTAATATTTGCTGACAACAGTCGAAAAACACTGACAAATCCACAAAGGCTCTCTGGAAAACAAATTCTGCTACAGCTGCTATTAACTATGAGAAAAATACACAAAGAAGGATGTCTTTATATGGTTAGAAAATCATAGCTTATTATTAGCACAATTATCCTATAATGGCAATATGGGTCCACAACCTTGGTAGCCATTAGAACAGTTAAGTATCACTACCCTATATCTTCTGCGTTAGACAATGACCTAAAATAGATCATTTCCAACTGCTGGTACTAAAATAGCAGTTTTTAAATCCAAAAACAGGGAAAAAACAGGAGTGATGCAGCCAGTATCAATCAAACAGAAATGTTTAAGTAAACTTCAGCGATGAAGTGGAAGACATGATATAACTACAACAAATGCAGCCAAACAGACATCAATAAGACTATGGTTCAGTTCGCCCTATCTGTGAGTGACAAAATATCAGACAACAACATAACCAATGGTCAACATACCTGAGATACACAGACAATTTTATTACAGACGGAACAATGAGATCCCAAAATTATACAGCGTTTCTCATCAGTGAATGGGTCTTTCATTACATACGCATCCTCCATCACACTGCAAAACAAACTCATTGTCGGTCTCATAGTAATACAGACAAGAAATGAGAACACAAATATTACTAATAACCATTAGCGCATTAGAGATTTTTTGACAATGCGCTATATAAATTCACTTTTACTTACTTACTTTTTTACTTACTTACTAATAACTTACCACAAACATACAGTATTTCACAAATAAGCTCCAAGCAATGCATATATGCAATGCATTCAGTTTAAACAAATACAGTTTGTATCTAGTCTTCTCTAATAATTCACTGTTCGGTTTTCGCAACACCTTTTACCCCTACAACGCTGTGCTAGCACGGCATTAGCTGTGTCTGTCAAAAGTTTTTAGTTATATCAAAAATGAAAACAGCTGAAGGGATCGAGCTCATGTGTGGCACACAGGCTACCTCGTCTAAGTCGACTTTTCGTACACTGTGTTGGAAGCTAATCTGGGTATCTCGGATCTCCCAAAATAAAGGGTATTTCTCTCTGAACTTTGTCCCAAGCTATGGACTAAAAAATTGGACTTAGAAAATTTTGCAACTGCACGTCGACTGTCTCAAGTGTTGTCAACTTAGGTGGTCGCTGAGTGGTGATGGTCGTCGGTGACGAGTTTATCACAGTCAGTGTCTACCGTTGTGTGCAAAACGATGTGTTGCATGGGTCTGTCTGCATCAACTGAGACTTGTTTAACTCAAGATAAAAATTCTGTTTTACACAAATTATCACAAATCACATACCCCCAGTAGCATAAATACATCACCTGCAAAACAAAGCATTGGTTGGTTGGGAAATTTGGTATTTAAGGTTGTGTCAATTTTAGGATTATAAACAGTCACAGAAATTGATATTTTGATAAATTATAAGATGTTTTTCACACTCAAGTGATTGAACAGTTCATTGAATCAGTTCTAGCAAAATAAGAATAAGAATACACTGCGTTTAATCCAGTGACGTAGTGTGTAGCAAAAACACCATGGTTAAAACAAAAAACATAACATCAATACAACTAATGCTGTGTCAGCACAGCTCATGTCAAAAGGGCTGTAGTACTATAGAAAATCAACTCAAACCAATACAATACTGTCATAGATAAACGATTATAATCCACTACTGGCCACACTCCTGTAACCAAAAGCATATCCATTTAACTTGTGCATAAAACTGCAATAATTATCTTGATTACTTACACCAAGTTCTTCGCAAAAGGAGGGGTTTGTCCAAAATAATCGAACCTTGTAGAGAAGGCACAAATACTGCATGAAAATTTGCCAGCATCATTCATCTTACTTGCTGTTTAGTAGTCATGCAACTTTAGTGACAACTGTATGCATGAAATCACCATTTAATGTCATAAATCTGCAGTGCACACACATGATTGTCTACACAACAGCATTCTGCTTCAGTACCTCAGGCAAACTGTTATACATCAAATTTTATCCGTCTTATGTGCTCCAGTACACAATCGCTATGGAGCTTCTACCTACTGAACAATATTTCTGTTCAAATAGTGGCTGATCCACGGTTCACCATCACTACAGATAATGATGGCCCCATATCTAACAAAAAAGCCACGTCACATAACACAAAAATAATAGCTATTGCTTGTTCAAACATGTGCAATATTTTAATCTACTAACTGCTAACTATTAAGTTTGCATTTACATAGCAACAAACTTGATTATAATCTGTTCAACATTAATTCTAAGTTATACTCTTCTCGTTTAATTAATCCTAGCCTGTAACAAACAGGTTCAGTTCCGATTATATGCAGGGGCTATCTTTTAGGGAACCTAGTCTGTGCAATCAAATGGTGTTAGCCTAGTGGCCTATAAGAATTACTATCAAAAACAGGGCTGGTGCTACCGTGCAGCCTGAGATTTACTGAAACTACCAATCTCTCTGCTATCGTTACTGATCGTTCACAAACGAGATCCAATAAAATGAGGTCACAGAATAAAGTCACCACTTGCTATACATTTTTATTCTCACCCTAGTCACAAAAACTTATTCCAGTACCGTATGTTTCCATATAAAAAACTTAAAATCACAAGCAAAACTGACTATGCTAAAGAAATGTACATGTACAAAAGTATTATTTTAATGTTCAGCAGCATCTGTGTGAAACTAATGCTTTCACACACAAAGTTATATTACAGCGATGCAGTCAACTGACGCACAACAAATAATGCAACATGTCTGTCCGCAACACCATCGTGCACACAATCATCATTTCAGTGGCTGCTGAAGCTGAGCCTGCTGTCCTACACGAGATGTTACGTTACTAGCAACAGACGACTGCAGAACACTGCTGGCTGAAGAAGCACGCTCAGCTTGTTCATTAACGAGTCTCATACGTTTACGCTGGTAATGCTGCCAATGCAAGAGCTGCTGGTCATCAATGAACCGAGCACACTGAGAGTTCATTAGTTCTTTGCGAAAATGTTCACTCTGAAGAAGGTCCAGCATCATCAAACACTGTGGATACTTCAGGTATTTTGTATAATCAGGTTCCTTCCAATACATTAAGTACTTCAGATAGTTGACAAACGTCGGGTCCTTAAAGATACCTCGTTGAGCCAAGAAGTTTAAATAATTTGGATTTGCTAAACACTGTACAAACTCCAGTTCAATCTGAAAACGGATTTTTTGTTGCTCTTCTGTTTCAACGAATGAAAGTAAATTCCTCGATGTTGCCATACCGTGTTCACATCAGAATGGCATACGCTAAACAGAGAAACTGCAACTCAGTGATTTCGTGTTTGATATTAATCGAAGAGATTCACTGACAAACTATAATTGCTCCACATTTACGTAACAATGTAATATATCTAAATTTGCTTTGTCTAAATCAACCAAAACATTGAAACAGTACAGCCGTACAAAAACAACGGAAGCCTTATAAGTAGTGATGGGCAATACTGAAATACGTTATCAGTAACTTACGGAACGGAACGAACGACGGAACGGAACCATTCCGCAGAATACGCCGTATTGGATAAATCAATGGGTGTCAACGAAATGCACGTAAAGATAGTACCGTTACTGTGTCGGTTAGGGTTAGTGTTAAGGTTAGGGTCAGTTTAGTTTGACTGTTTAGTTTGACACTGTGGCGGCGTGGCATAGTGGTAACGGACTTGGTCGTATCAACGAAGTTACTCTACGTCGAGCTCGGTTAGTACTGGGATGAGTGACGTGTCCGGGTTCGACTCCCGGAGGCGGCACTTTATCTCGGTATGTAACCAACCACCCAAGGCCAACTCAGCCTTTTATCCTTTCGGGGTCGATAAATTGAGTAGTGAGCAACTTTATCGGATGTGTGCCGGTCGCACCATCTTGTGAATGCTCACGAGGTTGAGCCGGTGCGGTTGATTCAATCGCTGTGCGCCGTGTGTGGCAGCAATTTAGCCGGTTTAACCCTTCTGTATATAGTGCTGCCCTGCGTGGCGGCTGTTGTTTCCCGCCCTGCGTGGAGAATGTTGGTACTGTATGATTGCGCGGTTTGACTGCAATTGTACCGGTAATAAACGAATATTATTATTATTATTACTTGTTAGCAGTAATACTTTGGTGGCGTTAAGTGTCGCCATCTATTTTTATCGACCAATCACGCTCCCATATGGATGTACTACTGTCCAATCAGCTTTCGTTCCGTCGTTCCGTTCCGTTCCGTAAATTACACTGTCCCATCAGAGTATACCGCGGTAGTAATTCTCACAGCAGTCTGGTAGTGCACCGCCAAGGTCACGGTACTTCAAAGTTCTAACTATAACAACTGTCGTTGATCGAAGATCGAGGTCAGACCGACCGCGTTACTCCGTTACTACGCTCATACGCACTGGACATTGACTTTTGCTGTAACTTTTTATATTTTCTGCAGTGATGTCCCGACTCCCGATCTCCTGCCCCTTATCTAACTTATCTAAACCTGCTAACTGCTACCGTTACCTTGGTCACATATTGAATGTTAACAACACAGATGACGACGACATACAACGTGAAATAAGAAATCTATTTATTCGCACAAATATGTTACTACTCAGATTTAGCAAATGCTCACCTCGTGTAAAATGTGTTCTGCTTAGAACCTACTGCCTGTTTTTATGACCTTGCACTGTGGAAGGAGTACTCTGCTACTATATTCAACAAGTTTACAGCTTGTTGCAACAAATGTGTTAAGAAGTTTTTTGGGTATCGCAGAATGGGCAGTATGACTGGAATACTTCTTGACTTGTCACTCCCAACAGTAAATACCATACTGCATATAAATACCTAAACTCACTATCCTCTGTAATCAGGGACCCAATGTACGGGAACGTATCCACCTGCTCCTATATTCTATTCTCGTAATGTGCAAATCAAAGCCTATATTTATGTAGACAATTACCGTAAGCATTGGTAAAAATTTTGCTGTGACGAGATTTTTAATGAAGCTTTTTAGGACATCCAGTATTGACGTTATGAATGATTGCAGAACCAACTTTAGTTTTATGTTACCTAGCGAAATGATCGAAATTAGAAAGGCTAAATTCGAAATCAAATTTAACACATGCAACAGTCTGAGGTACTACTATAGGTTTATAGAAAATATAGTTGTTACTAACGCTGTGACATTGCTGTATTTATTATTTATCTAGTTAAGTTTTCTTTTCTATTTTTTTCTATTTGATTGCTACCGATTGTTTATCTTCGGTGAATAAAGATTATCAAAATGTGAAATCATTAAAAATCTTCTCGTGTTATCTATTCTTCGACAGCCGTTGTCAACAGCAACCAGTATTTACAACATGGCTGACGTTGGCTGAACAGATATTCAGTAAACATTTTGCCGTTCGGCGGTTAATACAGCAGAGTTTAGTTTACGTTTTTCACTGCTACGTATCAGAAGCAGTAATAGACATTAGACAAGCATTTGAACTTGAATCGATTTTTAAAACATCTTTGCACAGATGTACGCTAAGTAGGCCTAGCTCGTTCATAACCAGTAGCTTCTTTTGTCGAAGCTGAAGAGCCACAACAAACAAATGAAAATGTAAATGTTGCTAAACATTATTATTGCTTGTATCCTAAGTTGTGTGGTAATCATCATTGAGAGGAAATTTATAGTGCGCATATTACAGAGAATAGAACATAGGTGCAGTACAAAGTCAGTGTCTATGAGCTAAAAACGAATAATATTAACAGAAGTTAAAAGCAGCGCTAAAATAGTATAATTTAACGGTTTTTGGAACTTGCCACGGCACAAATGTTGTCTGGAAGCGCATTTCAGGTGGAAGGAGCAGCATGTGAGAATGCACGCACGCCAAACTTCTTGCATAGCCATGGTAGACAGTAGTCGATCGATGAGTTGGAGGATGACCGAAACCCGGAGTATGGTCTGCTGGCAATAACAAACTGAACCGTTTTAATTAGACACATCAGGCTGCGACCGTGGTGGATGGCATGCATAAGGCAGCACAGTTTAACTTTATTCTGTAGCTGACCAGCAGCCAATGCAACTGGATTAAGCTTGCTGTGACATGGTCAAAGCAACCTAAACCAGTTACACAGCTGGATTCTAGACACGCTGTGGCTCAAGTATGGACATTGGCAAACCTGCTAGCACACTCTTACAGTAATCCAGCTTGGAGCGACCAGTCAATGCATTGGAGTTTGGTGATGTATTAAAAAAGTAATATTAAAGTTTACTAGATGAGATTGAAACCTTAGAATAGATGATTGTTTGGTTATTGTTACATTCGAACTGTATTCTGTTTGGACATTTATCTATATTTATGTTCATAAATTTCATAAGAATATAATTTCTATATTTTAAAAATATATTTGTGGTTCGTGTTTTTGTAAGGGGACTCGTTTATAGTTTAATATTTATTCGGGGGACACATTTCTTCAGTCTATCTGTCCGTCACAAGCCGCGACTGTACCAAAACGGCTAAACGTAGAATCACGCAAGAAACTCCATACCATAGCACACAGACTCTATTTTTATGACGCCAAAGATCTGAGCAAAATTTCAACTAGATCACCCCAATGGGGGCGCCAAATAGAGGTGTGGTAGGTTCAGATTGGTGATATTTGACCAACATCTCGCATTCTCACTATATCTCAGAAACAGTGCAACATAGGGACATAGTTACTATGGAACACTAATAGGAACTCCTATGCACTCTATCCAATGATGCTATTTCCAGTAATCTTGAGTGACCATAACTACCCCAAACCACCCCATTTTTGACATTTTGTATGGACTTTTATATATTCATGGTGAGTGGAGTTAGAGACTTCAAATTTGGTAGGTAAGTTGACAGTAGCAAGTGCTAGCCCACTGATGGCAAACCATCCCTGAAATGGGTGTAGTTAGGTCACGTGAACCATGTAAATTTTGGTGGGCACCAACCCTGTCTTTGGAACGGCTGATGTCTCAGGTGCTGTCAACTTAGTTCGCAGGTGAGTGTCATGGTCGTCGGACAACTGTTGATCACACCCACCATGGAGACCTGTATTCAGCAGCTAGGCTGAGTAAAAGAAATAGTTTGATTACCATGTGATGCAACACGGAATATTTCACATGCACTGAGCCTCTGCGTCGCGTGGGTCTGTCAGTGGTAGTGGAAACGCTTGTCTGTTATCACTGGTTTGTTGTTGTTTACAGAACAATGAGCGTGAAGCTGCAGCAGAATCCATCTATGCTTGAAAGAGGATCTGAGCTGACCAGTCCAAGAAACAGCGGCAATACCGGGCATAACTTACATGTATCAGCATATGAGAAGGCACTTCTCGATCTTGCACATGACAAGAAACTGGAGCGTGACCTCGCTGTTGGCCGACAGGTTGGTTTTTATCGGATCCGCGGAGAACTTGGAAGTGGCAATTTCTCTCAAGTTAAGCTTGGAATCCACATTCTGACCAGAGGTAAGGCTATGATGAAAATTGATTCAGTGTTTGATTTGACAGAATACATGGAGACTATTGCATTAACGTACTAGAAAGTGGGCCCAACGTGTAGCCCGCTTGGCATACCCATTGTGCAACTGTGCATTTCTTACCTTCTTTTTTACTTCTTACTGGCTATCCTACTGCCACCTAGCGAATGACCTTTAACCAACGCAGTGCATATATTAGCCTCCCCGCAGTTATCACCTATGCAATTGAGCAACAAGATCTCAGGATTACTGGACCAAAGTTCACTAAACCTGTAGCCATAGTAATTTTTCCGTCGACAGTGTTAATGCAACAATCTGCGTTGCTGTCTGTCCACCTGTTGTTGAATGAGAGGGGTGACATTTAAAGTAAATTAGACCCGTGCGGAACTGACGTTTCTGCCAAGTTCAAGTCACATGACACAAAAACTAGGCCAAATATCAAAAATCCGGCCTGATCAAATTTAGATATTGTGCTCTAGTTTAAGAATTAGTGGTCAGTTGCCAGCTCCCATTGTAAATGGTGGAGAAGATAGCTTTTGAAAATGGAAGGATTTTTCCAACTTTGAGGGGCTCGTGACCTTGACCTTGACCTTGGATCGGGTCATACTGCATACCATCGTGCATCACTCATCGACCTTTACCTACAAGCCAAATTTTATTGAAATCGAAGAAACTTTTTGTGGACGGACGTACGTACATACGGACGGACGAACATTTGTGACCCAGTTTATTAGGTCGACTCAGAAGAGTCGACCTAAAAAAGAAACATAAGCAAAACATAATCCCGCTGGTGGCATGGCCATGTGGACGAATGATTTTTGCTGGATAATTTTGAATGTCTTTCTTCATCACTTATGTCATTGCTGATGTTCGCAGTCAGTCGTATATATATGTGTTTGTGCGTGTGCGTAATTTCTAGTTACTAATTACCTACGTTATTTAGCTTTTGACAGATTATTATGTGACATTATGGGAAAGACATAATGGAGCAACTTGCTTGCGTTACAGATAAAGTTGCGGTGAAGATATTGGACAAGACGAAGTTGGACGCCAAAACACAGCGTCTACTGTCACGTGAGATCTCCAGCATGGAGCGACTTCATCACCCGAATGTGATACGGCTTTACGAGGTCATTGAGACGCTTTCAAAGCTTCATATCGTGATGGAGTATGCCAGCTGCGGTGAACTGTTTACGAGAATCACCAACGACGGACGTTTGCACGAGTCTGAAGCGAAGCCATTGTTTGCACAGATCGTGGCTGCACTCGAGCACATGGTACTACAGTGATTTCAGACCACTGTAGAAGTCTCTTAGACAAACTGTCCTTTTTTGTTATGAAGGTGGCAAAGTATTGTGATGAGCATGTGTGTGTGTGTCTGTCTGTCTGTCCGCCAGGATATCTCCGGAACAACACACGAGATCTTTACCAATTTTTTTGTGCATGTGGCCTATGGCAATGGCTCTGCCCTCCTGTTGTCCTCATGCTGTTGTAATGTGCCTGTCTGTCTGTCCGTCTGTCTGTCACATGCCGGCACTGTACCAAAATGGCTAAACGTAGGATCACACAATTAACGCCAGATGTCGTCGTATTGATTTTAGTTTTCTGATGCCAAAGATCTCAGCAAGGCGATTGTCCACCAATATCTAGCTATATCTCAAAAATGGTGCAGGATAGGGACATAGTTACTATGGAATGCTAATAAGAACTCGTATGTGCTCTATCGAGTGGTGCTATTTCCAGTGGCCTTAGTGACCTTAACTACCCCACACCACCCCATTTTTGACACTTTGTGTCGCATTTCATATCTTTGTAGTGGGTGGAGATTAAGATTTCGAATTTGGTACATAAGTATGCAAGTAAGTAAGTAAGCTTCTAAGGCACATGAAAACAACAGTCACAATGCGCCGTGGTCGTATGCAGCGTAAACGTGTGTCCTTTCAGTGACTGCTTGTGCCCTGTCACAGATATGACGGCAAGGCGTTCCACACATGAGGACCGGCAGCAGAAGAACTATTGTGTGTGCATGGAACGACGCATATTCTTTCAGACGCGAACCAAAGCTGAGGGCGTTCAGTGTCCGCAATAAGCTGAATGTCAGAAGCCAGAATGTCTGAAGTCTGTTTGTCC
>Ga0209780_1003495_pt1 | contig 11752 bp, 6 predicted proteins | sample WorMetexBAHAMAS2_FD_187384 | JGI IMG/M metagenome (GOLD analysis project Ga0209780, IMG submission 187384) | Marine gutless worms symbiont microbial communities from Max Planck institute for Marine Microbiology, Germany - Inanidrilus exumae... | ecosystem: Host-associated > Annelida > Digestive... | reverse complement strand
CCTTTTTGGTTATAGAACCGCCACTGATTGCAATCCTACGCTCTCTCCACTGGCTCAGAGTCACTGAACGCATCGAATACAAGCTTCTCTCACTTACCTACGAAGCTATCACCACTACCCAACCTCCGTACCTTCATAACTTGCACTACTTAGATGAGAAAGTAACTGCAGAGTGTGGTTTTTAAAAATTCGCCCCTTAATTTTTGCTAATGCCTTTGTCAAACCTAGGCCGATTTTCACAATTCTTTCACCAACAGTTTCTTGAGGAAATTTTGTACACGCAAGTCATATATTCTCCGCCTCATCTTAAGTATGATTTTACATTAACTTGAGAACTACATTTGCTGCTAATTTTAATGACATATTGCTTGTGATACCTCAGAATTTGTCTTGCTAGATGTGAGGCCACCTTAATAGCTCGGGTCTGAATCTTATGACAATAAAATCTACGAAACAATGCAGCGTTGCTCAGAAGAGAATCCTTGATGTCAGCGAACTGAAGCAGTGGATGATTGATGGGCTGCAGCAGACAGTCGATACAAGTTGCACCAGTGAACGGCCTTAAAGTCTGCGATCAATGTGTTTGTATCATAAATTGCACAGAAAATAAGTAAATGCATCACTCTGATTTATTGTAGCGTTTGTTGTCTAGGTGATGCTAAGTTTTGCTAAGTTTCAAGTAAAGCGGACTAATTTTGAAGGTATCAGTAAAAGTTCAGCCCTTATTTTAAATTTTTCAATTTTGCAAGGTAGTGTACCAACACAGTTAAGGTCAAGTGGAAGACTCCATAATAGTTACATAGAGCAGTGGAGAGCTATCCCTACCCAGTGAAGGAAGGCCAGCGATATATTAACCTTAACATTGGCCGCCTTTTTTGTTCAGCAGCCACCCAAAAGGGACAGGGATCGAGATGCTCATTTAATTTATTATGCTAGCGCCTACAACAGGGGAAGACAACTATCGCACCGCAAGACTAAACTAAACCAAATACAACAAAACACCAGAATAAATCTTAACTAAGCAACAATAAACACAACAATAAACAAAACAAACTAAACCCGGGTTCGGTCGCCTCCTACGACTTCCGGCCTCTAAAAACGGGACGATTCTGGTAGAAAGGGAAAGGATGGACAACAGAAGAAAATAGGTAAAGCCAATGAGAAAAGGAGAATCGGAAAAAGTAAAAAAAACAATAGATGAGGAAGTGAATGGACAAGGGAGGAGCAAAGGCGAAAAGGGGGTACCCCGACCCCACGCGGGGTCAGTAGATTAAAAGTGGCGTTGTGTTTTATACACGTTTCAATTAAACATAAAAGTGAGCATAGTGATCGGCAAAACATACATCACATATCACGTCGATCACCTTGTTTCGCGGTGACTAAAGCTAAAACAACAAGAACAAGCACTACTTTAACTATAGTAAAATGCTAATTATTGTCGTCCATCCGCGTTGACGTTGGAATGTTGTATTCGTGTTCAAGTCCATGACCACGGCCAGCACGCACTGCAGCCACTCCTGTATTGGCGACATTTTGAGTAGTCTGCTCGGGAATCTTTTTCCAGGGAATCATCCGCAGCAGGACCTGCTTGACAGGATCGAACTTGGTAGCGTAGATGAACGGATTGACGCACGTGTACAGAAATGCACAGAACACTGAAACGTAATAGCCTTGAATAATATGTGCGCCCATGTTGAAAATCGGAAACAGTCTCAAGTTCAAGAGAAAGATGTAGTATGGTAGCCACAAGACTGCGTAAAGTGTGCTGACAAAGATCATGGTCTTGATGACGGTGGTTTGAATCTGGTTTGACTGGGTTTGAGTAGTGCTTGGATGACTGGTATTGTGGCTTGCCATCACCTTTGCCTGTCGACGAATTACAATCAAGATGCGACCGTAGCAGAAGATGAAGATGACAAGAATGATGACGTAAAAAGACAGAAAATACCAAATGTAGTAGAAAAACATGGCCGATTTGTTTTTAAAGATCGCATACGGTCGGCATATTCCATTTACCACAACGCTAGTTGAGAACACCAGCGTAACGAAGTACGCAGCAGATGCGATCCACGCGAATGCCATTGCTGCGTATATCATCCAACGACGTAGTTTCGTCTTACTCCAGGTTGCATGAACCACTTTCAGGTAGCGTTCCACGGTGATCGCGGCCAGATTAATCACCGAACCAACGTTCCCAATCCAAGTGAAGATATCGCTCATGATTAGCGTACAGATCCAGTAGCCAAGAGACCCGGTAAGAGGGATATCGAAAAATTTCACTGGGTAGGTAATGACCAGAAAAACACAACTAAAAAGATCAAGAGCATTCTGGTTAAAAATCAGCAAATGATTTTTATGCTGTTTTGAAGCCACCATGGCGTAGAGAATGAGCGCGTTGGCTGCTGTTCCAATAACTCCAATGACTAATACGGACAGCTGGAATTGGAATCTGTTCGCAGGTAACGAGGACGCCATTTTGTTTCCTGCTGTAATCTGCGTCTCTTCCGTTGTCGTTATAGCAACGGACAGGTGCGACGTAACTGAATTTTCCTCTGTCATTTCTCTGTACAACGCACGCATCAAATTCAACCGGATTAAAGCATGCACAAGCATAATGTGTTTGATTATTTGTGAAGGAAGTAAACAGTATCATATAGAAGGTATTACAAAACATGATTTATCAAAATGACAGTATTTAGTAGCAAAATCATTTTCGCTTGTTTATCAGACTATGTCATTATTTACATTTTATCATCGCATCATTTCTCAACTTCCCGCTGATAACAAAAGTAATTTTTGATACGTAGATTTACACTTTTCGTCGTAGTATATTTAGAATTGCATCGAAATAGTTAGCATTTCTTGATGACCCTTGGCTACACAGGATTAAAGTGCAGAGGATATCCCAAGATAAAAAGGAACAAGAAGTTCAGCTATTGCAGAGAGACCGCGCGACACACTACGTCAGTTGAAATCTTGTCATTTGCTGTACAACTGTACAAGAAATCATTTGAAATCTGTTCCCTAAAGGTCACTTAAAAAGGAAAAGGAGGAGTATTTATATAGCGCCTTTTATATACTATGTATATCTCAAAGCGTTCAGGCATGGATCACACAACCAACCACTTACGGTCGTTGGAAATGGCACGATTCGATATGCGGCATATCACTTGCTATCAGTCGTCAGTTATAAGTTACTAAAACGTGTCTATCTTTCACAATATATTTATGATACACTACCACTTTTATGGTGTACGTGACTTCCTGTGACCTTCACAAGTCCTTCAATTTGACACGACAGTTGAAATTGCACGCGACATACACTCATCGATTTGTGTGCTAACATACCGTAGTTAACACGTAATATATTTTTCAAAGCATGGCAGTAAAAGAGGTTTCAAATAACTAAAGTTATCTGGTATTGCTGCCATTCAATACGCCACATATAATTTTTTATTAGTTTTTAGCGAACATGAACTTACGTTTACGTTCGCTAAATGCTATCGCCGGTCCGTCTGTTGTCTATCCGTCTGTCTGTCTGTCTGTAACGTTCGTGCACTCTACTCAGCCGGTCGAAATTTTCGGCAATGTTTCTTCGCCAGTTGGTGTCTTATTCATCCGTTGACATCTACGGAAAATTTTCCGGAGATCGTCCCAGGGAAACTTCTCCGTTGGCGGTTCAAACGCAAGAGGGTTAGCCAAATATAGCAATTTTGAAGATTTTGCAGGCCATATCTTAGAAAAGGTGCAAAATAGGAGGTAAGTTAGTAGTAATCACTTAAAGGAAGTCGTATATGAGCTTTCGATTGGTACCAAAATAGGTGACCTTGAATGAACTAGAACGACATAATTACCCTTATTTTGCGTTATTTTTCCCGAATTTGGTAGTTTCAGGGGCGCATTGCGTAAAAGTGATTGACAAAGCCATAACTACGGACAATTTACGATTATCATGTCTAGTAGTAAACGTTTGCAGAGAAACCGCGCGACCCCCACGTATAAATTCCTAACAGATTCATAAATTCTAGACTTAATGCGCAGTACTTGCCTAGCTATCGTCAAAGTCCTATATGAGCTTTCGACTGGTACCAAAATCGGTGACCTTGAATGACCTTGAACGGCTAAATGGCCCTTATTTTGTGTTATTTTTTACCGAATTTGGTAGATTTCGGGGCGCATTGCGTAAAATTGGTTGACAAAGCCATAACTATAGACAATCGCGCCTCTGTATCTTCGGACTTTACGGAGCTATACAAATCCTATTTTATTATTATTATTATTATTATTTACGATTACTATGTCTAATAGTAAACGTCAGCAGAGGAACTGCGCGACGCACGTGCCAAATTTGACGTCTGTATGCCGATCCGCTAGGAAGATATAACAGGCGATAGAAAATGTGGATAGGGTGGTTTAAAATAGTTAGGGCCACCCACGGTCACTGAAATTAGAGCCAATCGATAGAGCGCATACGATTTATGTTAGCCTTCCATAATAGCCCAACTGTGTCGCTATATTGCATCGTTTCTGAACTATAGCAAGATATTGGCCGAAAATCGCCGATTTGAACCTACTTCACCTCCATTAGGCGCCTCCGTTGGGCATGACCAGATTTTTTTCCGAAATTTTTGGTACCAGTAAACTAGAGTTTATGGGCTATCGTGTGGTGCTGTTTTCGTGATCCTAGGTTTATATTTGTACTTTGTATACGATTATTTCTATAATAAATAAATAAAGTAAATTAGTAGAACACCGACTAGTGACAGACAGACAGACGGAAGGACAGACAAACGACGACGGCAATTATCTCGCTAGCATAGCGTCGCGTGGGTAAAAATGAGTAAAGCGACCATCATTTCGCCTATTTCGGGGTTCTATGTATTTCCAAAGCTGATGTTAAGTCTCTCGACTTTGTTGTCACACGATTCCTACTGAAGCAGTTAAGTCAGCTAATATTGATGTTATAAACGAAAGCAGATCATATTTTAATTTTCTGCTGCCGGTTGACATAATTGCTTTCAGGAAAGCGAAATTCAAAGCCAAATTTATAAACTGTACATTGTAGCAGACTGCTATATTACTTTAGCTTATATTAACAAATTGTCAATGCTAATAATCTCATTAGCCTATTTATCTAGTCAAGTTAGTTAAATTTTTCTTGTCTGTTTTATTCTTGTGAATAAAGATTATCACAATTTCTTATCATGCCCACCTTCATCTGAATCGAAAAAATAAATATATATATATATATATTGATATTATACAAGCCATTACTTACTTCAGTGGATACATGTGCGTCAGATCCGACTTTCACTTCACTCCTCCGTGTATAGCGTCTGTTGCTATGGCGCAACGCAGCAGTACTTATAGGCTATAGCCAGTTCTGATGCCTAGCGGTGCATTAAGATTTTCAATCATATAACCGATGACAAAATCCATTCATTATTATTTGATGAAACAACATACCGTACAGAAAATAAACACACAACGCAATTCAGTGCAAACTGTCATAGCCAAAACAAATAAACGACTACTGTTAGAAATAAAACGCGAGAGTAGTCCAAAGAGATTCAGAAACATTTTCTGCAGAATGAAGATAATAATAACAAGTGGTCAAACTAATTTTCAAGTGGTCGAACTAAAGAGAAAAGTAGTAGGGGACGACACCGAGGCGCCGTGTATTACACGGGGGGGGGGTCCACAACCGCAGTGGGGGGAATCGCCCCCGGAATAAAACGTGGCAGTTGTTGAAAGTGCTCCTCAGGCTAACAGGCGATCTGTTTGCGTTATTCGTGCCACAGTAGGACAACATTTTAACTGATACAGAGCGTCGCGCGGGTCTCTCGGCGATAGCTGAGCTTTCTGTTTGCCATATTTGCGACTATAGTAGTTGCATCGGGTTATCGGATCCGGCTTCGGCGGTTTTACCGCGCGACGCTATGCTAGCGCGGTATATGCTGTCGTCGTTTATCCGTCTGTCCGTCCGTCTGTCACACGCCGGTAGTGAAACAAAACGGCTTTGTAGAATCATACAAACAACTCCATACGATAGTCCAAGTGAACATTGCAGGAATGGACCTCGACGGACGAAAGTGGTGCGGCATAACGCTGGTATGTTGTGTGTATGAAGGCGTAAGCGTGGATTGTAGTAAATTGAGTTTTACAATATGTAAATTAGTCTATGCCCTTCTTCGTTGTCAGAATAAGTGTCCGTAGCCTAACTCATTGTCTCGCAAATATGGATTTTTTCAAGCACGGGCATTAGTGGAATAAGTTGATTTGGTGTTCTACCTCACGTAACTGATCTTCTGCACTACCATGTGAAACAGCATAACCCAGAAATAGCAACTCCTCAGGAATGACTGGTAGGCCTGCTGTTCGACCCTTACCCTTAACTGAAATATGTAAAAAGCTACATATGGCTGCTCAAAAGTTCGGCTTATAATTATGATTATCTGTTAACTGTTAATTCTTTGACAAAAACGGCACCGTTTTGGAAGTCAGTTTGTTACAATCGGTCCGTCAGTGTCCACTCCATCAATGTCCAGTCCTTTATTGTTTAGTCCGTCTTTGTCTAGTCCTGCAATTACAAGTATAGTTAGAAGACAAGTTTTAACTACACTGTTGCATTGGTATGTGTGGGTTGTAACGTTGTATGCGCTTTGTAAGTTTCCTTTTTAGGTCGACTCCTCCGACTCGACCTAATAAAGTGGGTCTCAAATGTCCGTCCGTCCGTACGTCCGTCCGTCCGTCCACAAAAAGTTTCTTCGATTTCAGCGAAATTTGGTATGTAGGTAGAGGTCGAGAGTAATGCATGATGGTATACAGTATGACCCGATCCAAGGTCAAGGTCAAGGTCACGAGCCCTTGAAAGTCAGAAATTCGGCCATTTTACGGCTATTTCCTCCCCCATTTATAAAGGGGGCTGGCAAATTACCACGGATTCTTAAATTAGGGGGCTTCTAGGGCCTGGATTTTGCATTTTTGTCCTAGTTTATACGTCACGTGACTTTGAAGTTGGCAGTAAGTAGGAGTCGACCTCTAGTCCCGTACGGGGCTAATTTATTGTTTATTGTATGTCTCTCTGATAATCAAATGAATAAGATAATGAACGCTATAATAACGTTTGCGTATGTAAAACCATCGACAAAATGTCATACTATGCAGCGACAAAGACAACAATGAGTGCAAGAAATGTAACAATTACTAGAGTGAGTTCGCAATAGCAAATACAATCACATCACGACATCCATGAAATGTGTCGCTGATTAGCCATGTGTGCTGTAGACTTGCTTAAAGTTTTACTTATTTCTTTGCCTGAACTATATACAGCGCATCCGATAACTTTTTTATTTTGCGTTATATACAGTGAAAATGCTTCATTATTGTTGCCAGGGGTTAAATTACTTTTGAAGAGCTGCTGGAGTTCTACGTGTCCATTGACCGAAACATGCGAATTTCAGTATAACGCCGTGATTGTGCACGTGAAATGATTATTATTCGGCTCGAGGCTAGGCCTCTGCCGAATACTGGCTTTACTTTACGGCGTTTTGAGACTTCCGACAGCCATAACTCCGCAATGATTACAGATTGCCGGAAATTTGTTATCTAATAATCCATCTAAGGGATTTCTAGTTTTTATTTTTTACTGTTAGAATCTATTCAAAGTCATTTTTCTGGCTTGCACACTCCGTACAAGAAAGGCTCTTCAAGACGAATACTGTATTGTGGGCATTCCAAACAATACAGCCATCTAGTTAGGCTTATCATAATATTTTAGTAATATGCTAACTGGCAATTTGTCAATTATTTTAAACTCTCGAGTAATAAAGTGTTGCACTTTTTAAACAAAATTCCTGAAAACATTGTTCTTAATTTTGCATTCATATAAGAAATATCTTACAGTCGATCACTAGCTATAGCGAGACGTGTGTGATCCCAGCTCCAATCAGCTCCCACTAAATTAATTTTAACCCCTGGATGTTGCTACTGTTGTTGTTATACAATACAATACAATAATACAGCGTCTATGTTGCTACCTACAAGTGACCGGTGGCCTAGAACAATGTGAGTGTGCGCTTATAGTATGCCATTACCCGCGAGAATAAAACGTTTTAAGTTGGCGCCTAAAAAACACGAGTGTCTGTGATGGCTTTGAGGTCTGTGGGCAGCCGATTCCAGATGCGGGGTCCGGCGACGGAGAAGGCGCGTTCACCAAGTTTGAGCCTGGTTGACTGCTTGACAAGGTCATTGTTGCTGGGCAAACGGTTTGATGCCCGACCAGACACGGACGCAGTAGTTGTCAGAAGGTTCTGTAGGTAGACAGATGCCTTGCCTTGTTGCTGATGGCTAGAGGGACGAGGAAACAACTTGAATTCGATTTGTCGTCGGTACTGTGTGCTGTGTTACACGATAGTCAGTCTCGCATGTATTCTGCGAGATCATCGCGAACCACACAGCGACTTCAAGTGTTGTCGACACTTTCGAGAGGTTGCGTGTTCTTCTTGCACGGAATCAGACGCAACAGAACGCGTCTGACCGGGTCAAACTTCGTGGCGTAGATGAACGGGTTGGCGCAGATGTAGAAATATGCGATAGACAGTATGATGTGTACACCGATCTCGCTAATCGTGATCTCATAATGAAAACTCACAAGGAGCATTAGGATACTCGTAGGTGCCCAGGTCACGCCGAATAAGCCGCTGACAAGGATCATGGTCTTGATGACGTTGGTCTGAATCTTGTTCGACTGTAACATTAGAACAAGAAAATACAGCGCCGTTATCGACCACCCCAACAGAGGCAAAATACTTCTTAAACATGGTTTCTTTTTTCACTGTCCGAGGTAACAACAAAACCGATGTCATCAACAGGAGCACCAATGTTATTACGATAAGATATACTTTGTTGTCACACAATTCCTAATGAAGCTGTAAAGTCAGGTAATTGATGTTATAAACGAAAACACATCATGGTCTGAATCTTGTTTGACTGGTTCTGAGCTATGTTTGATCCTTGTCCACTGTGGGCGGCCATCACTTTTGCCTGACGACGAATGGCTACCAGAATACGCCCGTAGCAGAGGATAGAAATCACAAGTATACTGACGTATCTGAGCAGAAAATTGTAGATCCCATGCGCCATCTCAGCCGTCTTGCTCTCGAAGAACATGTTTGAATAGCAGACTCCGTTTACCACAGCGGTTGTTGGGATTAATTCCACCGCAGCAAGGAGAAAACCGGTGATCCACGTGAATGCTATTACCGAGTATAGCATCCAGTTGCGAAGTTTCTTCTTAGTCCACACGTGGTGGACGACCTTCAGATAGCGTTCGATGCTAATAGCCGCAAGGTTGATAAGAGAACCAGTGAATGCACCCATGGAACCGGCACCGCTCAGAAGGATCACACACACCAAATAGCCGCCAGTTCCAATCAGATTTATGTTGCAGAATATGACGGCGTACGTGGCGGCCAGAAGCAGGCAGTTTACGAAATCAAGCGCGTTCTGGTTGAATATTAGCACGTGCTTCCTGTGACGTTTCGATGCTACCAGGCCGTACAAAACCAGTCCATTGGCTGCCGCTCCTATAACTCCGACGACAAGGACAACGCCTTGAAGATAGAAACCGAATCCAAGTGACGAAGATGACGTCATACTACTTCCGGTTGTCTCGTTGGTGATTTCGACAGTTGCTTTGGTCGGATCTTGGAAAGTGGAGTCTTGTTCGATGCTCATCATCGACGGCAATTTATTCACAACTTTCTCCAGTATCGATAGGTTTTATCTTTGTAAGTAGTCCGCTCTGTTATTGCTTCACACAAATCAGAAATTGCTGTATATGCATGCAATGTTACCAACAATAACGCTGCTTCACTTGAGGGTCGTTCAAGTTCATGTATTGTAAAGTTTTATTTTTAGCGAACGTGAACTCACGTTCGCTAAAAATAAAACTCACGTTCACGTTCGCTACTTAGCCGGTTGAAATTTTCGGCAATTTTTCTTCGCCATTTGGTACATTGGCCATCCGTGGACATTCAGTAAAAATGTTAAGGAGATCGTCCCAGAGGAACCCCTCCGTCGGGGGGTTTAAACGCAAGAGGGGTAGCCAAATGTAGCGATTTTTGACATTTCGAAGGCTACATCTCGCAAACGGTGCAAGATAGCGGGTAAGTTAGTATTAGTCACTGATAGGAAGTCGTATAAGTCACATAATTATGAGCTTTCGATTAATACCAAAATCTGTGACCTTGAATAAACTTGAACGGCAAAATGGCCCTTATTTTGCTTTTTTTACCGAATTTGGTAGTGGGCGCATTACATAAAAGTGGTTGACAAAGCAATAACTATGGACAATTTACGATAACTATGTGTAGTAATAAACGTCTGCAGAGGGACCACGCGACGCCCACGGTATAAATTCCTAGCAGATTCCTAAATTCAAGACTTAATACGCAGTACTTGCCTATCTATCGTCTTCATATAGGAAGCCGTATATGAGCTTTTGATTGATACCAAAATCGGTAACCTTGAATGAACTTGAACGGCGAAATGACCTTTATTTTACGTTATTGTAACGAATCTGGTAGTTTCCGGGGCACATTGACGGACGGACAGCAGCTTTTGTGTTTTATCAATTTATAAGTGAAAATAATTTATATTATATATAATTTGCGCGTGATTTGCATGTGATTGCAAAAAATATTGCCCACGATAGGCCACGAACTCAAAACAGAGAGTAAATATTAAAGAATAGTTGCTGACTGCAGTGGCTGTAAACAGTAACCCTTTCTCTGTGTACTGAGAACGTTTAGGCCTACATCACTGTTTTTTCCGAGTTGGATGTTATGTCAGCCACCGTCTATAATTGCTACTGCAGAATAATGATTAACGAAGAGCAAAGAAGATTAACAAGCGCCACGGCGCCGTGGATCGCTGACAGTTTTGAGAACACAATACAGTCTAAGTCTGTAACAAAAATACGATAGTACGTGCGCTAAAATGTTGACGAGCCCAGAAACGAGTTTTAGTGGCATTTTCTATCACATATTTACAGGTCTGACAACTTAGACATGTTGTCAGCAGCATTCATGCACCAACTAATCCTCACAAAAAGTGGGGGTACACATCCATATGTGGACCCCGCACCTGAAAAAGTGGGGGGGGGGTCAACTGACCCCTCTGGACCCCGTGATGGCTCCGCGGCCCCTGATTCGCACGTATAAAACTGCAAAAATCAATTTTGTGACTTAGTTAGTCATTAGTCTTCTAACTGACACGCAATTTTCTTTTGCTATGCTTACATTTGCAAAAATTATATGAATTTGTTAATATGAAACGTATCTGAAGTTGTTTTTTTACTTTAAATGGTCTTTGTCTTACAAAATTGTATTCAAACTTCCTGTATACAATGCAATTTTTGTTATTATATAAGCCCGAATAAAAAGATGAAGATGAATTCGCATGAGGTTTCATTACAACAGTACTATGAACAAATCAACCAACAAGAAAGATTAATGTTATAATGTGACAAACGATAACTTTTCTGTCAAATTACCTTGCTTATCAGTTATCACCTTTTCAAACGCAAATGTGGTCAATACTTTAGACTTGGTGTTGTGCAATGAGCCGTTACTTATTACGAGTGTCGATGTACAGAGTCCCATAGGGAACAGTGACCACGCATCTGTTACGTTCCACTTTAGTACTGTATGTAGCTCATCCTACGAACCACAGTATGATACGGAATACG
>Ga0209780_1003494_pt1 | contig 11752 bp, 6 predicted proteins | sample WorMetexBAHAMAS2_FD_187384 | JGI IMG/M metagenome (GOLD analysis project Ga0209780, IMG submission 187384) | Marine gutless worms symbiont microbial communities from Max Planck institute for Marine Microbiology, Germany - Inanidrilus exumae... | ecosystem: Host-associated > Annelida > Digestive... | reverse complement strand
GTGCAAGATAGAAGGTAAGTTAGTATTAATCACTAATAGGAAGTCTTATATATGAGCTTTCGATTGGTACCAAAATCGGTGACCTTGAATGACACTGAACAGCGTAATGGCCCTTATTTTGCGTTATTTCATCGAACTCGGTAACTTCCGGGCGCATTGCCTAAAAGTGGTTGAAGATATACGTAAACATTCTGTGACAGAAATGCAGCCCAAAGCATCTAGTTTTAGCGGTATATCAGTTACAATGATATGATACACATGATATTGACAGTTTAGAATCATAGGGGTGTAACTCGAATTTTTATCAGTATTCGATTACTTACTGCTGTTTGTTCAACATGACGAAGGACAGTTGAGCACCAACTGCATGAAGCTGGTTCTTGAACGTCCTGTTATTCGTCAATGAGCTCACCAAAGCCTATAAATAATGATTTATAAGCGTTAAGCTTACTGCTAGGAGAATAGAATACGTATAACACTGCAAGCCAACGAGGTATAAATATTCTATAACTGCAAGTTGGAAGTTCTGTAGCAGATTCATAAATTCAAGACTTAATGCGCAGTAGGGCCTACTTGCCTAGCTATCGTTTAATTTGCTAAACAAAGTAGGTTCTTTTTTGGTATTTTGAACTTTTGAAGTACGTGTCATGGTAAAAAAATGTTCACGTTCGCTATCTCATCTCCTGATGAGTTTCTTGTACTGCAGGGTCTGATACAGACATATCATCAGAAGCCTAGTTAGTGAGAATGTGAGATGTAAGGCTTGGCGGATGCTCGCGTAGACATAATCACGCCTGTGCGGTGTCCGCTTTCTGCCAGCGGGCATAGCGTCAACTTACGGCATCAGTGAGGCGTATTACACACATACGTGTGTCTGACAGGTGCGCGCACTGCACGGCACGAATGCGAGAGCCTGCTCGACGCTCTCGGCAACCAGCAGTCTCCGTATCATCGCGACTATCAGCGTTAATTCCATCTTTGTTCGTGCTTTCATGCGAAATGCGACGCAATCTGTTGGCCGCTCACGGCTTTAGTCCGCCGCGGGCACGAAACCACGGAGAGCCAATAATGTTAAATATAGTTGAAAATGGCCGGTAGTTCCGGCGCTAATGACGATCCCTTCGGCGTTATTCGTAGACGAGCCTGTTGAAGTCCTTTTACATGCTGGGCACGGTGTAAAGGTCATACTGTTATGATATGATGAAACTTTCAGGATCATCTTCTACAATCATCCTGATACTTTAGCACCGTGCAAACTGAACCATGCCAGAGGGAGTGTACGGCGTCTTTCACCAGGCCCGAGTGGAGACGCAAAGCCCCGAAAGGGTTTAAATAAATCACTGAAGCGAATGTTTTCAATTTCAAGAATCACGCATCGCTAACGATGCCACTGACAGATCATTAAACAACATCGGCGTACGGCGCACGTCGGCCGAACTTTCATTCGGTCGGTCATTGCGGCATCATTTCATAGTGAAATCTTCAACAGCTTCACGTACGCCGCGACGTTTCCGCCATGCTCGCGCGCTCTCGGCCAGTTCCGTCGCCGTGACTACATTATCATCGATCGCAAACAGCCGGGTGACGGCACAACGGACCGGACTGGTCGTCTCTGTCAACGGCCCGGACCGCACGGTTTATGACACAATTCGATTTTCGCCGGCACCGGGCACGTCTCGTACACCGGAAATCGGCCGAGAAGGGGTTCGGCCGGTCGGCGAGCGGCCGTGCGTCCGTTAGTCGACTGATGTGAAGGCCGACTGTCCGGCACGACGACGTGATGTTTCGACACATACATCACGGCGCCGACCTGCCCCGCTCGCGTGGAGACGAGTCGCCGGTTACCGGGTCAACCTTGATTTTCAGCCGTCGCCGCAACGCGATCGAACTGTTTGCACAGCGACGGCGGGCGACGTACAGCGGTCCTGTGAGGGTGTCGCTGACCCTGTCTCGGCGTTCCACTTTAATTCGCACAGCGTTCCGTTGTGCGTTGACCGCTAAGGATCGCCAACGCCATATGCCCGCGCATCTCAAGCTTATCCTATTCCGTAGTAAAGGACTCGCTAAGTACGTTTCTGCAGCTATCCGGAATATTTCCGCTTCAACTGCTGTAATGATGATGGAAGCCGTCAACGAACGAACTCGAAATTGATAGCGATCAGCAGCCAGTGCACATCATATCTGTTTTGCACGGACCAAAACGCCCCACCCCTAGTGTCTGGCTGTTAACTCCAGTATACCGTTTTTTGGCTAAATAATAGTAAGAATCAGCAGTATTTATTGACAGACCACTTTACAGCACTCGGTTGAAGCTGTGCATATCCGGACAATGACTTTCGACCAAAATGACCTTTGACCTAGAACTGAAAAATTGAAGGTCGGCTAAAATGTTGCTAGTGGTCGGTGCGACCTTTAGCTTTCTAGTTTGAACTTCAGTCGTTATTGTTTATGATAAGGAAAGAATGAACATTATACACCTTGTCTGGAAAAAAGTGCAACTATACTTTTGTCTCGAGCTTTGCCAAATGCTGACCCATTTACAAATATCTTCCATCACTCCCATCAGCTGTCTTAAGGCAGTGAAGTCGTAGTAAACTGATAAGCCTGTCTTTCCTTAAGCACGTCAAAACACTACCTTGTGAAACGTTTATGCTGAAAATCGACATGCTCCTGCACTGAGTGAAACGATCTGCCACGCAAAACTCAGCCGTTCGAAACAGTTATTAAAATATTCCATCTTTCGGTCTACTGACAAAAAATATGCTTACAGTGGCCACGACGAACAACCCACAGAATAACCGACAGTATGCGTGCACCTACCACAACCAAAAAGACGTCGCGACAAAACGACTGCGCATGGTCGATGTTCAGTCACTGATAGTAGCAGTCGGCGAGTCAAAAGCGGTCGATAATACATCAACAATTGCCATTATTGTTAACCAATTTTAGCGAACGTGAACTCGCGTTCACGTTCGCTATATGCTATCGCCCATCCGTCTGTCTGCAACGTTCGTGCACCCTACTTGGCCGGTTGTAACTTTCGGCAATGTTTCTTCGCCATTTGGTACCTTGGCCATCCGTTAACATTCACTGAAAATTTTACGAAGATCGTCCCAGGGATTGCAGGGAAACCCTCCCCCGTCGGGGTTTTAAACGCAAGAAGGGTAGCTAAATATAGAGCGATTTTTGACATTTCGAAGGCTATATCTCGCAAACGGTGCAAGATAGCAGGTAGGTTAGTATTAATCACTAATAGGAAGTCGTATAATTTTATGAGCTTTCGATTGGTATCAAAATCGGTTACCTTAAACGGCGAAATGGCCCTTATTTTGCATTATTTTACCGAATTTGGTAGTTTCCGGGGCGAATTGCGTAAACGTAGTTGACAAAGAAATAACTATGGACAATTTACGATTACTATGTCTAGTAGTAAACGTCTGCAGAGGGACCGCGCGACGCCCAAGGTATAAATATTCTATAACTGCAAAGTGGAAATTCTGTAGCAGATTGATAAATTCAAAACTTAATGCGCAGTACTTGTCTAGCTTTTGCCTAATTTGTTAAACGAAGTAAGTTCGCTTTTTGGTATTTTGAAGTACGTGTGCGATATCGTCGTAAAAAGTTCACGTTCGCTATCTCATCTCCCGATGAGTTCCTGTAATATTCTTTTAATGAGAAGTTGAAAACTCAAAAACAAATATATAATAAAGTACTAGTCAAATTTCCCACGACAACCGAAGCATGGCGCTACATTAGCTTGTGATATCATTAACCACAATTATTATTATTTTAAAAATTACAGTATAAAACGGTTTGTAAGACGACAGTGGCTACAAAGCACAGCTAAAAGAGCAAAATCACATTACCTACTTATTGATATAATTTATTACCCATATATTTGAAACCCGTGACCCAGATTTCTGTCCACTTTGAAACTACGACCAAGATAAATCGAGTTATCTGCCAAAATAGTGTACCGCCTTGTGTAACAGTATAAAGGCCATACACCTGACTGGGCATGCGCCAAATCACGCAGGCTGTTAACAGGGCCCTAAATCCGTTACCGCGACCGTCCTCAGCGACGTCGTCGATTTCATACAAATTTTACTGGCCCGCCTAATGAGCCAGTATTGTTTTGCTCGCTGGCGTCGCTCGTCGTCTGTAACGCTGCCGGCGGGTGAGCAGGCCGCGGCCGCCGAGCGCGTGGGCGGTCGGGTGGCCGACACTGCACGGCGGACCAGTACGGTTACGTCCCGTTAGGGCGACATCTTGTTTTATTTATTTAACATATACTAATTATTAATAGTGGCCTGTGTGGCTTAACGGTAGAGCGTTCGTTCGCTCCGGACCCAAAAGGTCGCGGGTTGGATTCGAATCTCGGCCGGTCCGCTCCCAGGTAACAGCTTTGGGCAAGCTACTAACACGCATGTACCTCTGTCACCAAGCAGTATAATTTGGTACCGGCCGATGGGTGACGCCGGAATCCCCCTGTCAACGCTATGGTCTGCTGAGATTGCCAAAGGTCACGGAGCGGCGCGACGGTCCTCGACCAGGCGACAATGATGATGATGGGTGACGCTCTTCGGCTGAGAACTGGGAAGGAAACCGCAGACCTGGCGGAAAGTAATGGCAGCCTACCGCCGGGTGGATGGCTTCAAGTTATTTCAAGTCACCTGCAGGGGGCTGATTGCCTGTACACGGGGATCAGCTTCGGGCCCAACGCTCGGTAACGAGTATGGGAGAACTTTTTTACTAATAATTATTAATGTCACATTACACGAGCGCTTTAGAGACGACTTGCTCACGATAAAGCGCGATACAAATCTACGGATTACTTTACTTTACGGGCTTCACATTTTGGCGATCAGCCGGTATTTAGGACAATTTTTGCTCTATTTTCAGTGAGCATTCGCACACACGCTTATTCATGAGCTTCTAGTGAAAATTCTGAAACCGGCGTTCGATTCGTTGACTACAAATCCCTTACTCAGAACAACATTTCGACGATTTAAAGACGTTTGTAGTTGATTGACATATATGCGAATTTCCATCAATCCAGAAGTTGATAAGACGATCTGTAATTAATCCGTTGCCGAATTATCGCGTTTTTGCTGCTGATACATTACGTGACCTTTTGATCCTGACCTTTGACAGCGGTCACAGTAATCAACCCCTACAACAAGTTTGAAGATCCTATGCATATCCTTTCTGGAGTTATGATGCCGTCCATTGTATAGCACTGACAATGCGTTTGCAGCCATTGCACGTGCGCCATATCACGTGACCCACAGTTGAAATCCCAGATCTTCACTTTAAAAATGCTCTATGATGAAGACGATAAAGAGTTATCCGCCGAAATAGTATACAGCTGTTTAAAGGCCACAAGTGGGTCAAATTCTGCCTTCCCCACTGACTTTCGTTGTTGTCCGGAGTCTGGCGGCAAATGTATTTTGATAATCGGTCATCTAGCAATTATGGAAAAAAGTACTGTACAGTAGAGGAACGTTTTCCCATACACGGCGTAGGTTAACGATAACTGATAAATTCACGTTTCAGGCACCCACTGGCTCCGAAGGTTATTTGAAGGCCACTGCAATTATCACGTTCTGACAAAATTCAACGCATCCTACAAAACGATACAAATATTGCTTATATTTAACTGCAGTAGTTTCAGCCGTACTTGTGGGAGCGAACAAACGGCGTAGGATCACCAATTCTAATCGACTGTAACATGTGCCAAGGTGAACTCCTTCCACGAATTTCATGAAAATCAATAGCCTACACAACATTTTGAAAAATCCAAAAAAGATAAGAATAGCAAATTTATGTATCTAGTAACTTTATGCTTGGTGATGTAACAGAACAGGAATGGTAATTTAAACGTTTATGAATTAGATAAATTCGTTCCCAAACACAATATAGCTACACTTGCAACCTAGGACATGCGAGACATATTTAATAACAACATGCCCTCTACACCACTATTACTTTTTTCTTAATGACACAAAATCCTGAGAGAATTGACAGAAAATATAAAAGTAGGTATGATTATCAGTCCCTGAAGTCAGAGGTCTGCAAACTGTCATGCAATAAATGGCATGAGAGGAATACAGTCCAACGTCAGATGTCATCCTGGATCACTAAGAGTCCGTTTTATGGTACAGCTGCAAGACGAGCTGTTTTTGCATATGTTCACAAATAAACGCACCCAATTTGCATTCTCAGCTCCACTCACTTTATTAAGGCCCACTTTTGCACAACACAACGCATAATGATTGCTAATGTGACTATTGTTATAATGATCTGTCACTATACAAGCAGTACAGCATTAATACACCCATCATTCTCCGGACTGTTCGTCACTTGAGCATATTTTCCTACAAAAACACACATATGATGCTCGTGGGTGTACACTGAGCAAATATCAAGCAACAAAAGTAAGTGTAGAACATAGACACTAAGAAGTTTCGCCATTACAACAGAATAAATGTCAAAATCTTTGCAGTTTAAAACGGCTTGTAAGGACGACAGCAGCTACGTTGAACAACTAAAACATCAAAAAGTGACAAAATTAAATAGAAAATATGTGAAACAGAAAATATTAATAGAAAAAAATATATTTTAAAGCTACATTTGTGGCAATTTTAGCTATGTTTTCACTGCACATGCGCAGAAACGTCTATTTAGGAGCTTCCGGTAAAAATCCCAACATCAGCATAAGATTCCTGGACCCAGATTTCCTTAAAGTTAGCGAAACTTTGACAATTTCAGGACCTTTTCCGTTGACTTTTCATTGGAAAAGCTAAAAGTCCGCCATATTTCTACTTCCGGTTTATTTTACCGACTTAGAAAGTGTGCCACATATTAGCCACCCACGATGATAATTCCCACCAAGTTTGAAGTTTATATGATTATCCGTTGCTGAGTTAAGGCACTGTTAATGCTGATATGCTATGTGACCTTGTGACTTTGACCTTTTGACACTGGTCATACATGGTAGATCACGTGGCCAACCATTCGACCAAGTTTGAAGATCCTGCGCCTATTCGTTCTCGATTTATGATATCCCCCATAGGCCACCATTAACAATGCATTTGGAGCCACTGCAAATGTGCAGCATCATGTGACCTGTGCGTAGGGAGCAAATTTTCCCCACATATTTGAAATCCCTGACCCGGATGTCTATTCACTTTGCAGCTAATTTGGTTCTATGACAAAGATAAATCTAGCTATCCGCCAAAATAGTGTTCAGTCCTGTGTTATGGGGCTACGATGACAATTAAGGGTCATCTACAGGTGAGCATGTCCAATGTCAAAGCAGTTTTCGCGCAAAAGTTTCCATGTCCCGCCGAAAATGGGCCCCAAAATGGCGGTTTTGGGACATAAAAAGGTGTAAAACTTAAATTTTGGCTTTGTGACCCAAAAAGGCACATCCTTGTGCAGAATCGCGTCTTTTGACGTATTTTGTGTCAAAATCCGTGCGGACGTCTTCGATGTAGACGATCTGAAGTACCCCGAACCCAAAAACAAAAAAATAACCAAGTAAACATTTCAACGCACGAAGTCACGTGTGCACAAAAACGAAACCCCTTATCCGATCTGGATAAAATTATGCGAGATGGTAGATGTTGACGACATAATCACCTGTGTAAATTTTCGTGACGATCGGTTAAGCGGTTTTAGGGCGGTGGGGGAGGGGGCAAAATTTTGCCCTTTCCCATTGACTTTGATCGTCGTCATTACAACACCCTTGCACAACCGTGCGAGTGTGTGATCACAAAACCAACTCAAGAAGGTTATCCAATACTTTTTCAAATAGCAAAAACGTATTTCACACAGAGAAACTTATTATTGACTGGCCTTTCTTTCCGGATTTACTCCAGGTTTCGCTAGATCCGAAAAGAGAAACTTTGGGAATAATTAGAGCAGGTTTACATGCAATACGGATGCCCTTCCTGTTGCCAAATCAACAGTGTCAAAGCACTGACTCCAAACAAAGAAAATCACCAAATGGATTGCATCATTTCATGATCCACCAAATAACATTTGATGGAAGGTATGCTGCACCCTTTATGCTTGCTCGCTGACGCCAGCACTCCAGGTAATTTCTAACATAATAAAATAATTACAAAAGCCACTTACCCCACACCACTTTTCCACCCTGTGTAACCAAGCCAAGCTCACTGACATTAACCTGCAATAACATAACAGCAGCTCAGCACCGGGTCAAATTACAATGAATTCATAGGACACAATAGGTTGAGCTACTTTTGGGCTAGTCCGCAGAAACCTTTGGTCGGTAAATTCGACGCTGGCCTTACAACCACATCCGAGCAATCGCACAGGCGATCAGGTATAATACCCGGTCGTCAAAAACATTCAGTCGCCTCCTACGACATCCGGCCTGGACCTGGAAACGAAGTGGGACTATTCTGATAGAATGGGAAGGGATGGAAAAGCAACAAAATAGATAAAGCAAGTACGAAATGGAAAGGAAAAAGTAAAAAAATACTAAAAGATACAGTAGGTGAGGAAGTAAACGGATAAGGGGGAAATGGCTCCAGGCCCATACGGGGCTGCTAAGTGAAATATAAATCAGACACCTCCTTAGCAGTCTTAATGTCTTAACTGCATTAATTCAATAATGTGATAGATGTATACAAACAAAAACCGATATTTACAAACTCTGTGGCTGTTCCACAAACACTGAATCTACTCATAATTAAGACAATAATGGTGGTATGCTGAGATTGATCCAATATAACTGAAATCAACTACTGTCTAATTGTTACAGATTTTTCATTAATCACATTGAATAACAGTGAAAATAATTGCAAAATGCAAATATCATACTTCCACTACAGTGCCCTTGGTTATAACACCGAGTGATGTGTAAAGCGGTGATGTTGGGTTCTTTTTCACGCCGATGATCGGCAGACAAAATGTTGCTTTTAGATCAGGATGTGTAACATGAGCTTTCTTAAATCGCAGTGCCTGTAACAGTGCCATGTCATTGCAACATCAACATCATATCACTAATTTCACCGCAAAACTGCTACTCTCAACTCTTGGTATATACAACAACAACTATGTTAGAAATAGTCAATAACAATCGAATCAGACAGCTTTTAACTCTATCAGTAAGAACAAGAATACATAAACAGTTACTCGGAAATATATTCCATTTAAACTTAAGCTGATGACAGACAACAGGCAACAACTGGCCAATATTGACGGCTGACACTATAGGACGATAAAAATTAATCGTGTGTCTTAGAAAAGTCCGCCAGTTTTCGTCAGCCAACAAAAATATAAGCAAACTGAAAACCAGTCAATTTATTGTTCGGAATACTGCTTTGTGATTGGTCAGTGGCTGATATTCAAAAAAAAATCAAATTTAAATTTATTGACAAGATGGACTCAGTGTGGATAGCACAAAAAGATGTAACTTATCGAACTTTTTAATCAGCGGAAAAATTTATCACGTGTCAGAAAAATCGGCTGTCCTTAGGCAGCAGATTTACCTCTGTGGATAATATCAACCAATTGTTATCGATCATGTGTCACCCGTATACTTTCTTGAAACACTGCACTACAACTGTAACAATACAAACTGCTATATAAAATGTCATCATGTCAGCACTCTGCTCACCATAGGTCGAATAAATCGTTCATACTTCGGAGGTTTCCGTGTGAAACCTTCGCCGACATAGCATACTTTTGTTACCATTCTCTTCCAGGCCTTGCCTTTATTTTAACACACAAACAATAACTATTTATCCAGCTGTCACATACACCATTCAATCTCAGCAAATATTAGGCAATTTTTGCTTAAACTTTAGTTTGAAAGTGGCATTTTGGGACCCCACAGTGTGGCTTTAAACCAATGCTGTGGCTTTAAACCAATGCTCAGACTAACCCCCAAATGGCATTTGCATCGGTTCAGCCATTTTTGCAGGGCACATCTGTGTGACCAATATACAGACAGACAGACATACCACGTTATGTGCAATGTCTGTAGCAATAGGCCGCATCCATGCAATGCAATCTAATAATAATAACAATAATAATAATAACTGAACAAGGCGACTGACGGCTAGCACTGACCAGTGCCGTACAAACTAAAATATAAGTAAAATAAAAAATAATGAATTAAGCTAAAATACGGTTAAAATACCAAATTAGTATACATAAAAGCAGCAGTTATTGTTCAAGGACTAGACCATAGTGTTTACAGAATAAAAATGTTTTGAGATGCTTTTTAAATGTCGCCAGTGTTGATGACTTCCTGATGTCAGGTGGAAGTTCATTCCAGAGCCACAGAGCAGCAACTCTGAATGTACGTTCGCAGAGTTTAAGTCTAGTTCGTGGAACAACGAGATCGCCCTTTGAAGCTGACCGTAGTTGAGTCGGCCTATCTAGGTCGGACACTCGCTGCAGCATGTCAGTAATGTATGTCGGGGCATTTCCAGTGACCGACTGGTACACCAGTGTGCAGAGTTTGTACTCAATTCGTGCTGCAACTGGTAGCCAATGTAAATCAATGAGTGCTGCAGTGACATGGTCTCATGGTCGAAGACCTAGCACCAGACGAGCAGCAGCGTTCAGCGCACGCTGCAGTGGTGCAATTGTTGACTGTGGGAGTCCAGAACTGTTGGTGAAAACTTGCCTAATACACATTTAAGTAAAATGGAAAATATAATTCAAAATATAAAACAGAAAAAGACTAAATAATAAAACTAAAGATGGAATCAATGCCCAGCATCAGCCTTCGCCACAACATACTTAGGCCTGCTGTGACCTTGATCTTTGACCTTTGACCTCCGAAATCTAACCAGGTCATCATTAGGGCTAGTAGTTATTCCATGTAAATTTCAGTGAAATTGCTCAAGTATTTCGTGAGATATGATTCACAAGATTTGACCTTGACGTTCCCTTGCGGTCTTTACCTTAGACCTCCAGAATCTAATAAGGTAATCAGTAGGCACTAGTGAATATACGTAGACAGTTTTATCAAAACCGTTGGAGCCATTCATGAGATACAGTGGTAACAATATAATATATGATCGGAAGAATGAATCGGACAACTGTACAGCCTAGAAACATAATGGCCTTCGCCGACACTGTCTGACAGCGAAGGCACAATTTACATGCCAGCAGAACCAATATGATGAGTGCCACTGTGATGTAAGCAGCATAAAGAGAGATGACGTGCATACAGTGAAATATAAGTGACACTGCAGAGTGGTTAGTTTCGACGAATACAGATACAAATAGACATACAGAAGTAATAAACATACGTCTAGATTTCCCAGTCTTCACCACTTTGAACACTTCCGCTTCACTCACGCCCCGAACTTTTGGAAGTGGCACATCCCATTTTCCCTTTATAACATCACATAACCATAATAATGAGCTACTAATACATTAAAAAGTAAGAAAGTAAGTAGTTCTTTATTAAACACGGACATACGCAGAGTTTTACATATAGTTGAAATAAAACAAGTTAAAGAACAAATGTACACCGTGTTCCAAAAAAGGGAGACACCAAACTCATGGCTGTAACTCTGTCATTTCTTAACCGATTTTCAAAATTTTTTCACTGATATACTCAGCGGTAAATTGGCAGCACAGTGATAATTAAAGATCCCACCACACCTTAAACGTGTCGCTACACTACCTTGAGAAAGTTAAAAGTTCAAATTTACCTCTAATTACGGAGGTAAGCCTTAGAAATCATATCATATTTAAC
>Ga0209780_1003493_pt1 | contig 11752 bp, 6 predicted proteins | sample WorMetexBAHAMAS2_FD_187384 | JGI IMG/M metagenome (GOLD analysis project Ga0209780, IMG submission 187384) | Marine gutless worms symbiont microbial communities from Max Planck institute for Marine Microbiology, Germany - Inanidrilus exumae... | ecosystem: Host-associated > Annelida > Digestive... | reverse complement strand
GTTTTTATTGACATTGTAACATTGTACGGTGGTCTTGCAGCAGCAATGCCATAACGCCACCTAAATAATATTCATTTCTACTACTACTACTACTACTACCTTAACTGTGTTGCTACACTACCTTGTAAAGTTCAAAAATTTTAAATGACAAAGAACTTTTACTCATACCATCAACATTAATCTATCCCATCTCCGGTACAAACAAGTACAAGCTCGCAGACATTTATGCCATTCACGGGTGCGAGCTTCATTAATGACTGTCTGCTGCAGCCCATGTTACACGTCAATCATCCACTGCTTCAGTTCGCTGACATCACGGATCATCTTCTAAGCATCGCTGCATTGTTTTCCAGATTTTATAGTCATAGATTCAGACCTGAGCTATTAAGGCGGCCTCGTATCTTGCAAGATGAATTCTGAGGTCTCACGTGCAATATGCCATTGAAATCGGCAGCAACTGAATCGAGTTTCACAAGGTAGTGTATAAACATACTTAAGGTGAGGTGGAGAATTTTGAAAATGTCTGTGTACAGAATTTCATCAGGAATCTGACGGTGAAAGAATTTTGTAAGTCGGTCTGCATTTTCAGAAGTTATGATCAAAAGTCAAGTGTATTGTTTTTTTGAGACAGCGTGTAGAATGGTCAGTGACGAGACTGACCGATGACGTCAAGCTGTCGTGTCCAGTTGAGCTGGCCGAAGTCGTTGGACACGACACACGTGTAGTCGCCGATATCATGTGTATTCACGTCGATGAGGCGCAGTAAGAATCGTGAATTCACCGTCCGTATCTGATTCACAAACATACACACACATCGGCATGCCGAAGGCCGCTTGCAGAAACGACTAACAACAGCTCTGGGAAGAACGCCCACACTAAGGAGTGGAAAAGGGCAAAAGGGGTACAAACAGCGAAAAGGAGTCGAAACGAGTAACTCAGATGTCGTAGAGGGACCGCGCGACGCCACGTAATTTGCGAAAATGCGCAACAACGAGCGATACTCGCTGAAGGAACGAAAATGGGTTAGGTTAGAGTTAGGGTCACTCCTTTTGCTTTTTAGTATTACCCAGACAGAAAACCCACAGCCGAGAGATCAGCTGTGCTAGCATACAACCGAATGGCTAACTAGAAAAACCTCATCGTCACTCAAGGTCAAACCAACCAACTTAGCAACATTTTATCCGACCGTCAGTTTTCGGCTGGCTGTTCTATTCGGGTATCCCCTAATCAAAATAAGGGTACTTCCCCTCTGAAACTTTGTCACGAACTCTAAACTAGCCGACATTTCAGTTTTTTTTTGTCGCCACGGCACGTCAATTGTTGCATACTTGTCAACTTAGATGGACCGAAGACCGCCGCCAGTTTATCACACTGAGCGTCCACCTTAGTTTACGGCATGATGAGCGCGACGCAGCGCGTCGCGCGGGTTCGTCTACGACAGCTGCGACTAGTCATCAAGTAAGTAAGCAAGTAGCTTTTTATTTCACCGTGAAATCGTGTGTTGCTTACGTGACAAAAACTATTTCGCCTGGGTCTCCAATAGTCGCCATTGTGCAGATCACGCCCAAAATCCGTCAGAGCCAGCCCCCCATAATTTACTCAGAGTGCTCTGGATTTCATCCAAATCGGTTCACTTTCGGCGGAGTTATAGCCGAACGCGTGAACACCGCCATAACGCGCCGTAAAATGAATCCAATATTCGGTTGAAGCCTATCTTCGAGCCGAATAATAAAAAAGATATGGCCGTTGATCAGGGGCTGCATTTGCCACGCAATAGTCCATCTTTTTGGTTATAGTCGGTATAAGTTAACTGAATGAATATTCAAATACGGACTTTGCCGATAGGTCGTTCGGTGAAGTTCTGCCCATTCTTGAACCAATGTATCATTGGCTTTGGATGACCTTCAGCCGGACATTTCATCTGGACAGTTCTTCCAGTCAGCTCCACCACCGACGTGGTCGTAAGATCCATGTTAGGCGACCACACAGGCGCCTTAGCACCGTCCGCTATAACACAGAAATAATAATAATGATAATAATAATAATAGAAAAGTTATGCAAGACGCACACAAAGTTAGCAACCGCAACTAAATCAGAGGCGCCGGGAGTTGGTAGGTGGCAGCATTGGTAGGTAACAAACCAGGCAGATGGCGGTGGTCAAAGTGATATATTAGGGCAAACGGCATCTCGATCGCTTCAGCCGTTCTTGCACAGCTCACCAGTGTGCCCAACACAGACAGACACACAGACCATGCTACGTGCGACATCTGTAGCAACAGGCCGCATCGGCGCATCTTCGCACCGCATGCAGGCGATGCGACCTAAAATAAACGATAATCAAATGTTATTCTGAGTTTCGCAAATGTGAGAAAAAGCCATGGGCAACCGAAGCACAGCCCGAGACCCAACTGGGAGCTTACAGCCATCCCAGCTAGGCCCTGCTGATTGGGGTGGGAGGGACTCATTCCCCCCCCCAAGAACCCCACTTCCGCCTTGGACTTAGAGCCTCAAACTTTGGCCCGCTGCGTCCAAATATAGACCCTAAGTATATATATAAGGCGTGGTATGCATAGCGCCGGACTGACAAATGTGGGGTCCTGTTGGCTTTTACTTACTTTCTGTTTTTTTACTTTCTGCTGAATAGCGACCCTCTTCTATGAGTGAATAGCGATGGATAATGGTGCAGGAAAAATATCCAGAAGAACGATAAGGTGTTTTTCAGAATGTGGGGCCCCTAAATTTGTGGGGGGAAAACAGGCTGAACACTCCTAAATCCGACCTTGATTATGCTATGCTCAACGGGGATTTGCCTCCTCGCGATGGGAACGGCTCTGAGTGTCGAACGCCGAAATGCCGAACGTGTCGAACCTCCGGAACGCCGAACAGGCTTAGGGTTATGGTTATGGTTAGGGTTAGGTTTTAGCCTGTTCGGCATTCGGATGATTTCAGGCGTTCGTTACGTTCGGCATTCCGGCTTTCGGCACTCGGGCCCCTACCCTACGCGACGACAATCATCATCATCATCATCATCATTATTCTTTTTGCTCAATAATACAATAGTGCAGCGAACATCTTGCCACTGAGACGAGTAGGACATAAGGTCTAATTTAAAAGCTGACAGCTGTCCATAAAGAATGTACAATTGCACAATAAAACAATCAGGCAACTACAGATGTAAAAATTACAGACAAAAAAAACTAGAAAAGCCAACTTATACAACCAAAAACCAACTTATGCAATACAATTTCTATCTATCCGCAGTGTATCAGTAGCCTACTGGTAACATGCCTGACTGCGGTGTGAGAGGACCCAGGTTCGAATCTCACCGCGGGCAGTTGTTTAATATCACGACAGCCACTGCGATATACAGCCTTGGGCACGGGCTGCACACCCTTACTGCAGTGCCTAGGTCGACTCAGCCTTCCACCCTCCGTGGGACGGTAAAATGCGCATCAGCTCTCGGGCTGGGTAATAATAAAATGGCGATGGTGGATGTGGACGGTAGCTGCCATTTCTTTTTGGCGGACTCGCAGTCCAAGTCGGTTGGCTTGTTCTGAGAGTTGGCGGCCACCTCGGCGCTGAGTCTGCATTCATCAAATGAACCGGGTGAACTCTCGCAATGGCTTTGCCATGGTGACAGCACCATAAATATCATCTCCGTTATTATTATTATTATTATTATTATTAATACTATTTCCATGCAGCAATGACTGCGATTATCGTGTGTTGACAGCGTGTATAACTGGCCTGTTTGAACGAGCAGCGAAAAGTTGGTACACGTTTGTCCATGAGTATTCTCCGCACAGCAGACATAGCAGCCCGTGTCATTCGATTCTACCGTTCTGATCTTCAATACGTGCTTCAGAAACTCATACCTGACCATTGAACACGACACGCGAGATGCAGGAGGAATGCAGCTGAGTTAAATCAACCGTTTATACATAGGGTGAAGTGACGTCACAGTAATCTATGGTCACGATACGATCTCCATGTTGTGCGGCATGATGTCGTACTGTGGGGAGTTGACTGGTGAAGATTTGTCACGTTATCTAAATACAATTGAATCAGTAGGTTTAAGAAAGCGCTGGAAAGCGATATCTTTCTGAGCTATCCTATTCACAAACAAATTTGCTTAATACTTACAACTACGTCAACAACGACGTCAGTTCACCCTTACTTACTTACTTACTTACTTACACGTTACATTTACGCTTATTACTGGCTCGTCTACACACAGTGTAGGGGCAAATATTGTTTTGCTCTCTTGAGTCTGTTGTCGTCTGTTGTCGTCTGTTGTCGTCGTCTGTTGTCGCCGTCTGTTGTCGTCTGTAACACTCCACGGCGGGTCTGCAAGCGGCTTCACAAACGCAGGCCAGGCGATGACTTCATGTTGCCTCCAGTCTAATTGTAGCTCGACGGTAACACTGCACGGCGGGCCAGTGGTGTTACGTCCCGTTAGGGCGACACGTTGTTCACAATTAAGTTACGTTAACAGACGTACAGAGTACACCAGTCTATACAAGTAGATACAATATTATACTTTTGAATTAAGGGACGCCTATCACATATTCTGCTTATACAGCCTGAGAAAAAGTTAAGTTAGTTAACTTTAGTTAAAGTAGTTAAGTTTTCTTTTCTTTTTCTTTTTTCATATTTGCTAATGGTTTTATATACCGGTGAATAAAGATTATCAAAAAGCCAAAAACTTTTAGCATAAGGGGCACGCGGAGAAAGCAGGTCGGTGATAGTGACCGTCAATTGCCACAAAGAAAGTTCAATGGTTGGTGCCATGAACATGGGCCAACCTCGTTAAGGGTCGTTACAGTCCTACACTACCCGTTTCACGGTGTTGACGGCCCTTGACACGGCCCATCAAAACCGGTGTCATTTTGGACACCGGTATTGACGGATCGTGTTCACGGACGACGATTTTGATGCCCGCGAACTCAGCCGGTCAGCCCATTGAAACGGTCGAACCATAGATACATATACTACATTAAACAAGGTGTCCCCCTAATGGGACATAACACTACTGGCCCGCCCATGTGCTGGGTTACGTTGCATATGCGAGTGTTACAGACAACGACGACAGACGACGACAGACGCCAGCGGCCTTTACCAGTCTGGACCCCCTACACGATATGTGGGATGGGTTGGTAATAACTTAACGCCCTACCAAACAAGCGGAAAAAGAAAAGACCTTGGAAGGTGTTCGTCGAGCATAGTGTGATCTTTGTACCACAGTACGAACGGTCGAGGATTTCCGTACGCATCGCACGTGAATTGTACGTCGTTTCCTGGTTCCACAACGGTCTCTGAACCGGCATTGAGGATCTTCGGTCGCTCTCCGGCTTCTAACAGACACCCACATACACTCGAAAAACTGTCGTCGATCGAGGATGGAGGTCAGACCTACCGCATTATTACGTTACCACGCCAATACGAGCAGGACATTGACCTTTGATCTTGAACTATGACTCTGATTTTCAATCCCAGCCGAGCTATGGTAATGACGCACACACACACAAACTCAAGTTCAGAGGTCAGTCGGTTCAAAAGAAAGAGTGGAAACAAACGGACAGACAGACGGACGGACAGGCGGACGTTACTGATTGCTTTACATTCCAGGCTAACGCGGTGGGTAAAAATACAAGACAAGGAACCAACCCTCCGTCAAAACTGATTATACATGTATCATGAATTTCCCCAAAGTGAGAGTTCGCAAACTGATGTCAGCACTGGTCCCATAGTGATATTGGGATTTCCCGTAGTAAATTTCTGCACTAAATATATGACTTATCATTGCAGCTTAATTACGTTACCCAGTAAAAACGGTTAGATGAGATTATCCCAATCGACTTTCTTAATTTGTGATGTTTATTAAGAAAAAAATTTAAAAAAAGTCATGATTTAGACGTTCTTCAAATTCAACATTCGGTGGTGGCGCCATCCAGCGGCATAAAAACAAAGCTAAACGCAGGTGCACCACTGCAAACCTTCCCCTATTCAAGGATGCTAAAATCATTTATATATTCCAACGTCTTCATGGCAAAGCCATTAGCAAAATTTGTGTTGTTCAAAAGCACGAAGTCCTACTAGTTCAATATCGGCGTGGTGATAAAGGAAGTTCGCATCATTCTTGCGTCTCTTTTAAAAAACGTTTTCGCATCTGGCGTCAAGTTTCGCCGCTAGGAACGAAAACCTTCAAAATCGCCGCTGAGTGACCGAAATATCGTCGTCTGCATTGCGGTCGGCCTGCCGGTAATGAAAACAAGCGGAGCAAACGATCAGCGATTTATTACGCGACGCGATCCAGTAATATAACCTTCACGATCAAGGTCACCTTCTGCAGCGTCCCGATATAGGACCGGTCGCTCGGTGCCAATGAATAAATTATTCGTGATTAATGGCATTAATTGTCTTCGTTAAGAGGCTTAAAATACAAGATTAACGATTGGGTCGAGCGAAGCCGAAATCTAGAGGAAACACTCTGGCTTTGTCTTCGATCACTAAGCGGTACCGACAGCGTGGAATTCAGTAGTGATGTGACCACATGCCAGTCACTGGGAAACCCTGGTATGAAAATTGGGGTGGAGCAGATGTAGCGGATTTTTATTATTAGGCCGAATCGCAGCCATAGGTAGATGCGGCTTATTGCTACAGACGGAGTAGCGTTGTATGTCTGTCTATCTGTCTGTTTGTCACGTGAGCCCTGCAAACACGGCTGAACCGATCGAGATGCCGTTTGGGGCTGACTTAGGTGGGCCCAACGAACAACGTATTAGATGAGGTCGAGATCTCCAGGGGAAGGGACAATTTTTGGGGGGTTTTCCGGGCGTTTTGAGTTCCTGCTGCGGTGTACGCAGCAAAAGGATCATTCAATCATCAATAGCAACAAGACATGCGATGCCGCCTTTCTTTGACCACTTGTTATTATTATTAAAAATGCAAAGATTATACACTATGTCTCAAAAAAGCAGTGTCGTTTTTTGAGCCACACTGTAGTGAATGTAACGGGGAAACGCCGTAGACACTTTACAGACAGTATAAGTTAGCCAAAATCGCAGAAGTCAAAATTTTAATCCTAAGCATTTTCGTTACATGGCGTCAAAAAACCGCTCAATATCTGAAAATGGTCAAATATCACAAATTTTATGAGCAGCGGGAGTTGGCGGTTTCGTCAGGTTTCGGGCTGGATGGCCTCGTAAACACATGGAGAATCGAAAAAAAGACGTTTAGCGCTAGCGATCGCAGTTCCAAGTCCGCTGGTAAAGGTGTCTTACGCCCCCTACGTTTACACCTCGGATCCAAGCGCCTCAGATAGTCCGAACAGCTGGGCCGGAGCGGGAAACATGGCTGTACGGAGCAGAGATGTCAGCTGGGTCATTATCTGATTGATTAGACGGGAGACGAGGATGCGGCGACAACGTTTTTGTAATGAATTCGGCGGCACGTAGGAGGGCGGTGTTACGGCACAAAAACGTCGCGGTGACGGCGTTCTACGGCTGTGTCTTTGCGATGATAATACGTGTCAAGCCATCCATCAACTCACGCCATCTGCCGGCCGAACAGCGAAGTGTACGCCCACCGCGACGAACGAGCTAACAATAGGCCTATTTTAAAAAAACGTGACGAATAATGGGTCCACTTAACAGAACCGCAGCTGTGACATTGTCATAAAATTTATCATAATTCGTACTGCTAGAATAACGATCGGTTAGTCAAAAGGTAAGGGCTTCCCATACTCGTTACCGAGCGTTGGGCCCGGAGCTGATCCCGGTGTACAGGCAGTCAGCCCGCAAGTCATCCACCCGGCGGTAAGCTGCGATTAGGCCTACTTTCCGGTAGGCCTGCGGTTACCTTCCCAGCCGCAGAGCATCACCGCCCCTTGGCCGGTACCAAGTTATACTGCTTGGTGACAGAGGCACATAGGTGTGAACAATTTGCCCAAGGTTGTTACGCAGCTTTTGCCCCGAGTAGGATTTGAACCCACGACCTGTTGATCGCAAGTCCAACGCTCTGTGCGCAACCGCGATCTGCTAATTAATCAATAATAAATTTACGTTAGTATTTTAATATAAAATATTTGATTAATAACATTAAACTGATATTCGCATTACTTCAGTTTGCTGTATACAAACATACCTACACTTCATTATGATATGCAAATTCACGCACCGTATACATGCAGCTTAATCAATCACAGAGCCAATCAGAGTAACGCGGATAGCAAGCAAATATACACATAGCTGTTGCTATTTCCTTTCAGAGGCGTGGCAGGATTTTGTTACTTTGCCCCTTGTAGGGGTACAAAGTATTGTGATTAGCATGTCTGTATGTCTATTTGTCTGTCTGTTTGCTCATCTCTCCGTTCGTCCGCTTCCGTATGTCAAAAACGACACATTCAAATTTCACCAAATTTTCAATACCTGTTACTTGTGGCAGTGGCTCGGTCCTCATCTGACGGCAATACGATACGTTATGTACTTCCGGTTTTGCGGATGACGTCACGTTTTCATACAATGCAGAGAATAGGTCAGAATCGAAGACGACACGTATGTTTCGTGCAGTTCGTTAGATGGCGACACTGAGATGCGCAGTCTGTAGTCTCCTACTGCATCCTGTTTTGCTGGTGCCTATTCGAGGAGCAGGGTATGTGTCAGAAGATAGGGACCTGCTTTATTAAGCCACGCACTAAAACAAGTATAGAACAGTTATTTTTATTAAAAAAACACGAAAAAAAGTGTTTCAGTTAACCTTGTTTTACGTTATATATCATTAACTCGTGGAAATATTGACGCCTAGGCCTCAACCGCAGCAATGCCACCGTTGCTTTTACTAGACTGAATATTTTCTCGCATATTAATTAAAATTGGTCGACTAGCTAACGAGCACAGGCATCAGAAGGTTCGATTAAAAATTTCACTCGGTAGCAGCCCTGGAAAATTATATAAACATGTGGCTGCTCACTCTATGCAAAATTAATGGCAACGCATGACGTCAGAGCGCAGACGCTGGCACGGTTGCAGTGGTTGAAACGTCCGGCTCGCGTGATCAGTAACCATAATTCAGTTTATTGTTGGTGAATAAAGTGAAGGCTGAACCGCACCATGGCGGCGCAAAGATTTCGTATTGGGGCTTATTGCAGCAAGGGTCGCGAACGCACTTAGAATACATGTATTAGTCGCCAATTCACTGTTTCCTCCTATGTTATATGCCGGTACCTTATTGACTGTGTAAAGTCCCCCTGCAGCGTTCTGCGTGACAGTTTCACTTAAATAAGTACATTTTTAATAGTAATAATAATAATAAAAACTAAACACTTATTTCCATAAAGAACACAAAAAACCTTCAAATTCAAGGCTTATTTATCGATCATTGTCGTGGTTCAGATCTAGCAGTCGGTTCGTTTGTGTGTGTGTTCGGACTACCATTTTTGAATTAGATGACCGATGACCTAGATATTTAGCAAGCCAGGGCCTACTACGTAGGGGAGAAGGAGGCAGACTGCGGGGAAACAAATCCCCTGGAAGTCTAGCTAGTGTTAATAGTACGAATTAGTAGTTCCGCTGCTGTCGTTGAAGTTGACGGTTTCGTTTGTTTCTCTGGTGTTTCTTACTGCTGCTGCTGGTTCTGTTGTCTGTAGGCAACGTGTGCAAATTACGTTTTTACTTACTTGTCCACATTTAATTTAATGCCATAGTCCAACATTGTCATTTGTTGTTAATAGTGGTGAAGCAAAATTTGCACTGTGGAATGCATGGCCAAATTTGGTCATGACTACAAATATTTTGCTGATACAATAGCACCGGGGCAGCTTTTTAGGCTCAAATATGCACCAAATCGTTTTTCGACTGGGGCTTCACCCCAGACCCAACCGGCGGAGCTTATAGCGCTCCCCAGACCCACTAGCTGGTTCAAGGGGTAGTGCCCCCCCCCGGGAAAGGAGGGGACGTGAAAGTAGAGAGGAGATGGAAGGAGAGAGAAAGGGGAAGGGAGACCCGGAGCCCGTACGGGGCAAAATATAGAACAGCTGTATGTTATGACACGGTTGGATTGTGGGAAGAAAGCCAAAGAGCTACTTGGCTGCAAGCCGAACGACGCAGTGTCACGTAAACAGTGTTTTAATTCCGTAGATTTACGATGGCCATAATTATGCCGGCCCTATTTAGCGGTAAGCGTAGTGCAACGGTCTGACGTCCGTCCGTCCGTCTGTCCATCTGTCTGTCCCGTCTTTTCTCTAACCGTAATAAGGCGCGCGGCGCATAGTCAACGTGACTCACCAGGGGGCAGCACGCGAGAGGACAGCGTACATTTTTCCGTCTGAGTATTACCAGGACGGACGTGATGGTTGTGGTGCCGTTACACAGACGTCAAAACTTACATTTAGTTTCTTACTAAAGCCCAACTTGGAAACGATCCCACCCGTCATTTTCAATGTCGACATCAATCCTATATTTATTGTATAGCGCCTCTAGTGCGCCAGTCGCGGTCAAACCTTCTAAATGCTGGTCTTTGTTGGCGTCCGCTGTCACTGTGAAGCTGATCATGAAACCGACGACGACGAAGAAGACGAGTTCGGTGTTCCATACAGTGGAGCCGCATCGCCCGTCTCTCCACAACCCGTAAAGAACCATCTCGGTCGACCTCAACACCGCACTGAATAGGCTACCGATGCAACGAACCCGCTCCGTCTGCAGTGTGTACAAAAGTAAAAAATAAAGTAGACGTGCTGCATGTCCGATTAACTGAGTTACATGCAGCACACCAAAACCCGCCCCCAGCTATTCGCACCCTCCGTGTAAAGGAAACCAGACAAAGTATACATCAAAAACGAACGAAATCTGACAATTGTGGTTTGTACATATAATGTACATGTAATGTGTCATCGGGCCAAATTTCATAAAAAAATTGCTTGAACCGCGGCCGAGATATGGTGATTTTTATATTTTTCAAGACGGCGGCCACCGCCATCTTGGATTTTCAAAATTTCAAAATTTTTCAACGGTCAGAACGGTCAAGATGGTGGAACTGCATCACTATGCCAATTTTGTCGAAATCGCTCGAACCACGGCCGAGATATGTGAGCTTCAATATGAGCAAGTACACATAAGTATCTAAGCGTATATAAATGTATATTTTAATCAAAACAATAATTTACAGTTTTTAGGCCACATTCTAGGCACGCAGTGCATAGATGCGGCCTATTGCTACCGATGTCGCACGATGTCGCACGATTGTCTGTCTATCGGTCCGACCTTGTGCTGGACATATACGGATGTGCTGTGCAAAAACAGCAGAACCGATCGAGATGCCGTTTGGGGAGCTGACTCATGTAGGTCCGGACGGAAAGAGAGAATTTTTGGGGTTGTCCAGCCCGTTGAAAAGCATTGGAGTTCTGCTGCGGTGTATGCAGCAAAAAATAATTCAATCCTCAATAACGACTGCTGCAGCCGACTGCAATGCTCCCAACTGAACGGTGTCATATTACATTGTCCCCGTGAAAAATTCGCCTCCTGTGGCAATGCAGCCTTTCGTCAAAAGCTTTTGACAACTTGTTGCAGTTTGGTACAATAGTCGAAACGAAAATCGAAACCGTGTTAATGTTAAATTGTGACGTCGTTTCTTTTTCTTTTCCGAGTTGGCGCCTTCGAAACAAGAGCGCAATAAATCGCAGGAGAGGCAGGACAGGACGGTCGCGCAACGCGTTGCGGTTTTCAACCGAGACCGATCGATCGGCCGATCCCAGAGA
>Ga0209780_1003491_pt1 | contig 11755 bp, 2 predicted proteins | sample WorMetexBAHAMAS2_FD_187384 | JGI IMG/M metagenome (GOLD analysis project Ga0209780, IMG submission 187384) | Marine gutless worms symbiont microbial communities from Max Planck institute for Marine Microbiology, Germany - Inanidrilus exumae... | ecosystem: Host-associated > Annelida > Digestive... | reverse complement strand
GTTATGTTTCAAATAAAAGTATTCAAATCACACCATTAACCATTTTTAATAGTTTATTTTAAAACAACGAAAAGAAAAAAATCGCTATACCCCGACTTTAAGGACTACAAAAAGCAACCTCATCATCATGTTCGTTTGTTGAAGGTTGTCATGCGCAACCAAACACAAAGACATTCAGGTGCCTAAGACTAAGATTGTTCGTTCACATTGCAGTGTTGCAATATATGCATAATTCATCATCATTGTTATTATTATTATTATTAAGATCGTACAATAGTACACAATAAAATAATGACTATTGCGAGTGTTAGTACAGCCGACGGGATGATAAAGTCTGATAAAGGCCATTGGCCTTGGGAGTTAAGAATAGATCAAGGTCTTGACTGATGACTTGATAAGTAAGTTGCTTGATATACAAGGCGGTGTGGTCCGTTACAGACCGTTAGTGCGATGTTGCAATCCAACTAAGTGAGCACTAATATTAACTAGAAGAAGCCAGTACTCACATGAGTGCAAAGACCCACGCCGGCTGTTTTTGTGACTCGCAATCTCGACCCTTTGATCCAAAAATAAATGGGTTTGTAGGACTCATCTTGGAGCATTTCTATGTCAAATTTGGTGATCGTAGCTGCATCGGTTTTTGAGATATAGTGCGGGAAAACAGAGACACGCGGGCAAACGAAGGTACGATACGATACGCGTTATACGGTAGATTTACGTACGCTCTAGTGGCAAGCGTGGTGTAACGATCTGGCGTCCGTCTGTTTGTCCCGTCTTTTTCTAATCTCAGTAGGACGCGCGGCACATACTCAACCTGACTCACCAGGGGGCAGCATGCGACGCGGTCAGCGTGCATTTCCGTCCGAGTATTAGGAGGACGGGCAACTGGGTCATACTCGTTTGTCACGTAGCAACAAGTCTGAACTGGAAGTAACGTTAACTCATTGTTTGAGACAGACGCCGATGACTGTGATGATGATAATGATGAAGGTGCTAATTAATGCTACTTGGATGTGCTTATAAATGAAAAATAATGACGAAAGACTGTCGCTATACAGTGTAATAGTATTAGGCTAACTGTTGCCACGGTGTGCTGTTGCATAATGTGATGCTCTGCGGTAGCAAGTAAGTAAACACGTTCGTAATTTTAGTCAGGCCAAGAGTGGTTATGGTGCGGCCTTGTCAAGTCTGGCCTTGGCGTCGGTCATGCACTGCAATTCTTGGCCTTGTCGGCGACTTACCGGAGCTAACCGCGGTGATCGGTGACCTTATGCGGTACGTGATGGCATCACGTACCGCATAAGGTCACCCACCACCGGCACGGTGATGGGTGACAAATTTCTGTATGGACGGCAGGCCCGATTAAGGTTGACATTGCATAGGCTCTATATATATGCACTGCACAACCGTATAGGCCCTGCCGTCTCTCAGTCACTTTTGCGACGGAACAGAAAATAAGTATGCAATGCAACGCGTGACAATTTTTCTTCGTATATTCGATTCAGGTCAAATACAGTACTGTCCGATGGTCATTACGTGAAATTAATGCTTTCGTCAAATAGTTTGTGAATATTTAAACATTAGTGGTTGATTGGCTAACGTCTGTTCAAAATTTTGCAGCAGTCTTTCGTAGGCCCCTTTCGACGTCGTAGGCGCATTAGTATTTATTATTATTATGCCTATACCATAATCCGGCCCTCATGGACGAATGACCTTGATACCAACCACGGGTATAACAGTCTTGACCTCAACCTTTCTTCGTTCACAAACCGATCGGCTCACGAGGTAACGAGCGTCGCTTTATTTACGTTGGTTCTGCAACGCTAGCACTGCTATTTTTGTGACTTAGAATTGTTGTGAAACAACGTGCTTTCTAGGCCTACTGCCACGTACACAGCGAGTGTGCCTACTTAGCCTTAGTCTGTAGCCTATAGTTAGCTTTGCTGACGCACGTTAACGAAGCGAATTACGTTATTTGACATGCTCAACACACTGACAGCCTATTTTCGTATAATTATATTACGCAAATACATTTTCAATGGCAATGCATATTTGACGTATTTTACACTTTGTGTCAATTGACATTATGAGAAGTAATTTTTATGTGAATTTTAACTTGTGCAGTGTTTATCATAAACGAATGCAACGCATTTCATTCATTTACATTTAAATGATTATGGATCTTTATAAACGTTTCACTACATGTTTACATTTACACTGTTTACATTATTTGTTGTACACTCCTATTAGCTTTCACTCAGTAGTATATTTATGAAGCCCTTGCGCCAGGGTCCCCTTGAAACGTTGTGAATTCCAAGTCAGGTTCAGTGAAATACATTAGAATTTAAGAAAGGGGTGGGTGCACCCTCTGCCAAATTCTAAATTTGACATTGCTTTCATTTAAATTATTCATTAACCAATAAATGCAACTGATGGGGCAGGAATTGGAAGTAAGTTAGCGAATAGTTGTTGAAATCTCATCCAAACCTTTCACTTTATATACAACATTCGATTATTCCAAAGGTCGTAAGTCCAACAAACTTAGGCTGAGGATTTTCTAAAAAAATCTGAGGAGAAATTTAGCATACTTCGTAATTCTCAACGACTTTAGGGAAACCGAAGAAACGTGTCTATAGAAAACCTAACAGGCGGCCTCAGTAAAACCTTGGAGGCTGAAATAAGTAAACGCTAATAAAATGTTTTAAGTATTATATCTTTTAAGGAATTCCTGACTTCCTGACCTGGAAACAATTTAGAAAAACTCCAGACATTCTAAGAAATGTCTCAGAGCTCTAAAAACGGTATATGTAAAGGCAGAATAACAACATGATCAGCTTGATAAATCCATAGAGATGTTCTTCTTCAGATTTACACGGTTGGTTGGTTGGGAGATTAACGTCCCCTTTCAGCACAAAAAATAGGCTATATCAGGGACAAGGTCTTGGGTGGAGATTTATTTGGCCCTGGGTTGAGGATGGTAATAGTAATCCCAACCTCGTTGCTTTTTCAGCAACGACCCAAAATGGGAAAGGATGGGATGCTGATTTAAGATATTACGCTAGTGCCTACAACAGGGTGGAAACTAACCAACCACCACCACAAGTAAAGACCTATTTATCAGCTCAATGTGATATCTTGTGTAATTGCTGCTCTTCAGTACCTAAAATATAATGACTCCTGTTGTACATGTACAATACCTTTTCTGTGTTGGTCTGGCTTTAGACTGTTTCTTTTAGGTAAAACCCAAAAGAAGCATCCGGGGGACATCCCACCCACGGTAAGAGACCTGTCCCGTTCATCCCCGTAGATTTACATTAAAAGCCCTCATGCAAGGTTCCATCGACCACTTTAGCAACACTTTCTGAACTATTTATTACCTGCGAGTTAGGATTATAATCTTCCTAGTCAATGTCAAGGTGAAGTTGGTGAACCAGCAGTTAGTTGGAGTTTAACGTCCCTTTTCAGGAGAAATATGGCTATATCAGACACGAAAGGTCAGGGGTGGAGAGCTATCCCTACCCAGGAAAGGAAGGGCAGCAATACATTAACCTCAACACTAGCCATCTTTCTGTTCAGCAGCCCCCCCCCCCAAAAAAAGGAAAGGGATCAAGAGGCTCACTCATTTAAATTATTATGCTAGCGCTTACAACAAGGGGAGACAACAGTATCTAACCACAAGACAAAAGTAAATCAAATAAGACAAAAACAAGCATGCATCCTTTACTAAAAATACATATAACACAAAATCAAAGAAAACTAATGCCAGGTTTAGTCGCCTCCTACGACATCCGGCCTGGAAATGGAGTGGGACTATTCTGACAGAATGGGAAGGAATGGAAAAGCAAGCGATAGATAAAGCAAGTAAGAAAGGGAAAAAAGGAAAAGATATTAAAAGATACAGTAGAAGGTGGGGAAGTGGGAAAGTGAAGGGTTAAGGGGAGGGATTGCCCCGGGCCCACACAGGGCAGATGAACCAGTATGCCAAATATTTAGTCAAAGGGTATTTGGTATAAAAGTTACTTTCCAGACAGACAGACAGACACATACTGACTGGGCCAATTGCTCTACACGTACCACTAAAGTGGTCAGTAGCCAGTAGCCACAGAGCTCGCAGTAAACATTTCCCGTATAACAAGTACAATTATTTCAAAACTGTTAACCGACAAAGACACCGTACTTGTCCGTCACAATCAGAGGTCAACGGTTTTATTTATCAAACACTCTCGTCGTGTCTTGAATGTCGCCGTCTGGTGCTACGTATCCATCTATTGGCGGTGTTTCCAGGAGTGTTCGGTGCACGAATGGTATCAGCTGGTCATCAACCTGTACAAGCAGTTGTACACCATTAAAAGGTAAAGGCTTCCCATACTCGCTACCTAGCGCTGGGCCCAGAGCTGATCCCTGTTTATAGGCAGTCAGCCCACAGGTGACTATCAGTCACCCACCCGGCGGTAGGCTGCAATTACTTTCCGCCAGGCCTGCGGTTATCTTGCCAGCCGCGAAGCATCACCACCGCTTGGCCGGTACCAAGTTATACTGCTTGGTGACAGAGGCAAATAGGTGTGAACAACATGGATCAGGTCATACTGCACACCGTCATGCATCACTCATCAACCTCTACCTATATACCAAATTTCATTGAAATCGAAGACACTTTTTTGTGGACGGACGGATGTACGGACGGACATTTGAGACCCACTTAATTAGGTCGACTCAGAGAAGTTGACCTAAAAAGATTATCAAAAAGCATATTCTTTCTTCTGTTTGCACTGATCTTGGCACGGTCTTTTCTTCTGCACTTTGACACTGTTGGTAGAGTGACAGGAAAAATATCTCAGTCACAGGTAGGTACTCGCCAGGTGGGCAGATAGGTATAGTCAGTGGCTGAGTGATTAGATGACAATCATAATCATAATCATAAGCACATATATATAGCGCCATTACACAGAAGCTTCAGAGGCGATGAATATCAGACGGGTGGAGTTTCAGATGAAGGTAAAGGTCAGATTCTTATATAGCACTGCCTACACGTAACCGGACCAGTGCAATTTACAACCTCGGAAGTGGCAGCCGATTTGGCAATAGCCAATGGTGCTCCAGTGCAGAAAGCGACCATCCATTGCCCGCGCTAATGGACAATTGGACCCACAGTGCAAACACACCACTGCCCCAACCAGCCAAACCAGGCCTTTCACCCCGTAAGCATTCACCAGATGGTGCCACCCCGACCGAGGTAGCAGACATCTGATTGCAGCTTACTGTTCATTTATCGACCCCGAACCGATGAAAGGCTGAGTTGGCCTGGTTGGTTGTACTTGGTATGCAATTTTTTGCCAATTGGCGCCAAAATTCGGTTACCATAGCAACGTCCATACAGCGATCGTGAAAAGGTCAGATTGATCATGCCACCCATATGTGTGCCTATTTTGAAAATTTGGTGAAGGACAGTCCAGTATTGTATTGGGTCTCTACGGAGACCATTAAAGAAGGACAGAGGTAGGCCAGGTGGGCTAAATGAGCAGTTTATTGTTGGACCTGAATGGCACTCTGATAGAGTTCTTCGGATTCTTTCCGCAATTCTTCAAGTGCCCGCTGCTGCGACCGGCGGACTCGAGTGACTGCCGCCATCTCGCAGAAATGCTGCTTCGTCTTGTATCGGGTCCAGTCCTTGAGCAGCAGAGCACGTCGTTCGCTCTCCTCGAAGCTCAGCACCGTCGGCTCGCGTTTCCGTTTGCTGCAAGTTTTTCACACAAAAAAGAAAACTGAAGCATCAACTCCGTTTAATCGCCGTTCTCCAGGCGCACGTGATGGATCTGTCACGTTCCAACATGTTTTCTTCCTCCATTAGTTCTGAGAGAGATACAGAAACTGGCTCATATTTTTGTGGTCCTGATGCCCTTCCTGTACCAATAAACAGTTTCAAAGCACCGAAGAAAAGATAAGAATAAAATTTAAACTTTGACGCCCCAGCATCGACGTGGATGCCTTCACTACCTCGACGGCCTGCTTTTACCTTGACCTTTGACCTCCAGAATCTAATTGGGTTATCAGTCAGTAGGGGCTAGTGAATAAGCCGGGAGTGAAATAGTGAGGCAGTTATGGATGATGAGAGTGGAGAATCAACAGAGGAAGACGATGTGATAAATGTACAAAGAGGAGAGTCAGAGCTACAGAGACTGCGATAAGGCAATAATAATAATAATAATAATAATAATAATCTTCGTTTATTTTAACTGCAGACAAACCATGCAGTCGACACAGCACGAACATCCGCCACGCAGGGTGAGACACAACAGCCACCACGCAGGGAAGCACTATGTACAGAAGGGTTAAGCACGGCTAAACTGATACCACAATACGGTGCACAGCGATTAATCAACTGCACCGGCTTAACCTCGTGAACATTCACCAGATGGCGCGACCGGCACACATCCGATAAAGTACTAGTAGCTCACTACCCAATTTATCGACCCCAGAAGGATGAACGGCTGAGTTGGCTGACCTATAGCAGACGGCTTACCCACATAAGTGGTCACCCGTCATAGGTCGAGCGTGGGACAGGAAATGTTTGCCTGTCAAAGACTGGCGTTCTACCACTGTGCCACGCAGTGAAACAGGGAGCTGGTTCGGGTTCAGAGACAAGGTGAAGCATGTACGTTAATGCACTGAACACATGAGGTAATGATTGATGATTCCTAACCACAGACAATCACCCACTGACATCATCATTTCTTTAACCATCAAATCACTCCTAAGGTCAGGGTGCACTGTGCAGCCTTTATGCTGGCTGGCTCTCTGATGCCAGTAAGGTCCAATCCTACAGAAGCGTCGGCGGGGTGCATGGGAATAGCCCACAATGCCAAATGCCGAATGTCCCAAATGCCCGGAATGCCGAACACGTTTAGGGTCAGAGTTAGCGTTAGGGGTGGGGTTAGTAGGGTTAGAGTTTGCTGTGGGTTTAGGGTTAAGCTTGTTTGGCATTCTGGGCACTCGACACATTCCTTGACGTTTGGCATTCTGGACCCTTGCTTGTCTTGTTTCCTAGGCATTGAGCCTGTACTGAATGTAGGCAGTTAGACCACTGAATTATATACCGGTAATGCATTGCAAGTGCAACACCAAGCCGCCGAGTGTCACCAAAAAGTGACTGGTACCAAATTATACTGAATGGTGAAAGGGGCAGACAGCCATTAGCAGCATGCTCAGTCGTTATGTAGCAATGACCTAATCCGATCCGGAGTCTAATGGGAGTCAAACCAGTGATCTCTTGGTCACAAGTCCAAGCCCAACCCGTTTGACATCACCACACCAACCGGATGCCAGTAACCATGGTAGGAATAATAAACAGCAGGAAAATTTACAATCAACATACTTGTATTGATACATCAATTTAACTAAATTAATTTAAAGCCACAACATTTGGTCACACCCACAGATGTACAAATAGTGAAATTAAAAGTTGTACACTACGGACAAAGTTGTGACCGACTAACTCAAGGGTCTTTTTAAAGCTTCGGTCTCCTTCGATCTCGTCAATCGGTTTCAGGTTGCGTCCTTTCATTTCCTGTTTACGAATTGCCTTCTCCAGTCTCCGCATCTTCCGCTGCTCTCTGGTGACGATGATGCTGATATCAATCTTTTTCTTCTTTTTCATCGGCTCGGCACTGACAGCATTAAGCATATACATTCTGGTGTCACACTTTTCTCAATGCAGAATCACCAAATAATAGCAATATTAGGATGCATTTCTTTTTCTTACTTAACCCATAAATATAAGAACCTCAGATGTCATCGTGTGACAGAATAATCTGTCATCATTTAACTGGTATTTTATTTGCCACGATAAAAAATGAATAGGGTTAGGGTTAGGAGAGCTTTCCTTTCTTACTTAAAAGAATATGACATGCATTTTCAGTAATGCAGTCAGATCCTAGTACTTACAGGAATCCAAACTTCATCAAAATCAGCTTTTGAAAGTTTTATGCTCTGTAGCTGTCACAAAAGCACACAGAATGCAGAGTGGATCAGAAAGACATTACCTACATTACAACAAAGCAAACTAACTATATTTTCAGGCACAAAGCAGCATAGTTAAATAAAAAAGCAGAAAGCACAGCAAAGAAACCCAACGTGTAGCCTGCCCGCATGCGCAAATGCAAGCAACTGTGCATTTCTTACTTACCTACAGACTGGCTATGCTACTACAATCCAGCGAATGACCTTTAAAAACCAACACACAGCGTAATTTGGCCAATGTGCAGTCACCACCCATGCAAATGAGCCACAAGATCTCAGGAGTTACTGGACCAAAGTTCACCAATTTGTAGCCGTATTAATTTCTTCAACGATGCTGTTAATGCAACAATCCAAATTGCGATCTGTCCACCCACTGTCAAATGACGGGCGACATTTAAAGAAAAAGAAAGTAACATCGGTAAAACTGGTGGCATTGCGATGCTGGGCCAGCTAATGAACAAAATTCTATGGCAGTGTTGTGCTGCACTCTAGAATTAAAGATCAACATGATTAAAATCCAAGCCAACATAGTAAAGCCTTCTTAACGACTTTGACCTTAGAGTCCTTCCCCCAGCAGTCACGAAGTTATTACCGATCGACATCATAAAGGTTGAATATATAGCAAAGATACCATAACGGTGATGTTGCTCGAAAAAAGAGCGGACCAGCAGCATTCGTGAATTGTCTGACGTTGATAAGTGACCATCTACAGACAACAGTAAACACTGTAAAACACTTAACCTTTACTGGGCACACAAATGTCTGCAGCAAAAAACCATTATAGAGAAATTTGATGATTGGTATATTGGCTTCTGATGAGTGGTTTGCTATATCGGGCCAGACTAGGTGGGCACCTGCCCACTGTGCCTCGTCTTCTCTTTGCTATGCCAAATGCATTAGCTCAACCACTGAACTGTATTTGAATGCTATGACTACTATCGCGTCAATCGATCACCCAATGGGTAACTTGCGGAAAACCTGACAGACAGCAGTAAAAACCATACCCCCACAACTACCATAGACGTGGGTAATGACCAATGATGGAGATCCTATGCATTAATCATTAATAGCAGGTATGCTATTAGACTGTGTAGTACATTTCAAACAAAACAACAGCCACTAGTTCGTTCGTTACTGCAGGCCGGGGTCCAATCTACTCTGGACCCCAGCGCTCAGACCTTTATGTCGGTCCAATGCACCAGCCCAGGGAGAGGAGGGGAATTGGTAGGTGTGTGCAGTGTATGTAAGCGTTATATCGGGTGGAGGAAGGCTTGAGTAGGCGTGAGCAGCTTGTCGGGTATTTATAAGCGCGCCCCCTCTAGGCGTGGCCAGTGGCCTACTGTCTGACTAAGCCCGGACTGGCACTTATTCAGTGCCAGCCCTGACCGTTCTTCAGTGCCTGGCCACCTGACTGACACTTCTTCAGCGCCTAGAAAGTGGACTTGCCACATCTGTCTGCTTCAACTCTCACGTCAGCGCGAATAATACTTTGACGCTGCTAATCAAGGCATCAGCAACGGTCACAGTTTATAGAGGAACGGACGAGGATTTTTTCTGGAACAGCAATTAGGTCACCCCACTGGCACCGGTGGGGCCGGTAGAGTATTAGACTACACCGTGCAAATTAATGCATACGCCACTGGTCACAACTCCGCGTATAGGTATCAATAAAATGTTTGCAAAGCTGTGCAAATTACCTGTTAAGTGGAACAAAAACGCGACTACAAATTGTATTCATTTTTCACAATATAATGACAACAAACAAAATATAAACAACGTTAGAATATTTAACACCGTAGAATGCGGTCTGCGGGAATATTGAATCTGCGGTGTACATTCCGCAGTTGTGACTTCGGTCCTATGTCACTTCGGCAAGTCCGATCGCCGCTGTACGCCAATTTGGCACTTGCATGATCGGCAAATTGACGACTGGTCTTTTACTCAAGTCAAAAATCTAATTACTTGTATTATTTTACTCCAATCAGTTCCATCAATTGGGAAAATTAAGTGCCTTCAGTTCAGGTCGTGCGATCATGTGAACAAGCCCTAGGATGTATGTTCATACAGTGAAAGACTAAATTGATTCTAATTTCCAACGGTAAAAACTGAAACTAGACGTCCCTTGGGGGTCAGTTTGGTAGTAAATTTCCGGCGATCAGTAATGGTTGTGGAGTTATAGCGTCCTGAATTCGCAAGAGCTGGAAATTTTGTGAGCAATTTGTGCGTTTTGTTTTTGAAATACGACCAGTTATTGTAAAAATTTCCAAATTCCGTTCCAAAAGTTGTTACCGCCTCTCCGATCTACGTCGTTGTGTTCAAATGTAGCAAAATTTGTCCGACGGGTAATCGTGCGTTATTTACCACACACACACAAAAAAAATTTCGACTTCCTCTCAAACTGTCGCTACTTTGCGGATTGCGCCCAAAATCTGCCAGGGCGGCCATCCCCCAACAATTGGCTCACACTTCTCCATATTTCATCCAAATCGGTTCACTTTCGGCAGAGTAACAGACGAACGCCTGAACACAGTTCTTTTGCCCCGTAGAGTATTTCCATGATTCGTCCGAAGCGAACCATCGTTTCATGCAAGTAATTACTGAAAAAACTATGCTAAACAGGTACATCTACCTGTAATTACTATAAACTCACTTGTCTGTTAAAACTGCTGCAAATTAATTCAGAAGAAACTAACTAATGCACTGCCAGTGGCAATGATGTCACTAAGAAAGACAATTAGTTTTACACACAAAACTCACGGAATTTTTACGAACCATGCAACATGTATTACCTGAAGTCAAATAGTTAACAGCAAACAGTTAATAAACCACAAAGCGAATATATGAATATCAAACTACGTATGCAAATAATAGTTCAAAATATCTTTAAAATGCGATAAAATGTTCAATCTAAAAACATAGCATGTAGCAAATCTTATATGCAGAAAATTAGACCAGAACAATAACATTTACCACTGAAACGTCTACAGAGACATTCAAAAGTACTGATATACTGGCTTAATGGCCAAACTTTCTTCCTTCTTTGGAGAGACAACAACTCCTCATAAAATATTATCTTCCTTAACATCACCCAACTGTAGCTTCCTCGGGATTCCCCTTAGTCTATTTCCATCAACCTCCATCACCATACACTTCGTCAAATCAATATCGTTACTGGGACCATCTATAAATGACGTCCGCAAAAATATGTAAATTTTAACAACCCTTCCTGTTTGATCGCATTATGTACAGTCCTAAATCTCCTCCGGCGTGCGTACGTCCGACGGTCCGCTGCTCCGAAGTTCTAAGCCTATGCTTGAATGCTACCTAGCAAATTCCATGCAAATCAAGCCAGCAGCTACTCACAACTCATCTGTAGTAGCGGCCGTCATCAAAGCTTAGCAGGCTAGGGCTGTGAAATGCTGTAGAAATAACACTGTGCTATCATAAAGCAGTGACTGGACACGCCACGCAGCCAGTAGATGGTAAAGCATGACAATCATGCTGATAGGCTGCATTAGTGTTGAGGTATCTAATGCAGGCGTCCTGAATTAACAAAATCAGACAATAAACACCGGAAATCATTCGTCCAATCAGTCAAAATAGTGCAAATTAACGCCACCAAAATACGTCTGGAGGCCGGGCTCGGACCGGACCTGCTGGGGGAGCTTAAGCTCTCCCCCAGACCACCCAAGGGGGCCTACTTCTAAGCAGGAGAGAGGGAGGGGACGGGCCTACTTAT
>Ga0209780_1003489_pt1 | contig 11755 bp, 10 predicted proteins | sample WorMetexBAHAMAS2_FD_187384 | JGI IMG/M metagenome (GOLD analysis project Ga0209780, IMG submission 187384) | Marine gutless worms symbiont microbial communities from Max Planck institute for Marine Microbiology, Germany - Inanidrilus exumae... | ecosystem: Host-associated > Annelida > Digestive... | reverse complement strand
GCTTTTAAACCACATACCATACACATGGTGTAAAAGATGCGGCCTATTGTTACAGATGTCACACGTAGTGTGGTCTGTGTCTGTCTGCGTGTTGGTCACACAGATGTGCTGTGCAAAAACGGTTGAACCAATCGAGATATCATTTGGGGGCTGGACTTTTGTGGATCCAAGGAACCATGTATTAAGTGGGGGTCAAGATCCCGCACAGGAAGGGGGCGAGTTTTTGAGGGTTGTCCAGCCCATTGAAAAGCATAATTGTGAGTCTTTGCTATGGTGTAGGGAGCAAAATGGATCATTTAGTCCTCCATCACGGCATGAGATTGTGACTGCTGCAGCTGACTGCAATGCTCGCAACTGATCGATGTCATATTACATTGTCTTTCATGAAAAATCCACCCACTACTATGCATCCTTTCATCAGAATTTTTTGATCACTTATTATTTGTCTTTTTTGTTATTTCCTTTCTGCCTCTACCAAAATCCAGAATAATTATTTGTCCAGTTTTTAATCAGTTGAATGTGTGCAAGCGTGTTAAAATCTTGTGTACATTCTGCTTTACTTCACTTTACTGTATAACGTAACACAGAGAATTAAGTGTTTATGCAATTAATGTATTGTTATTTCAGCTGTTTTTTCTCAGTTTGTCAGCAGAATTACTTTAAAAGTTACGGATAATGTTTTACAGAATTTATAGAAATTTTGAATCTAGAATGATGAAATGAAAGAAGTGATGGATTAAGTTATGTGGATGATCGGGATGCTGCTGCGGGGGAATTAGTATGTGGAGAATGCCACTACATAAACCCCATCATGGGAAATTCCACTGTGGAAATTTGCACCGTATGTTGGCCTTGGTGGATGGTTTTACTGTCTGTATGTTACTTAGTTTTCCGCTTGGTTTCCAGTGTTTTCGTTGTGTAGAAAGCATCAGCGGAGTCAGTGGTAATATTGAGAATGGTGAACCCTGTCAAAGACACCATCTGTGAGTGGTCCGAGTACCGCAACACTGACGGGCGATTTTATTACTACAACTCGCGAACAATGGAATCAGTTTGGGAGAAACCGCAGGCATTCATTGACTGGCAAGGTGAGCGTTCTGTAGCCGTGCACAGTAAGGTAGTAAGTAGTGGCACCAGAATCATGAAAGAGGTGAGTTTTCTTCCAGTGTTAAGCTATTGCTGCACGCAGCTGGTGGCAAACTGCTCCATACGGCGGCCTGACAGAAAGCAGAACTGCTGTCCAATTGGTGTTACTCATCGCAGCAGATGCAGGCTATAGCCGTGAATGACCTCGGATACCATGTGCTGCAGTATTTTGGATTGACTGTAGCCATCATGTGTTCCAGTCAGTATGGCATTGCAGTTGGCAATGTATGAAGGCTTGCACTGCTATCATCAAAGCATCCTTTGTCAAAGATAACTGGATTATACATTGCTGCAATAACAGTTGAAAAACAGTTTACAAACATTAATTACTTATAGAGCCATGTACTGTTATTTGTATAGCTAATTGCCACCATATGTATCTTTGGAATCATACTCCACGATACACAACTGATGTATGATGGAGGGCAGTGGTTTGTTTCTTGGCTTTAATTAGAATTATATATACACTGTGTCCCAAAAAAAAGGAAGACACCAAACTCATGACACGTTTAAGGTGTGGTGGGATCTTTAATTATCACTGTGCTGCAAATTTACCGCTGAGTATGTCAGTGAAAGAATTTTGAAATCGGTTAAGAAGTGACAGAGTTACGACCATGAGTTTGGTGTTTTCCTTTTTTTGGGACATAGTGTATTTTCATTGTAACACAACAGGGCCAGACAGTCACATTATGCTGGGTGCACTGATGCTTGTTTTATCATATTAAATTCTTGAATATTGTTTCTTTTTCCTTTTATGATGAACCTTAGCCTGTCCCAGGTTTAGAATAAGTGCAGAGTAAAAGTCATCTGAACAGCCTACTAACACCATATTGCTAATTTTTCATATCCTACGTGTATTTATGGTGTTTGTCCATCGAAATTTTGTTTGGTTTTTAAATCATTCCCACCTGATGTTTCAACATGTCATGTAGAGGTTGTTGATTTTAGTATATTTATTGTTTGCATTCATCATATGGAGTCCAGTGTCTGTGTGATATGCAAACGTTGTTAACAGAGCGTCAGGCAAAGAACGTCGAATGTGATGCTGTCGATGAAGAAGCACAGAAGACCACTGCAGCTGAGAGCAGCATCGAGAACACGGCAGCTGTGGAAGAACAGGATATGGTTACGGAGGATGCGCAGCCCATTGATGAAGCTGCACAGGATGAGGCTGAAGACGATGATGTAGAAAAAGCGGTCTCAGAATCTGTTATTTTTATCATTACGATAGTGCATGATTGTTTCGGCTGTTGAGGATAATTAAGAGTGTGGGTCAAGTTGTAGTGCATTGAAGAAACTTGCAATAAGAAATGCACACACCATGCAAATACAAACCAATTTATGACCATTAGGCAGGTGAGTCTATGTTAGCTGTCACCCCAGGTCAAGAACTGGAGGATTTGTTGAAGCACTTTCAATGCCCGCATGCGCTTGCTTACTGAAACTTGCACATTCGGATTAACGAGAAGTTGTTAGAGTTCTCTACACCGTCTCCGTACCATCAAGCAAGTAATTCATGCCTCAAAGAATAATCACACAGTCAGTAATTAAAAAGTTTTAACAGTTATGTGATATGTGTGATGTTTTATTATTTTTGTTTTGAATAAAGTGAATAATAATTAGAAATATGTTGCTTCACTTCTCAGATACTAGCCAGTAACTGTTAACCTTGCATAAAGTACAACTGCCAAAAATGAGATATTATCATATTTTATTAAATCTCAAGCAGTCTGTTGTTTTATGTCATCTTGTCTGAATTGCCAGAATATTTGGCATAGTAGAGATAAGTGTTACTACAGAAAACCGTTCTTGCATGCACAACTGACTGTACAAAGAAGATTTCATAAAGCAGAATTTATTATCTTGCCCAATAAACAGAGAAACCTTGTCCAGCCTAAGCATGTGTATGTTAACGTGTTTGCTGAGTAGGAGGAGATGCATGAAGAAGATAAAGCAGCTGATCAGTCAAAGCCCGTGTCAAGCACTCCTGTACCTGGCACACCTTGGTAATATTTCAGTCTTTCACTTAGGCATGTTTTATGGTTACATGTGCAGCACTGAAAAAAATGACATTTTTAGTGTGATAGTGTCTACGCCATATGTTTATATTTATTTTGTTCATGAGGTTTTGTAGTTATTCATTTCCTGTGATAATAGGGCAGTATTTTTGTGTTTTCATGCTATTTTTCTTTGTGTAGCGAGGAAATTTGGAAATTTTTTAATTTTTTGTCTTGTCTCGGAGCAGGATTTTGTACAAATTATGAGTGGATTTTTGTGATGTTTGGGGAAAGGCTTTGCATCATTACATCATAAAACTGTTTAGATGATGATGACTTGCTGGCCAATTTTGATTTTTGCTCCTGTAGGCAGAGCCAAAACACTGAAAGTACCTTAGTGTTATTGGTTTTAAGGCTCGTCAAATAGCATTAATGAGAATCAGTGACCTTCAAACGACCTATGTAACAAGGTGGCATGCCTATTTTGACAAAGGTGTGGCGTTTTTGATGAATCAGTCATCACATAGTGCAACCTTTTCCTTCTTTCTGCCCTCATTTTTGACCAGTGACCATTCCTCATTCCTAAAACTATTGATAATGGAATAGATCTGTGGAGTTGATGAAAATGATCACAGATCTGTTTTTTAAACAGTGCACATGGTGTGGACAGGTGATAGTTGACGAGTGAGTGTTGTAACACATTCCAGGTGCGTGGTGTGGACTGGAGATGAACGAGTCTTCTTCTACAATCCCAGTCAGAACATATCGGTCTGGGACTGTCCAGAGGACATCGAAGACCGAGCTGATGTGAAGAAACTGGTTCAGACTCCACCTCGTCTGATGCAGCAAGCTGCCGCAGGTAATTTGTCAGCCACTACTTTCAGGTTTTAAAAAACGTTCATTACCATTTCTCTTCAGTACTTAGAAATTGTCAGTTTGGCGACTAGGCCAGGCATCTGGTCTAATAAAATGTGCTCTGTAATCTATCCGGTTCTGCTGGTGTAAACATAATCTCAGCTGGAGTGAGTCCAGAAGAAAAGGAAAGTTAAACAAAAACTGGAAGAAGTAGCTTTGAGAGTATCGTTTGTTTGAACAGAGTTATGTCATGTTAGGTTAATATGTCAGAGCAGGATTGTTTGCAAATTGTAAACTTCTGCTGTGATTCTGTTTTAATCTGCCATCCAACACTGTCAGAACTGAGAGTGGAACTGGTAATTTGTGTGGTTTAATTGTGTCCTATTTCTTAACTGTGTAATGCTGTGATTCTTTCGTCTGACCTTGGTTGCAGTTACACCTCATTATAGTGCGCACCATTATAGCCCAGATTTGATGTGGACCCCCACTTTTGTTCATTGTCATTAAGTCAACATGAATGAATACTGGGCACAACAGTTGAAATGTTTATGAAACTAACACATTCTGTGCACCTTTTGTGCCTCTCCCGCAGTCCTCGCGACATCTGTGGATGGCTGACTCAGCAGTCAGTGATACACGTAGACATCAGATTGTAGCCTAACATGTGTATGCTGTTAACAGCAAACTGCTTGTTAACAGCAGACTGCTGTTGTCTGTGGTGTATAACAGTATCAGTGTACGTACGATGCCAGTTGCACTACAGTGCTGAAAGTTGTGGTTATAGAAGTTACAGAGAAAATTTAAATAATGAATACTTGATTAAAAAAAGTGTAAAAATTAGCCTACTTTTTAAACTAACTTTGCTGTTAAGCGCGTCACTGATGACATTCTTTTGTGTAAGCGTATACCATGAACAGTACTGTGTATTGGTTTCTTTAGCAAACTAGCAAAACATTCGTATGTCAGTTAATATAGTCCACTGCATGTATGTCAGGTTTTTAATGTGCTGTATTCTGATCAAACTAACAATGATCAAAGTCATGTAGTCATGTACATTGTGTCACTGTTGCTGACACCTGCTACAGTTGCCAGCAGTACGCTGAGTGACAGCTGACATAAATACAGGCTGATGGATGTCAACAAGTGTCTTCTACAGTGATTCAGTATAACATTGTTCTGATTTTATGGACATGCATTATATCAAGGCGTGACTGTATCGGAATTACTCTCACTTTGAAGCTGATGTCGGTGATAGATGCTGATAAATGACAGACACGTGTTGTTTGTGTTGCCTGAGACTTTGTGTCTCCATTATCTGTTACCTGCAAAAATGATCCTGCTGTTACAAATAAATTACGCTATCCAAAGACATTTCAATCACTCACTGTAAAAACCGAACGATTCAGAAAAACTTTTATACCATAATTGTTTATGTCACTACCAATAATGTAGTAATAATGCTGCTATAATTATTTTTTGATACTGGAATATCGCTATTGTGATCCACTACATCTGTTGTGTCCTGCTGAACATTGAACATTGGACTATATTTTCTTGTTTTTATGACTATTTTTGCTCTATATATGTATGTATTGTACTTTTTGTGACTAATCCAGCTGTTGCTACCAAATCAAATAAACTGTTATTATTATTATTGTTAATGTGCTGCAGCTGTATCAGAAGAGGCTGGTGATAAAAAGTCTGCTGACAGTGAGCCGCCTGCAAAACGCTTTAAGTGAGTTGAATTATCAGTCGTGTCGCGTTTGCAGTTTCTGATTACGCTACCAAAACCAGCATTACTTACTTACTCCAGTTGTTCTCTTCCAGAACAGTTGGAGGCAGAGGACCAGTGGAAACTGTTTAATTCACCTGGAAGACTGACTAAAGTAGAGGTGGTGGTGAGGTTGCTGGTACGGTCCTGTTATGTTTAAAGCAATGCCACAGTGGAGTCTATGCATGGCTGCTGGCACAGTGGCCCGAACAGTAGGGTAGATGTTATTCATGAGGATGCTGGTCTACGGTGAACGAGTGGTTAGCAGTGTGCAGTTTGCCTAAACAGTTGTTGGCATGGGCCAATGATCAGTCTGTTGTCTTGTCAGCTAATTTTTACTCAGAACGTTAGTGCATATGCGTTGACGTTAGTTTGTCAGCATCAGGTATATAGTAATCTTCAAGGTGTGGTATAACCTAAGTTATGTTGAAAACAGTATTAAATTCTAACCAGGCAACAGGGTTCAATGGGATACGGGATAACGTGTGACCACTACTGTTTCAGAGGGTGTGAATGTCTATATTTATTTATTTTTGCTGTTGTGCAGACGCGGTGGTGGGAAAGGTCGCGGTGCCGGGGTGCGGCACATTGAAGCTGGCAAGGAAGCAGCAATAGAGGCAGAGATGCAGGCGTCAAGAGAACGAGCAGTTATTCCAGTTGAGACACGAGTCCAGCAGTTCATGGAGATGCTTGCCGAAAAAGAAGTACTGTTCTGTCTGTGTTTGTTGTAATTTTGGTTGTAATTGTTCATAGTGTGTATACAGTCTGTCGCGTAGAACCAACTCCTCCATACGTGGTGTCTGTTTTTATCTTTCGTTTCAATGACTATGAAATATTATGCTGTCGTCAATTTTAGTCTGCTTGTGTGAAAGTTGTTTACAATTGCAATAGGAATTATGGCTAACTAAGACGTTCGACTGTGTAGGTGTCTGTGTTCTCAACGTGGGAGAAGGAACTACACAAGATTGTGTTTGACCGCCGCTATCTGCTGCTGCCATCAAAGGAACGTAAACAAGCCTATGAGCAGTACGTTAAGCAACGTGCTGATGACGAACGTAAGGAGAAAGTGCGCAAGCTGCGTCAGCGCAAAGAGGACTTCCGACAGCTGATGATAGATGCGAAGCTGCGCGGCCGGTATGAGCACTACTGTTGTCAAACGCTCGCATGGACTATTTTTTCACATCTAACTTGATTAGATGACCCCGCAGAGAAATCTTTAGCGCTTGATTGATGCATCGTTATTTTCAAGGCCTCGTGCCTAGTGTGAGTGACAAGGCACTGAAGGGATTTAGCAATTAACAAAATAATTGTTGTCATTTATTACTGACCCGCCTACACATAGTGTAGTGGAGCCAGTATTGTTTTGCCGTCTGTTATCTGTCGGGGTCTGTAACACTCCACGGCGGGCCTGCAGGCGGCTTCACGTGTGCAGGCCAGGCGATGACATCATGCTGCTTGCAGTCTAGTTATTGCTCCACGGTAACAGTGCACGGCGGGCCAGTCGTGTTACGTCCCATTAGGGCGACACCTTGCTATTTATATTTTAGTTGTTAATTAATTTAAACTGTTTACTGCTATTTAACTATTTATTTAGAAACATGAACAAATCTAGTATTGTTTCAGCATTACACTATTGAAGTATTTAGAACTTGTCATTCAATTGAAGATGTTAGCACACTTATCACTGGTCATTCATTCATTCATTCATTCTCTGGTCATTCTTGTTCAGTGAAGTTTCTGGCTGTTGCTTTGTTACTTGACAACCGTTAAAAGTTGTATTGATTATCATCTGTTACTCTTAAACAGGAGATCTCAAAGATGACAGCTTCCAACGCACTCAGTGAAACAGAAAAGTCTATTAAGGCTTACTGCATCATCATTTTGCACTTTGAATAACAAATTAAAAACTTACATTTGAGAACATATTTCACATTCTGTAACTGGCAAATGTGTAGAACACCGCATGCTATAGATGCATTCCATAACCAGAGTTATATGTAATAGTAATAATTTTAAATATAGTAATATAATAGTAGTAACTGCAACAGAAATTTACATTCCATAGTTGTTGTGCTGGTAAATGACTAATTTTGACTATGAAACACATGCCCATCATCTTTTAAGTTAAGTGTTAATGTTTCTGTCAGGTTAACATTTAGTGAATTTGCATCAAAGTGGGGTCGTGACCCGCGATTTCGTGCCATCGAGAAGATGCGTGAAAGAGAATCACTATTCAATGAGTACGTGCTGGAGGTACGGAGACAGGAAGAGAACGAGTCGCGAGGACAGATTGAACGGGTCGGTAACTTGACGAGCTTTCAGTTGTGTACAGTAATTGTTGTCACTGGTGGATTTGTTCATTAGTTAATTTGTCTAATATTTGGTTTTATATGGTAGTCTGCGGAGGAAAATTTATGCACATGCTGTTTTAACGGGCCTATGCCAGGTGAATCTGGGTTAGCTGGCTGCTCCCTCCTCCTTTTTAGGTCGACTCCTCCAATTTGACCTAGTACAGTGGGTCTCAAATGTCCGTCCGTCAGTACGTCCATCCACAAAAACTTTCTTCGATTTCAATGACATTTGGTATGTAGGTAGGTAGAGGTCGACCAGTGATGCATGACAGTATGCAGTATGACCCGATCCAAGGTCAAGGTCACGGGGCCTTGAAAGTCGGAAATTTGACCATTTTTAACGGCTATCTCCTTTCCCATTTATAATGGGGGCTGGCAAGACCACGGATTCTTAAATTAGGGGGCAATACCTAAAGCTTTTATTTTTGTCCTAGTTTTTGTGTCACGCGACTTTTGGCAGTAAGTAGGAGTCGACCGCCAGTCCCGTGCGGGGCTAATTTTTATATTTTCTTCTTTCAGCTGTTCCAAGCCAGATGCCACTGTTTCATTATAACGAGTGTAAATGCGGCATGGTGTTTTGCAGGTGAAAGCAGAGTTTATGCAGATGTTACGTGAGGTTGTCTCCACTGATCGTCCAATGACATGGGACAACATCCATTCAATGGTGGAGTTTGATCCACGCTGCCGAGCTATTGCCAGCAACACACAGAAGGAGGACTGGTTCCGCGAATTTTGTGCCAGCGTTCACCCAGTAAAAACTTTAGTCGTGCAAGTCATTGATTACTCATGTAGTTCGTTGGAATTTGACTGTCAGAAAATCTTAACCCTTAAAATATGATCAGTGCAACGTAGAGCCGTCTGCATAAATGTTGCAGCATCCCTTGCTTCGTGACTCATTTGATGAATGAGAAAGGATGAGTCGTTGGTTGATTTCCCTGGTTGGAATCACTTGCCTTTGGTTCTTTGACGCTGCTGATTGGGTCATGTTACATTTGGTAGCGCAACAAGTACCAAACGTAGCAGCTTATACATTGTGCGACAGTCTACCAATTGCTGTTCTGTTCCCGTGTTCCTGAATAGTCAATTGCTGCAAGTCCAACAGTGATGCCATTTACATAAGAAGCATGAAAAATGTCTGAATTTTGACCAGTATATTGCTGTATATAAAAAATGATGCAAGAGAGGGGCGTGTTACTACGGAAAGCTTTTAGGAAGTTATTTTTTGCTGATCTTGATTCCGTCCAGTCCGTTATGTCAATTTTGTGACCGTCTTCCTATATTTATAAAAGTATAGTGTATATCACGTTAACAAATGCTGTCCACTGTATAGACATTCATGAGCAGTATTTGTGGCATTAATCAGATTATGTATTTCCATTAGCTGTAGCTGTCAGTTGCTGGACTTGGCTGTAGCAGCTTGAAACCCATTTGTTTTAGTCTACTTTCAACAACCTCAGTGCCTCTGATTCATTACAAATGTCCTGCTTATTTATGTATGCATTTAGTACACCTCTGAACTCCAGTTAGGCTAATTTAGTCATGCAGCCAACGGTGTTGAAAGAGTGAAGGAAACAGTGCATCGAGATGGCTCACCTCTGTGGCTGCTGGTTACAGTGATGTGATGGTATGTGTGTGTGTGTGTGTCAAGTCGCATGGTGCTGCATTTGACCGTGGCTCCATGAACAAACAAGAGCGCATGATGGCGAGCATGCGAGAACGCGAGAAGGTCGTACAACAGTCTCTGTCCGTGTCACTGCGCGAACGCGATCGTGAACGCGAACAACACCTCAAAGAGGAGGCCATTCAGCATTTCAATGCTCTGATGGCTGACATGGTAGTGTCTTCCTTCTTTTCAACGTAACACTATATGGCATCCGTCGTGTACAGCTTGGCACAGCTGCGCCACCTGGTGTCGACTGTATCTTTTCTCTTCATTCACGGCAACATCTACAATTGCTTTTCAGCATTACGTTTTGGGCCAGATAATTTATGAGCCTTTTAATTGTGACTGTACACAGTTCTGATGTGAGCTGAATTTTAAGTACCAGTGACGCAGTCTTTGCAAACACCTCTGCGGTTACGGTGCAGTTACGTTATGTGGCTGTATTTCATAGAAGAGTGGTACGAACAGTCAGAATATACTGGCAGTGTTGAATCTGGGAATTTTTACGTGGCTGCATTTTAGTATTATCGCATCACATGTTTGACAGTCACTAGGTGGCGCCTTGTTGGAGGTGTGAACCCATGATGTGCGTGGTTGTCGTGGCTGCAGGTACGGAATCCGGAGATGTCTTGGCACGACACACGCAAGATGCTACACGAAGACCACCGCTGGCAGTTGACGAAGCTGCTGGATAAAGCCGAGAAGCAGTCTCTGTTTGAGGAGCATGTGGCGGCACTGATGCACCGCAATCGCACGCTGTTTCGGCGCGTCATTGACGAGTTTGTCAACCCCGTTGAGCTGATGACCATCACTTGGCGAGATGTCCGACGGCTTATCAAAGACGACCCGAGATTTGCCAAGTTCTCCTCCAGTGATCGAGTATGCAATCTGTTCTTTCTGTTCTTCCGGTCATGTTTCTTTACTTCAGTAAGTGTGCAAAAGGCTGTTGACATGTGGCATGCCATTACAGTGTTGCATGCTGTATCGTTTATTTGTAATGTGTCACATGCTGTTGAAGCTGTGTAAAAGATTTTTAGACTTTGAACTGTATCGTGTATTACAGTGTAGCAGCATAGTGTTATCTGCAGGCTATTAGATTTACCGTTTGGCAAAGAAACTGGATCGGGTGACAGGAAAAGTTCTGACTCACAAAAAAGCTTGCACCATGCACCACTTAACGCCAAAGGTTATGTACGGGAAAAAGTGGATGAAGAAAGCTGAGAGGGGAATGGGTCAACCCAGGTTCACCTGGAAAACTGCAGTTATAATGGAGGTAGGTATTTAGCAAAGAAACTGAAAGTTGTAATTGACTGTGATGACACTATTCCACATTTATAGCTGATGCTGTTGTCACAGAAACGTGAAAAAGAATTTGAAGAATACCGCCAAGAGAGGGTAGTTCAGGCGAAGCTTGACTATCGTGAGCTGTTGAAAGAAACAAAGATTATTACATATAAGTAAGTATATGTGACAGAGTCATTGCATTAATGCCAGTGAACAATCGAGTCTGTTTTGTGGCTTACTGTAGTGATAACTAAACAGAACATAATTTCGGTTTAGTTGCAGTTTTTTGTCGTTGCGTGTTATTGAGTCGCAGTCGTGGCATTAACTGAACAGAGGTGGCATGTCTGCTGTAAGCCTAGTAGAATGCTGTTTATGTTTAAATCTACAGTGGTGTGGATTAGTTTTGCTTTGTATTTCCTTGTTCCTAACTACCTGCATATCTTGTTTTGTGTGTATCTCTCTTTTATATTGTTCATGCTGTGTGAGCCCCGTGTAGGGTCGGGATACTCAAATCAAATCAAAAACACATTTATATAGCGCCATACGTCGCAAGCGAATCAGAGGCGCATGGTGACGATGACTACACAAAATGGGTAACATAAGCTACATTAAACAGTTCGGTCTTTAATCTACTCCTAAAAGTACTGACAAGTTCTGCCTCTCTACAAGCATCAGACAGTGAGTTCCA
>Ga0209780_1003488_pt1 | contig 11756 bp, 8 predicted proteins | sample WorMetexBAHAMAS2_FD_187384 | JGI IMG/M metagenome (GOLD analysis project Ga0209780, IMG submission 187384) | Marine gutless worms symbiont microbial communities from Max Planck institute for Marine Microbiology, Germany - Inanidrilus exumae... | ecosystem: Host-associated > Annelida > Digestive... | reverse complement strand
GATGGCGGCGGCCGCCATCTTGAAAAATCGACAAATCTCAATATTTCTTCGTCGGTTCAAGCGATTTCGACGAAATTTGGCACAGTGATGTAGTTCGACCCTCTTGACCGTTCTGACCGTAAAAAAGTTCAAATTTCGAAAATCCAACTCGGAAAATCGATAAATCAACATATCTCGGCCGCAGTTCAAGCGATTTCGACAAAATTTGGTACGGTTACGCAGTTTGACCCTCTTGACCGTTCCGAACGTTAAAGATTTCAAATTTTGAAAATCCAAGATGGCGGCGGCCGCCATCTTGAAAAATCGAAAAATCGCGATATTTCAGCCGCGCTTCGAACGATTTCGACGAGATTTGGCACACTGAAGCACTTATCACAACCTGCCCTGGTATGTATTGCTTTAGATGGAGGGCTCGATTAGGCGGGAAAGGCAGGTTTTGCTGTGCTGCATGCAACTCAGTTAATCGGACATGCAGCACGTATACTTTATTTATTTATATTTAACTGCAATATCTTCTGATTTTCAGATGGTTAGATGACGACGCGGTTCGGAAGATAACGACGAAATTAATTGGCCGAAAACCAAACACATATACCTACACAAAGCAGCTGGCTGAAGTGTTGCTGGTAACGGAGGGTGCCGACCTCCCACTTGCAATTGTCAGGCCTTCAATTGTTACTGCTTCGTGGATGGAACCAATGCCAGTCAGTGAACTCTCATGTATCTCAGTATCTTCTTGCTTGCTCATTGTCTGTTGTGAGCTTGAGAAGCCCAGTTTGTTAAATACTTTGCTCAGTTTGCTGTGCCAAATTAGATTACTTTGTACTGTGAAAAGTGATCTGGCGGCTTTTTTGGTCTACGTTTTTCATCCATATAAATATACACGATGATTTCTGTGAACAATTACCGCATCCTTGTGTGAATTTCAAAAAGGTAAAAATATACAGTTAAATACATAAAATTGTGTTCGTTTCGTACTTGAGCTTTATTGTGTGTCACTCCTTGGAAATTTTTATCTAATATGCAACTAAAATTTTCGTGAAATTCAGCTGAAATGCTACTCATTAATTAATGAGTTGATTACTTAGGCTACATGCTAAAGTCACATACATGGGAGGAAAAAGTTGGTTGTCATATATAAATAGTTTATACTGACATTTTAAGAGGGACAATGCAGTTAAAGGTTTGTGATATCTGTTGCTATGAAATTCCGTAATGTGAATTTTATATTACGTTTCGTATTTGTCTGCTAATGAAGGGTTGGATTGACAATTTGAATGGACCAAGTGGGCTGTACGTAGCGGTACGTATATCTGTTGTGCTTTGTGGTACAATGCGATTATTGTTGCTAATTATTCTTATTATTAGCGTCAGAATCTTCTTGTACTCTTCTGCTGTTACCAGCATGTTTCTGACGTTCTGATCCGTTTCCTAGCCTACTTTATACCTACCTTCGGCTCACTGTATGACTGTTTCACATGTTTTCAACACAATATTGATAATATTATGTAGTCTTCTCCTAACGTTTGTTGGTTGCGCAGTCCCTCTGCGGTAGCTGAGCTTCTTGTGTTTATTATATAGTGTCAAGAATTCATATCTTTTCATTTACTTTGAGTAAGATTTGTCAAACGAGAAAAAGTGCAAAGATGCATGTCGTTCAGTGTGATTGCTCTGACTTTCACTGTTGAGCCGCATCGCATTATGACAGTTATTACCATTACAATTATTGTAATTATTATGAACATATTCATTATGTCTTTATTACTTGCATTCCTGATTACTAGTTGTTTTAGTGTAGTAGATGCTACTATGATGAAGTAGACAATGGTTTGTTGGAATACTGCAGGCTGGCAAGGGTCTTCTGCGGTCGATGTTCGCCAGCCAGCAAGTGGTTGCTGATTTTGTTCCTGTCGACTTGCCAGTAAACATGATGATCGCCGTGGCGTGGGCTCGTGCTAATGCCACCAAGCTGCCGGAAGTCAGCCATGCAACGGCCAACAAGGCTGCCATCTACCACATCACTACCGGCGGCCTTAATCCATTAACTATCACAGAAATTGTGAACGATATCATGATCACCTTCAAAAACAACCCGATGGAGTCGTGTTTCCGCCGTCCAAAATCCAACATAATCACCAGCAGCAGGTTTGACCATTTGCAATGAGATCAGTGATGTTAATATTAAATTTAAGCATTATAGTGTTTGTGTTTGTTCAAATGTTCTCTTGTGAACTGTTGGCTGCGTTGCACAGTTGGTAGAATGCCGGTCTTTGACCGTCGAACTTTCCACGCTCGACCTGTAGCTGACGGGTGACCACATAATGTGGGTTAGCCGTCCGCTATAGGTCAGCCAACTAGGCCAACTCAGCCTTTCATTCTTCCGGGGTCGATAAATTGAGTAGTGAGCAACTTTATCGGATGTGTGCTGGTCGCGCCACCTGATGAGTGTTCACGAGTTTAAGCCGGTGCGGTTATCAACCGTTGTTTGCCGTAATGTGGCAGCAATTTAGCCGAGATTAACCCTACTGTATATAGCCTATAGTGCCGCCCTGCGTGGCGGATGTTGATTGTAGATTGCTACAAAGATCAGTTGAAGCTGAAGTTGAATATTTGGAGTGTTATTCTCATTCAGTGTTTTGCACATTACTAGAATTTCATCTAACGTGAAAAAACATTAGCAAGGTTTTTCTCCTAGTTTTCGCCATTCATCTTCCGCAGTAAATCCTGTCAAAACTCTTATACCGACTTTCTCCTTGCCTGCCGTCTAGCAGAGAACGTTTAACCACTAGACAAATTATTTTCAGATGTTTCGAATGAGTATTCATTCAGATATAGTGTCTGATATGTTCTAACTGAAATTGGTTAATTTTCATAGGATATAAACAATAAAAAGCCGCTTTATATTTTTGAATGAAGTGTACTTATGACTTGCATGAAATTTTGTCTTAATGACTGTTTTAGCTTTCTTCACGACTGCTGGATTCTTGTCAGTCATATGATACCAGCGTATGCTGTTGATCTTGGCTCCATTGTTGTCGGCAAAAAGCCGCGGTGAGCTGCTGTTGTTGCTGCTTATAGAGGAGACTATCTTGTTGCTTGGGTCTAAATTGAGAAATGTGTAACGTAACTATGATAGAGAGACAGTTAAGTAACACCGTTTAGGGGACCATTTGAACTTGTTGTGATGAGCCATAGCGGAGCTGACTTCCGTTCCAGGTTGTATTACTTGCCGGGGGCGTAGGCAGGAATTGATGGAGGCCTGGAGGGGATGTTCTTACTTCTCTTCCCTCCTTTTCCTCCCCTCCTCTCCTTCGTCCTCCCTTCCATTTCCCTTCACTGTTTGTGATAGGTCATTATGTCTCTTTGACATAGTGTTTACTTACACTTATTACCGACTCAGTTTGAGATGGAACGATCGGTGAAGATATTGGCTCGGCGGCAGGCCCCAGTGTAGCACGGGTGTGGCAAGTAAGTAAGTAAGTAAGGCGAGGGGTTGTGTAACCAGGGCGTCAGAAATAATGGGTGCCAGTGAAAACGGCATCGACACTGTTCCAAACTGTCTCTCTGGCGCTGTAATTCAAAACGACGACGGTCTTCACTGCATGCGGCGTCCGTTCGTTTTTCGGCTTTCTTAGATAGCGGGAAAATTCGGTGGCCTGCGCTCGTTCAGCAGCGGCCCTATCGCGTTCTCTATTGGCCGTTTGAATAAATAGTCTTTCGTTTTGATCCTTCTGAATTTCCTGATGACTTTATGTTTATGAAAGCAACTTACCGTTATGGACTTTAGGGTTTGATAGTGCCATCTCAAATGTTTGGCTGTTATTTGCACAATTTTTGGCGTTTACACCGACGTGTATGTGATGAATCGGCTGTTATTGTCAGCATAAAGTGGTTTTGACTGCATGGTGTGATCTCGTAATGTACCATGTGGTGTCAGAATGGTACAAATGTATACGAAACTGCACAAATATATGGAAACAATGGAGTATTTCTCAACACAGTCGTGGGAGTGGACATATGATCATCTTGATATGTTGAAGTCTCAGATGACTCCAGAAGATCAGAAGGTGAGAATCTGCAATTTCTGACAAGATGTATGTCTGTTTTGTTGGGGGACGTTATTGCTAAGGTAAAGTAAGGTACATCCATAGATAACGTAATATGAAATATTCTAGAACATGACTCGTACCGGTTAGCGTGGTCTCTGATTATATCAAGTTTAATCCTAAAGATGGCGGAACATTACTTATAGCAACCAAGTTAGGCCTACTAGCTGTCTAGCCAATTACATCACACTAGCTCAGTAACTAATCACGCGGCAGCACGTCTGTCTGTGACTGAATTCCTCGGGATGTTAGTTTGTTATGAAAATGCACGGAACTCTTTAGTTCCTCATATTTTACATTTCACACATGACATACGTATGTATATATATAAAAAGTACGTAGGAACATATTTGTGTGCGTTTATATTTTACCAGTACTTATTTTCTGCGTTGTGCATATTAGTAACAGCCATTTTGTGATGCTCACTTTATCAATGTTTTCAGGTCTGTGGGTACACCCATAGTCTTCACGACCGTACGGGCCGGTGCTGATCTGTTCCACGATGCAGACCGCCCGCAGGTGACATTACCCATATACTCAGCAGTAGGCTGCTGTTGCTTTGATTAGGCCTACGGTTACCTTCCTACTTACTTATTTATAGTCGCCTGTGAATGTGACTGCAGACTTTCTATTTTGATCCACGCATGCTACACTGGCAGACATATATGCAGAACTACTGCCTCGGCACAAAGAAGTTCGTCTTGAAGGAGAACGAGTCGGGAATACCAGCCGCACGTGCTCACTTGAAAAAGTATGTCTGTTCTGAACATTTCTTTTTCTGACTAATTCAGAGCAGTCACGGATGAGTGTCTGCAGTATCGGACTTTTTAATCGAAGGAAGACAGGATCGATTTGTCGACCACTTCAGTGGTGCAGGTAGAGCAATTCTTCCGGCGTGTCTGTGTGTCTGGCTATAACATTTGAACGAAATGACGTTTGAACTAGACGTTTAGCGTACTGATTCATGGGGACAGTTTCCGGGTCAGGTTAAAAGATCACCATCACAGGTCAAAGTTCGTTGTCACTCACAAACGAAAATATTGCTAAAGTGGAAGACTGATAGGAAATCATATGTGGACTATCGATTGGCACTAATGCCAATGACCTTGAGTGACCTTGAAGGTCACTTTTGCTGTTTGAAACCTTTCTAACTCCCATATCTCGGGAAATATGGCATGCGTTAACTATGATATGTTTACACAGGAATCGGAAGGCACACGTGGCTTGTAATTACAACTATTTTCTTAATGTTACTGGCAGTCACGTACATTGCAAATCTCTTGAAATCTAGGAAATGCTATGATGTAAAGTTTTTGTTACTACAGTCCACTAATAGGAAATGATATATGGAATTACGATGACCTTGAGTGACCTTCTCAGTCATGAACCTCCTGCAAACCTTTTTAAATGTGATTTCTCGTACAGCTGTGCAGCAGTTGACGAGATTTTAACTGACACAGTGCGTCGCGCGGTCCCTCTGAGATAACTGATAAGTGATAAGTTTCAGAGGCCATTTTGTGTGTTTTGTGTGCTAAGGCTTCGCAACACTCGCTACGTATTCAACACAGTTGTACTTGTCATCATGTGGCGTGTGCTCGTCGCCAACTCCAGCCTCGCCCGCAACTCTTGGTTCTTTGTGATGGGTCTCGTCTTTAAGTTCGTCCGTTTCTTCCGACTAACCAGCACGCTGTCAAGGAGCTAGACGTCGCAGCCGGCTGATGCTTTTGTATACAACTGCAGATAATAATATGACTTGTCCGTAAATCTTGTTTTGTTCATGTTTAATGAAAAGACTACCGTATCCAGTGAGCTCTGTTTTTTTCGTCTGTATGATATCTGTACATTAAACTTTTGCCGGCAAATTAGTGCGTAATTGCAGGAATGAATGTGTAAGCATTTGATAAGGAGCCAACAGTTATGTAAAGTAATAAATGTTTAATTTCTGGTGAAATGTTTGTATCATGGCATACTGCAAATAATAGTGTGACTGAATAAATGTGTATTTTTACCGCGCGACGCTGTGCTGTTGAATGACCTTGTAGGTCACTTTTGCTGTTTGAAACCTCAAAGCTTTCTATCTCCTATAGCCCATGAAACGTAGCACGAATTTACTACATTATGTTTACGAATGACTTGAAACGAGTCGAAAAGCGCACAATGTCATGGTTTGTAATTTCAACTGTCTTGAACTGGAGGACTTCTCAAGGTTAGCCTACAGGAAGTCACATGCACTGTAAATGTGGTAATATCTCCAAATCTGTGCCAGATAGAGACGTTGTTACTACAAAATATTAATAGTAATTATTAATCACCGATGGAATAGCGGCAGTTCCTATTATCTTAAGTGACCTTCAAGGTCATTCACCGTTTGTATGCCTTTTCAAATGAAATTTTTGTACAATTACGCAGCAATTGACAAGATTTCAACTTTACATTTTATGGCCTGGTGTCTTGATTGGCAGTATGTGTCGTTTTGATTAGTTCGGTTAATAGGGCGTGTAAGTAAGCAAAGGTTATTTATCCCAAATCTACTTTGACTCGGTAAAACGCTAACCTCTGGTGCAATACGTTACGTTACATTAGACATAACATGGTTTTCTGTTTCGTTTAGCTCGTTTAGCTTAGGCTGGGGAATTTTGGCCTGGCTCGGCCTCAAGGCCGAACGTTTGGCCTCGACCGTAGTCTCGGGTCGAGGCCAGTATTTTGGCCTCGGCCGAAGCTGCGGCCAGAATGTCGAAGCTCAAGATATTTTACGAGGCCGAGGTTATTCCAACATTAATATCTCAAGATTTTGATTGATGCTATTATTTCTGAGCAGTTCTTAAATTCCGATCAGCACTGAAGCACGAAGGTGCATTCCTGTATGACGCACAAAAAGCTAGCAGCCTAATTCAGGTCAATTGACTGTTATTTCTATGAAACAAAAAGATGAGACGGACTTTTAGGGCCGATTTTTCCACCGCACGTTAATCTTCCGCGAACGCTAATGGGAGATTAACTCCCGTTAATTAATGGGAGTTAATCTCCCATTAACCTTAATGGAAAATTAATTTGCGGTGGAAAAACCGGCCGTAAGAGTGTTTCATTATTAGATCTATTTGTTTATTTTTAGCCTCGCGTCTCTTATTATTTGTGAAAAACAGGTCGTTTGTGTGTCAGCTGCAATCCAAAGATAGTATTACTGTTTACATGATCTGTGAGCTGTGATTTTTACCGCGTGACGCTATGCTAGCGCGGTGTGTGCTGTGATCGTATGTCCGACCGTCCGTCTGTCCGCCCGCCTGTCAAAAGTCGGAGTTCTACGAAGTTGAAAGGGACATGTGATGTGTCACGTGACCTGCTTAAATTTTGGGAAACAAGTGATAATCTCTCGTCAACGGTGGAGGTAGAGACATAGTTGCAATGGAACACTAATAGGAAATCGAACGTGTCCTATCGAATGGCACCATCCGCAATGCCCTTGAATGACCTTGAAGGTCACTTTTGCTGTTTGAAACTGCCAAACTCCAAACCCCGTGAAACAGCACAAATTTACTAACATGACGCGTCGCGCGGTGCGTCTGCGGTAGCTGAGCTTCTTGTTGTACTACACCAGGGTTGCTGCATTTTATGGCCAGATGTAGTAATAAGTGGCTAAACCAAAAACTTATTGAGAATCAGCTTGATTTTGTTTGGTTTAGTTGTTTGGGTTCTTAAATGTTGTGGATTTGGTTTGTCAGTCCAACATTTATATTTTTACTCACGCAATTATTATTGGTCAACTTTATTTCGCCATTATTGGCTCATAGAGATTACCTTCTGAAATTCTTGCTTATCAGACTTAAAAACCAACCTGCCAAATTACACAACTCCTCACGTAACACCTCCCACTTTGCTCGAGATCTCGGCTACATCTTTGACGAACATATGACCTTCTCAGACCAAATTACATCTCTCTCCAAAGCCTGTTACTATCACACTTCGCTGTGTCTGGCATTACCTCGATTCGTCAACTGCCTGTACCATTGCTACCTCTCTCGTTCACTCCAAACTCGATTACTGTAATTCTCTCTACTATAGACTCAGTGCGTCTCAATTATTATCCCGCCTGCAGCAGATTCAGAACTGTCTTGTTCGTACTGTCGTTAAAGCTCCTACGTCCTGTCATATCACTCCCATCCTATACGCTCTCTCCACTGACTCGAATCACTGAACGCATCTAAAACAAGCTCCTCTCACTTATCTATGAAGTTCTCATAACTACCCAACCACCATACCTTCATAACCTCACCTATGTTCAACGCCCTCGTAGTGCTCGCTCTTCATCTGTTATTACTCTTGCTAATGCTCGGCCACCAACATCATCCTCTCTTTAAAAATAACTGATCGCTCGTTTCGTTATGCTTCCTCTGGTCTCTGGAATAAACTCCATCTCTTCGTCAACCTCATTCTGGTACCAGTTCCTCTATTTCCAACTCACCTATTCTTTCATCTATGCACTTCTTCCTCTTTTGTTACACCACTCTGCTCATCCATAACTCCCTCTCTTTTTCACTCTCGGCTTAAAACCTAACTCTTTCACAAATCCTTCCCCGTAATTTTACTTCTCCCCGGACTGCCTTCTTCTGCGCTACTCCGTTTTTATTTTTCCTTATTTTTTGTTTTTTTTTGTGCCGTGCGCTAGATTAAGCTGTCAGCTTTTGAGCGCACGTAAATTTATCGTATCGTATCGTATCATATCGTACGTACAACTAACACTAACTCTTTAAATGTTCACTGTGCAAAAATATTATGGACTTCATCAAAAAAGTGTAAATTTGTATGATACCAAAGAGAACCGTCGAGGATAGTTAGGATCGAGGTCACATTACGGCACGAATGATACAACTAATTATGTTGAAAGTGCCGTTACGTCCCGACCAACCAACGAACCAGGCTGAGGAGACGTTTTCTTACAGATTTTGTCGTATTTCGATGCCATTGCAATGTTTATTTCTTACAGTGTTCTCTGTAGTTACACATTTGTGCTGAGTGTGCTGGTTAAAAACACCAGCTGACCGGTTTTGCAAAGGGCGTCTTGGCCAGAAAACTGTACTAGCTGTGACATGTTGGCGTCCGACTTTGCTGCTATGCTAACACTGACAAGTTCGTTGGTGATTACTGTTATAGCTTTAAACTGCTTTGCTCCAAGAGATGGTGCAAGTTATCACGGTGTTGGTATATTTGCATATGCCAAGCGTGCAAGAGATCGAAGGCATAATTTATTATCGACTGTACTGTAGCGGCGCTATAACAGGGCGCGCCAGGTCAAACTGCTGCATGGCTGAGCAAGTGAGCAGGCTCCGGATGCATGGATGTACTGATCCATGGACCTTTGTATTGTTGTTTAATACAGCGGTCCATGACTGACCACTGACCCGACTTTCGCACGTAGTGACCTTCAATGACCTGCCTGTCTTGACGGCCTGGCGCCGTCACTGCGTATAGTTGAAGCACAGCATTTTCAGATGTTACAGCTTGACAACACATTACAGTTAGTTGGGTGGACTTGCTATGTTAGCAATACTGTGCATGTTGCAGCACTGGTAGCTAATTATTAATGTGGACTGCACTGCATGCTTCAGCTTTTTATACAGTCTTTGAAGTCATAACTTCACAACATATAGAAATGTGCATAATAGAATTATATAACTGCTACTATTATTATTACTGCTATTGATATTATTATTTATGTTCTGTTCTATTTGCATTGTGTATGTTAGTAATGAAGTGTTACATTTACAGCTCCTACCTACAAACTTAACAGGTATTCTCAATATTAAGTCCTACTAATTTTCAGCTACTCTACTGAAATTTAACAGTCGTCAAAATATAATTTTCCCAGTAGATTATTACTTTAAAGACGCAACGTGACCTAAATTGACAATTATTGTGCTGAAAGAGCCGTTAAAATCCAACCGACCAACCGTTAAGGCTCATTCACACCGTGCTCGTCTACGTCCGTCGACGGACGTACACGCGCGTCTACGGACGTCGACGCGCGTCGCGCGACGGACGTGCTCGGTGTGAATGGGCCTTTACATTACAGTTGTGTTCAGATTAATGTTAACTATTTATTAACACTCCGTGTCTTGTTTGTTACACTGTTACGTTATTCTTAACGAATACAGTAATCGATCTTTTTGAAGTGCAGATTTAAAAAGAAAAGATTTTGCAGCTTGTGCGATCGATGTACATGTACATGTAAGTGAGACGAAGAGAAGCACACGCGATTATCGTCTGATGCTGGGGGATACTCATCGGTGTACGCTGAGTTACTAAACAAGCATTTGGTTTGGCGACTTGTTTGATTGTTCAAACTACTCTAACGGCCGCAATTACGGACAGTTGGTGAGTTAATGTACGTCGCACCTTAACTGAACGCGTATGGCTAGAAAGTACATCTTCAGCATCATATCAAAGATGATATAGCGCCGAAGGCGCCTCCGGCGCTATATCATCTTTGATTATAGTTACCGTATGTAGCCTGTGACCTATTGGTTTTATATCTACGTGCGCTCAAAAGCTGATGACGTTTGCTTCAGCCGTTCCAGCAGATATAAGCTTATCACTGGGGCCCCAAAATTTTAAATGGGTCACGTGATCATGACCACGTCCATGTTAAGGGTGATTTGTCATGCAGATGCTGGGACTTGACTTGACATAGCCTGGGCCTATTCAAAATTTGACCAGTCCAGCATTAGCTGTTCCACAGATATGGATAGTGTCCACCAAAATTTAAATGGTATCACGCGATCTGACCATGCCGCTTTCAGGGATGGTTTGTCAGCCGCGGGCTAGCATCTGCTATGATCAACCATCTACCAAATTTGAAGTCTAACTCTACCCACTACGATCGAAGATACCAAAGGCGATACAAAATATCGACTATGGGGTGCTTTAGAGTAGTTAGGATCACTCAACTTCATTGGAAATAGCGCCATTCGATAAAGCGCATTATGTTTGGCCGTTTTGGTACAATACCGGCATATGGCATGATGTGACAGACGGAGTGACGGACAGACACGACGACAGCATATACGCGCTAGCATAGCGTCGCGCGGTAAAATGAACAGGTTATCTCCGGAACGGTTCAACATATCTTCGCGAAATTTGGTACGATGACGCACATTGAGCCTCCCAACAGGAGCGAAGTTGAAATTTCCAACTTTTAAAAATCCAAGATGGCGGAAGGCCGCCATCTTGAAAAATTGAAAAATCGCCATATCTCAGCCGCGGTTTGAGCGATTTCGACAAAATTTGGCCCGCAGACGCAGTTCGACCCTCTTGAGCGTCCCAACCGTTAAAAATTTGAAATTTCGAAAATCCAAGATGGCGGAGGCCGCCATCTTGAAAAATCGAAAATAGGCCATAGAACAATATATATTAATGCGAAGGCCTGTTCGTGTCAAAAGTGCCATACACCGAGTAGGCAAAAGTAGAATTATGCTACGTTATCTACTTCACCTATTTCACCTAATAAAACCGCAAATATCGATGGCTTAGTTTACAACTATCGTAAGTCGACTTTTGGTCGAAAATGGGTTTTTTATACCGTTCGATTCAGAATTTCGTCCTCCATCTTATAGTGTGATTAGTTTTAACACTAAACGAATATTTAGTAAATTATTA
>Ga0209780_1003487_pt1 | contig 11758 bp, 6 predicted proteins | sample WorMetexBAHAMAS2_FD_187384 | JGI IMG/M metagenome (GOLD analysis project Ga0209780, IMG submission 187384) | Marine gutless worms symbiont microbial communities from Max Planck institute for Marine Microbiology, Germany - Inanidrilus exumae... | ecosystem: Host-associated > Annelida > Digestive... | reverse complement strand
TACCAGTTTTACACAAACTAAGGTCGTTACAACTATTTTTAAAGCCACGCGACCTCAAAAACTGTCACCTGTAGCAACGACTACCTTCTGGCGTGTATAAGCATGCAATTCGATCCGGTAGCTACCTCAGCACTTGCTGAGCTCTTGTTGAGATAATACAAGCAGACAGACAAATGGACAGATAGGCATACAGACACGCCGATCACAATACTTCACATTTATGTCCTGGGCGAAGTAAAAGCCACATGTCCAAACTTCACAAAATTTTCTATTCATGTAACAGTGGCCATGGCACAGCATATCTAGAACGGCCGTGGCTCAAACCTCTCTGACGTTTAGTAATTCAGGTTTTGTGGATGACCTCGCATTTTCAAAAATGCAGCCAACAAATCAAAGATAACGTTTTTATATCATGTAACCCTTTTCTCAAATTCTCAACAACCTTCTCTGACCTCCACCAACGGACATTCTCAAAACCTTCCTCACACGATGTACGTTGCTTTAGCCCCAACAGAAAAGCTTGTTTACCAATTACCTGAAAGTATCCCCCAAAATACACGTTGGGCAAAAAACTAATTTCACCGATTTTCACACCTATCAACAACATATTCTCTGTATCTGAGAATAAAATTGTCTGTTACAATGCAATAAGTAATGCAAAAGCGAGGGGTTAGGCCCCACCTTAAAAGTGACGGAACCTGCCGTCTGGTCCCCGGTTCCAATGCCTATGTTACCAAAGACATTGGTATCTGTTTTCGGTACTACTGCTTCATTATCAATGACGTATCAGCTGCTAAGACCTACTTAATGCCACAACGATGCAATGTAACATCACAAAGTGTTCTCTTACACCATCCATATACTTTATTGTAGAACTATAGCTTGCTTCGTCAACTGAAAGCCTACATCTTAGTGATATCCCGCATTTTCTTGTTTTTAAATATCAATCTCCTCAACAAGTCGGTTGTAAAGTTTCATCAAGAATTAACTCTCAACGTGAAATATTTCCAAACATTCAACACCGAACATGACTAAAGCATGGCATATTAACTTGCAAGAAGCACAAAGCGATAGATCTGCAGCAGCAGCAACCAGAATGTTCACAGTCTCATCACGGACTGAGCCTCAGGTTGTCCAGAGCACATCAAAATGAAGACATCAAAGGCTGATACCAACGAACACAAATAGTCCATATGCATAATATGCACTTAAACTGCATACATCAAAATAGAAACTGTGCAACACAAAGGCAAATATAACATCATTACAAATGCTAGAAAAGAACTATACCAAAGGCCACAAAATAGCCATTATGCAGTTTTTTAAACTCAGCAACCCATATCAGCAAATGTTAACAGAAAACAAGGTTTGCAGTGTTATATCAACGATTCTTCAGTTCATTAATCACTGATGGTTGGTTGGTTGGAGTTTAACGGCGCTTTCAACACAATGTAATCACTGAAATTTTGAAAGTGTTTTCACACAAATTTTAAAATGCTTTTCTGCTTAGCATTAATATTTTCTTAGTGAAAAAACAGGCTCGATTCCAATCTGAAAGAGATGTCAGTTCTATACACGAAGCAAAAAAGTTATGCAGCTTTAGGCATACCGACACCAGTATACATAGCATAAAATTTTAAAAGCCGAGATCAGCCAAAATGAATTTCTACATAAATATCTAACTCTGTAACATGCACCACAATATAAGTCAGAGATTGTTGATTAATGCACATATAATATGACAAGTAGTTCTAGAAAAATCAAGCAGATGTATCAGTTTAAGAATATATGCAACTTTGAAAAAAGAACCACTACATGTCGTGATAAAACAGCTGCATCTCAAGTAAACAGCATTATATTTGGGCAGAACAATTTTCAATATCCTGTCATTATTTTCAGAAAAATACAGAAAATTAATGGAGGCAAAAATCCCAAAATTGTAGTCTATGAAAATGTCGGAAACTGCAATTTCCAGACATTATCATATCAAACCTAATAATAACGGTCAATTATCGACATTTTAAATATTTTTTTTCAAAATGCTTTAAAACAGTTCTAGCATAATTTTACTGACTTTGGCTGAGATATGCCATTTTATCACACAATGCATAAAGGCTCAAGTTCTTCTGAATGGAATACACATACTAGTCCTTGGTTCACGAACTGTTTACGCAGTGTGCATCCGCGTATTGTCTGACGGTAATAATTACTCCTGTTTGTCTTTGCCGAGCAATGGTATCTTCTCCTGAATCCTACATCACCCAACAAACAGGTAATATTATGATGGGCACAATAACTAGAGCTAAACAGGTGCTTCTTACCGGCCACTTCAGTCGTCCAGGTAAAGCAATCAGTCAGCTGTGTGTGTATGTGCGCTTTTGAGCAATAACGTTTGGTTGGTTGATTGATTAGCATTTAATGGCACTTTCAGTGCTATACAATAACTTTTGAATTACATGACCTGTAACCTGTATTTGACATGTTGGCTCATTTTGAAACTATCTGGGTAAAGCTCAAAGGACAAGGTCGTGGGTCAAAGTTTGAGGACTTGGGGAAAAAACACTGCTCAGCAACTGTTGGGGTGACTAAATGTTGCTGAAAAGCACATCTGAACCGGAAACTGTAAACAAGTAACAGCCAGATGAGAATTTTCCAACTCTGTTACTATGGTCAGCTGAAATGCTGTTAGAGTGGTCAGTATGATCTCAACTGAGGGATTTCGAGTTACAAAGATAACAACTTATTTAATGGTTCTTCTTCTTCCACAATGACAATGGTATGAAATTCCATCCAGTTTAACAGTGTATTTTCCAGGTGAACTGGGTTAACAGGTTGCCGTGTTTGTCAAAAATTTACCATGGCCAGATGCCCTTTCCTGGCAAAAAACATTGTAACTCAACCACTCGACCTCAACCTTTCAGATGCAATCCAGTAGTGATGGAGTTACACAAAATAGGTCATGTCGGAGACGTTCTTCCCAGCCAATCTATTGGCTTAGTACTGAAAACTAAAACAAACACAACAAAAGCAAACATGCAAATGTCATGCATCCATAACAAAATATAGTAAAACATAAAACAAACCCCCCAAAAACAAAAGCCATGTTTGGTCGCCTCCTACGACTTCCGGCTTGGAAGAAAGGAATTTAAGTAAACACACAAACGAACGATTTATATAGCACTGAAATCAACACATGAATCACAGCCATTACTGCCCCGGAGCCCATACATGGTGTGCCATCCAGTACCCTACATCCCAAGTGTATAAATAAATTTAAAAGCAAAGTTAGCTTAAAACATATAGTTTAGACAAACTAATGCTTCGGATCACATCTGCATAAAAATACCAGATGAAACAGAAACTTAACTGTTTCCAGACGCCCCGAACTTTGACGCATGCCACTTTGGCAACTTCATCAATCTTACTCTGCACAACAGTCCACATCCGCAACAGCTAGTACCATCACTATCAGACTGTTTACCATTTACCACTCTTCACCATTTACTATGAACCACTGCAACTTCCCGAGCCATCATCAAATGCTTCAAAACCAATTCAGAATTCTAATTTTAACAAAAAAAGCAGCTCAATTCAAATGCAGAGAGATAACAAGCACTCTTCCATACCTGGTTCATAACATAGACTTTCGGCACAGTAAACAGAATAATGTCCGCTACAACAAGAAAAATCCGATCCATAAAATGTTAACTTGTGACTACTGCATAAGCTGATGAAGTGTCAATTACATCATCATTACAGATGTGATAGGTAATTTGCACAACCCTACTAAAGTAACAGTTGCTAACCAGGAGCCCGATTTACAAAATATCTTAAGATAAATCCTAAGTTTAGCATAAGCTTTTCCTACGTTTATCTTAAGTTTATCGTAAGTTATAAAGTTAAGATTTCTATAGATTTTTAAATTTAATTTACTAAAGCAATTTTAAGACTTACTAAGTTTTTCCTTTATATATCTATATATACACAGACCATTCTGTAAAGAAATGTCAAGTTATTGTTGAGAAATTGCATTTGTCTTATTAAGTTGATCTTAAGTTTTTCGTAAGTTCATCCTAGGTTTTTCTTAAGATTTTCGTAAGTTACACTTTATCGTAAGTTTTTCCTAAGTTTATCCTAAGATATTTTGTAAATCGGGCCCCAGGAGATGGACGGACTTTGATGCACCAGCATTGACGTGGATAAGTACATCACCTTGACAGCCTGCTGAGACCTTGACCTCCAATATCTATTCAGGTCATCAGTCGGGCTATTCCCTGTCAGTTTTATCAAACTGTTTGAGGCGTTCGTGAGATATCGCGGTAAGAATATCTGTCAGGACAAATGGATGAACAGATGGGACAAAGGGACAGCCCGAAAACATAGCTCTTCATCGACACTGTTAGGCATAAAAACACATAATGCACATAGCAAAGATAGTAAATGATGACTTATATGGCACAACTACACAGAACACTTATAAATAACTCTAAAAAAGAGGCAAACAGCTGCTTTTTAAAATCCCGTCAAAGCTGGTCTGACCCAACTGATGAACTGTGCATGTCAGGCAAAGATTTCACAGACTGGACCAGCATCACTGAGTGACTGAGTAGTTTCTTAATGGCAGAAGTGAATGCATGAGTATCAGAGATGACAATAAATGCCCGGCAGTTTTTAGAGTCAAAACATAACGTCCCCCGCAGTATGATTTCACCTCAGTTTTCTGTTCCAAAGTGGTACGTTAACTGTGAGAACTGCCAGTCGTCATTGGTGTGCCTCTGGCAAAGAAGCAGAATCTTATGATGGGCAAATAGACAAGTTAAACCACTGCATGTGACAAGGAAAACAGCCGCCACATTGTGGTTTGTTCACAATCCAGCGGCACTGCTAGTTGAAACGGAGCGGCAACTCATAGTAATCTTTCTTCTTTCTTTCTTCTTTGCGGGGTGCTGGTGCCATCAGCGCTGAGGCCTCAAATGGGCCCAATGCGCAACCCCACATCCCTAACGGGTTAAAATCGCTGAAAGGTTTTTGTAAGCCTCAAAAGAGCACACCAGTGCATCTCACCTAGTTCCTCATAACTGAGGTATGGGGAGCCTAGTATATTTGCGCGTTTAACAACTAAAGTGCTACATTCTCCTAATAAGTGGAGTACTGTTTCTTCATCCTCCTGACACAAGGGACAAACTATGTCAGTTCGGATCTGCATAAGAGTAAGATGCCGATTTAAGTCCGCGTGACCCGTTAACAGACCGATGAGTATTCTCAAATCGGTCCTGCATAACCGCAGAGCATACTTGGTATAACTGAGATTTGCTTGTCTCAGAAGCTGTTTAGCCTGGCGGAACTTCGTTGCTTCGTGCCATTGTTTCCACTGTTCTCTGCATGCCCAGTGCTGTAATTCATTACGTACGGTTAGTGACGTAACACCTAGGACTGGTTCTGGACCAGTGTATTTGATTGCAGAGGCTTGCCTTGATAAGCCGTCTCATAGAAATAATAATACAACAATTTATAACATGCCAATTCCATGGATTCTGAGGCGTGGAGGACGTTACGTGACATGACTAAGGTTGTTCATGAAAAGCAGTGTTGAACAGTTGTGTCTTTAGTCTTGACTTGAGGGTAACTTGTGATAGACTAGACTGAACATTGACTGGTAGGGAGTTCCACACAGTTGGTGAGATGAAGCAGAAAGATCATCTGGCGAAGTCGGATAGAATGTAGGGAATGGTAAGCAATGGGCGAGTAGACAAATGGGTTGGGCAGGGATGTGAGCAGCCAGCAGTTCGCTCAGGTATGCTAGAGTTGACGTGGTCATGACTTTGTACGTTATTAGTCCTATCTTGTAGACCAACTCAGCAATTAATGACAAAGCAAAAGGAATATAATGACCCAACAGTGTGCATCAGTGTCCGTACCCTGAGACATACTTGGGATTACCACCTTTAGTATGCTAGCTGCTACCTTAGACTTAGACATTGGATTGCCACCAAGGACGTTAATGTGCCATGCACTGAATAATAAGCAAAATAAGCATTATCTGATAAATCACACATCATACTCGGCTAATTAATATGTTACTCAAGCTTCCCTGACAGGGGTGTATCTATAATTTATGCATGACTGCATGAATATCAGAGATGTATGTTTATGTATTAGTACATGCTGACCAATGATGAGAAGAGTCATCCCGTTGAACCAGCCTCCAATGTATGTCAACACCCACAACACCAGGGCAAACTATCAGACACAAACACACAAGGTTTGTCACAAAAACGAACACATATACATATAGGTACCGGTAGCACAATAAAAACCAGGCTGTTCACAAGGGTGTCAGATACTTCAGAAGTTAGCATATTAACACATTTAATATGTGGCTGGCTCATAAATGATCACTGATGACTTTATTTCACATTTACTGCTGAGCATTTGAAAACTGATCAGCACTATTGTAAAGCTAAGGGAAACAGCAGTATGACACCTTTTTTGAGTTACACGATCAATGGTTCAGCTTTTTTGCACAACAATGTACACATGTATAGACAAACACGTTTTAATAGCAGAACATGATGCAGTACGTGTTACATGAAATGGTTGTTGATTACTGCAGATTTTTCATAGACAAAATATACTAATGAACAATCTAGACAACCAATATGCATGTGTTTAATTAACTTTGGGCAAATTACATCCCGCAAATTGCTTAACCAGTGACTTGGGTTTTCGGGACAATTTTTTAAAAATTCAAGCATAATGAGTTTGTGTCTTCCATTTACAATTTCAGGAATTCTCAGGACCTATGGGAACCCTATACTAAATGCTAATTCACAATCCTGCAATATGAAGTGCAACTGCAAATAAGATAGTTCAATGTACTGTAAACAAACAAGTCAGTTTGTCATGTTCACACGGCAGATGAGGAAGCACAATGGTGAACTGCAATTATTAGGAACCAAAGTCATGCTAATTTTATAAACAGCTTGCCCATGCATGCTAAATTGTTCTGACATTAATGAAATACGAAATATCGTATTATATAACGGCAAAGCCTGGCTGCCAATATTTTCACAACGTTATGATATCAGGATACATTTGTTTCTTCATACAACTAACTAAATATGTCACCACTTCAGCTATGAATAAAAAAAATTTGCACTTTGTAAAGAAATTATTCTGCAATCCATAAAGATCTTTACAATACCTTGACAGTGTCAATAAAGGTGTCAACAAAGAACACTCGACGGAAATAATCCATAGCTTTAGTCACATGCTTTGCAACGATATCACCATAACGATGAGCCATGTCCTCCGGAAACGTTATGTCGACGTCCAAATATTTTCTACCAGCACATCAACTGTTAGGCTGGACAACTGACTATTAACAAGAACTCAGCAAATGCTGGGATCTTGTTAACAGCCGTTGCTATTTTCAGCTTACAATATGCCAAGGCCATGTCCTAGTGAAAGCCGAACATTTTCATAGTCCAGGTAGGTTCCCTTTTGGTCAGCAGATCCAGACCCCATCTAATACAAAATAACTGTCCTCTGTGGTAATCGTCATACCAAAAAGAACTCGATCCTTTTAGACATTAAGCCACAATACATCAATGTCACACACAGAGACACAACCCATAGGTTACGCCAAACAGTCAGCTAAAAGGCAAATCATGTCAACTTAACTTAACTACTCCACTTTGCAATCTTGCACAGTATCTACAATTATAAGTTTGCTGTAACTAAATTTGGTACACAGTTACTTGATGCCAATAGCTACTAATGCCTCACTTCGATCTAGTTATGTTCCTAAACTACATAACAGAACTTAGTGGGAAAAGCTAACATCAATATTCTCGGTTCTGTCAAATCAGCTTACATTACCAAACTAAGCTAACGTGACTGAAAGAGTCCATACGTAATCAAAATGTGCAGCAAATGAGGTCAAATTTAATGGAATCATAGAAATAGTTAATAGGAATATCATCAAAATGCTGGATAATTGCAGAGCTGTTAGTTTTGCAACATGTGAATCTGTTAAGCTTCTGTGGAAATACTTGTCCTTATATTATTAACACATCATTTACTAAAAAAAATAATGTTTTACAGCCCCAAGGTCAACTGAGACTAACTACTTGTAACATATTCAGTAAAAAATCAATCATGACTGTCACCATAAATAGTCTGAATATCCTCTTCATATGTACACAGCATCTCTGCTTGACACTTACAGTAAGGCATGGTCATTGAGATGTCTAATAAAGCAACTCTGATTCACTTATGATTTATTATTTATTAATGTCCCCAGTCCCCACTTACTATAAAAATTAGCCCTGTATGGGGACGGACGGTCGACTCTTTGCAACTGACATTTGTGCCAATTTCAAAGTCACGGGACACAAAACTAGGCTGAATATCAAAAATCTGGCCCGATCAAATTTAGATTTTGTGCCCTAGTTTAAGAATCCGTGGTCATTTGCCAGCTCCCATTGTAAATGGCACAGGAGATAGCTTTTGAAAACGGCCAGATTTCCAACTTTGAAGGCTTGTGACCTTGACCTTGGATCGGGTCATACTGCATACTGTCATGCATCATTCGTCGAACTCTACCTACATGCCAAAATTCATTTAAATCTAAGAAACTTTTTGTGGATGGATGGACGGGCTTTATTACGTCAACTCCTTCGAAGAGGTGACCTAAAACCTATCATACTATAAACAAAGAGTTCTCAGCTCTATGCCATTTATACTGACTATCTGCTTCTATGTCGTTGCCATCTGCAAGGCAAGTGGGCCATAAAACTTTGCTCCAAAGAATACTCCAGTTTTCAATTTAGGTATGCTGGCTAATACAGGATAACCCGTAGAATGGCTGTAAAATGGTCCTTGTTCCATGTCTCAGTTAAACAACTATCAGTACACCAAGGCACAAAATTAGGGGAAAAGAACTGTGATACCGGAAAGGGTTGACGGCTTCGGTTTGCTTAACAGCTGCCATGATATGATAGTAGATACGGAAGCTGGCAGTCATGGTGAGTACTGCGAGAGAGAGGTACGAGATGACACTGATGATGGAGAACAACGCAAGAGATAGGAACACCACCAAACTGCTGCCGAATATAATGCCGGATGTCTTGACGTCACGCCACAGCAACAAGTCCTTCACTACACAGCAAATCAATCAGTCCAGCATTTGCATACATAGTGATCACGATGAACATTCACCAGGCTTAGCCGGGATAGCCTGTTGCTGCATGAAGAGTTTGGAGCACTTTTTCTGCAAGCAGAAGTCCTTTTTGATGCCGAATAAACAATGCAGCAGCAATAAAAGCATTTGATAACAACATACTATTAATTTACCATTATTGTTCACTGCCTCTGAAGTTACGACTTTGTGTAAATATAATATTACTATTGCATTCAATGCTTTGCTCTTGTAGGTTTGACATCAAATTGGCCTAAATAAAACACTCCAGCAATAGCTACGGGCTGGGACCTATATAGGACCTGCCCATGTGGCCGAGTGGTTAGCAAATTTCCCCTCCTGTCCCTGGGCTGGCGCATTGGACCGACATAAAGGTCTCAGCGCTGGGGTCCAGAGTAGGCTGGACCCTTGCCAGCAATAACAAACAAACGAGACCTATATAGGACCACCAACTAACTTCAATAAATAGGTAGCAGAAGCATCTGATAAGTGGGTGATCAGATAAAAAACTGGTAGTAAATTTTAACAATGCAATATTCAGCATAGATGCATATGCTCCTGCCGAAAGCACCTAGTTCCCACTCAACATGACCTAGATCAACTGTCATTCATACAAATGGTGGGAGTATGATATCAGCTGTTCTATTGCAATCAATTTCACAACATAAAACTGCCGTTATAAATACATGTAAACTATGCTGCAAGATTAGTAGCTTACACTAAGTATTATTTCCGAAGCTCCTGATTACTTAATCTACAGTCAACAGCACAACAGTTGTGATACAAGTGTGCAACTAATTGTACAAGGATACAGGCTCGTATATTTTACAAGGTACCTGTCTGACAATCCTATACTACGCACCTGTTTCAATGGACATCTTCCAGATAAACCTCAGTCAGCCAACCGTTTTACCGTATCCTGTCAGGGTTTCTCCTACTCTATCTTCCTTTAAATGAGCTCTCAAAACTCACTATTTCCAATTTTCCTTCCACCGGCCCCTCTACTAGCCACCTACAACTGCACCTGAGGTTCTATTTTACACTGGTGCATTACAAATTTGTATATGTATTTGTACTGGCTTTCTACCTCCACCAGTAGTGGAAGAGAACCATTGGAATAATTGACACAGGTTTTAGGCCTTCCTGCCACCCAAACAACAATATCAAAGCACTGAAGAAAACAGAAAGCACTGACCCCAACCAGTGACCTGACCTCACATTTTCTACATTCACCACTGGACTCCCTAATGGGCAATGACCCTTCATATTAGATTTCCAATGTAATACAAACTCATATAATTGCTACACAAAGATTTTATGAGATCAATTAAGTTCAAGAATCATGTAACTGTTGTGATGCACATGCAACTGTATCACAATCACGTCCTATTGTTACACCATCGTTACATTTCTCATTAATTCCAAAATTCAGGCAACACATCTCACCTCTTGGATCGATAGTTTTCGTCATAAAACAGCCTGCATAAAATGGAATAATTCAATGTAATTTTTACAATTCACATTCAAGCATACTTCATTTTAATACTAGTGTATGCTATTACTAGATTAGTGTCAACCAATCATGCTGCACATACTCTCCCCTCCCATCAACCTTCCCTTGCCTTCTTTCCTTTCACTCTCATTTTCTAACACCACATCACCCCTTTCCCTCTCAACACCATACTTCCTACCTCCTGCCTTGGGGAACATGGACAGACAACTATGGACAGACAACTATGGACTCACAGGGAGAAATGCAACCAAATAAAAACACAAAATAGAATACTGCAACTACGGAAGAGCTGAGTAGTTCTGCTCTGATTTCTAAACAGTAAGCCAGTACACAATCTTACTGCTGCCAACAGTAATGCCATCAATCGTAAAATACTGAATAATGAGCGACAGTATCAAACACAAAAGGAGAAATCATACAAGTAAATGAATACAGTAATACAAGAATCATAGTGTACATAAGTTATATCATCAAGTCACAAGAGTCCGAGTCACAAAGCTGTGTCAGCACAGGTTGTGTAACTGACCACTTATGATAGCTAAGTTCGTTGATGCTCATTAATTTCGGCAGCAAAAAAACTTATATTGGAATTTCTTTCGTCAAGTTAGCCACAAATTTAATGGCTGACCCACAGGTCAAATAGCCTTCTTGGAGTTCATAGCCACGTCTACAATTTTATGTCCTGAAAGTTTAGCAATCATGCTTTCAAAACTATCTACACACATTATTGCCATTACTGACAATTCATGGCACACCCCTGGAAAGAGTTTCCGCCTATAAACTCTTGGAAGCTGTTCAACGGAGGGCTATAAAAATCATTTTTTGTTACTCTTCATCTACCTCGTACCTTATTACTTTAGAGCCAGCTGGCATTTTGTCTCTTCGTGCAAGATGTGTGGATCTCTCCAGGCGTTTTTTTCAGAAACATTTGTCAACCTGACAACTGTTTACATCATCGTCTCCCACACCCGCGAGTTCTCAGGAAGCTTACTGCATATCCAAGACCAAGTCTCCAAACAATAAGATACTGCTCACTTACGCAC
>Ga0209780_1003486_pt1 | contig 11761 bp, 8 predicted proteins | sample WorMetexBAHAMAS2_FD_187384 | JGI IMG/M metagenome (GOLD analysis project Ga0209780, IMG submission 187384) | Marine gutless worms symbiont microbial communities from Max Planck institute for Marine Microbiology, Germany - Inanidrilus exumae... | ecosystem: Host-associated > Annelida > Digestive... | reverse complement strand
TGTTGTTGTCGACGACCGCATGAGTTTCAGTTCTGTCGGCAACCGATTCCACACACGGGGTGCAGCGACAGAGAACGCACGGTCTCCGAATCGCCGCTCCGTCCGTGGAAGAAAGAGGTTGCCGTTGCTGGAGGCGCGCAGCGACGAGCGTGTTGGTATGAGCAGGTCGGAGATGTAGTCTGGTGTGTGGCCGACGAATGTCTTGTGAACGGGTGTGCGTTTGTGTGCTGTAGAGTTGACGGCGGTTCTCCAGTGCACTCCGGCCGAGTGATGAGCGCCACTTCATTCTGTGCCACTCCGCATGCGCCGTTCAGTGCCGGAGTTCGCTCGGACCTGCTACGTACCATTCAGAACCGTGCAACTCAGCTGGCGGCCGGCGCCGATACTTCACCAAGCCGAGCGTCTCCCGCCAACAGTGGTTCATCACCTCGCAGCTCTCAGGCTTCGATTACGTCGACCGATTCTTCCTCGTCGCCGAGGGTCTCTGGCACCAAGGACACCGCCGGACTGATTGAGCTCAGCCAGCAGGTCAGAAGCAACTGTTAAAGAGAAGTAAAGAAAAACGTTATTAGTAGTCGTGTGAAAATAGTCTTGTTGATGGAATTGAGTAGACACTGGTAGCGAATTCAAAGAATGTGTTGCCACAGATGACTGAAAGTACTATCAGAATGCCAATACAATCTGAATATTTTTGATCCGTTGCTGCAACTTTGAAACCGTTATTCATCAAAGTTGTGTTTCAGTGTAAAAAAAGAAGCAGAGTTAGTTGCTGATGATTAGTCCTTTGTCTCCATGTCCGGTGTATTGCCCAGTGTCTCTGGCACCAAGGACACTGCAGGACTGATTGAGCTCAGCCAGCAGGTCAGAAGCAACTGTTATACGGTTGTGATGGGCGATCGTTTACATGTGGTCCGAGGGAAGATAGTTGCAAAATGTAGGAGACAAGCAGGAGTAAACGATGCTAAACACGATAGAGATTACTGAGAACTGTAGCAAACAAATTTGCCACGGTAACTAGGTCACAGAGGCAAGTGTCAGTCTTTAGGTCGACTCAAAACTAGTGAGTTGGATCTTAGATGTCCTTCCGTAAAAAGTTTCTTCGATTTCAATGGAATTTAGCATGTAGGTAGAGGTTGATGAGTGATGCACTAAGGCATGCAATATCACCGAATCCAAGGCTAAGGTCAAGCTCACGAGCCCTTGACTGTTGGAAATCCTTCACTTTCAAAAGCTATCTCTCTGTCATTTACAGTGGGAGCTGGCAACTGACCGCGGATTCTTAAACTAGGACATAATATCTAAATTTGATCAGGCCGGATTTTTGATATTTGTCCTAGTTTCTGAGTCCTGTGACTTTGAAGTTGGCAGCTTTGTGTTAATTTTTTTGTTGTAGTATATTTTGTTATGGATGCATGCTTTCCTTTGGTTGTGTTTGTTTCAGTTTCTCAATACTAAAAGATTGGCTCGAAAGAACGTCTCTGAAATGACCTATTTAGTGTCTTATGGAGCGTAGAACCTTAACTCAGTCAATCAACCGTATGTGTATGCATGTTGTCCAGCTTACCCCATCAAGACCACCTCGACCCGAGACGGAGGCTCGGCTACGTCCATCCGGTAGTCACACCACTCCAGAACCCACAGCACCAGTAGTCAGCCGATCACCAGCCACACGACCCCCTACCATTATTGCCGAGAACGACGAAACTCCGCCGCCACTGCCGGAAAAGTCGACGACACTAGCCGAGCCGCAGTCCGACTACGCGAATGTCGGTGGTTCATCAGACGATCGACATGAGACGCCTCCTGTGATGATGCGAAGGACGACTCATCGTGGACGAGTATGCAGCCTGCTTACTACTGTACCGTGATATTTAGGTCGTCTCTTTTGAGTTGACCTAATAAAGTGGGTCTGAAATGTCCGTTTGTCCGTCCGTCCGTCCGTCTGTCGGTACATACGTCTGTCCGTCCACAAGAAGTTTCTTCGATTTCAATGAAATTTGGCATGTAGGTAGATGTCGACAAGTGATGCATGACGGTATGCAGTATGACCGGATCCAAGGTCAAGATCAAGGTCACGAGCCCTTCAAAGTTGGAAATCCGGCCATGTTCAAAAGCTATCTCCGACGCCATTTGCAATGGAAGCTGGCAACTGACCACGGATTCTTAAACTAGGGCACAATATCTAAACTTGTTCAGGCCGGTTTTTGATACTCGTCCTAGTTTCTGTTTCACGTGACTTTGAATTCTGCAGAAACGCCAGTTATGAAGGGTCGTGTCAGTCCCGCGAAGGGCTAATTTATTTTTGATATGGTCAAAGTTTATATTTTAGTTTATAAATACTTTAGTCAGTTTAACGTGACAGCGCAGTTCCACCGAATGTCGTCAGTAGACACCACAGCCGAGCACTCTTGGTTTTGCAGCTAATGTTGTCATTTAATTTTCATTGGTCTGTTCTTTTTGGTGCCAAATAAACAAATGTGTGAAAAAACGTGAGTGTGAACTGGCTAATCAAGGTTTCGCTAGAAAATGGTTAATGTTATAATGACGGTGGTAGTGTTATTATGCTTGCGGCGTGGCGTAGTGGTAGCGTCGTTGGTCTAGATCAACGAGGTTAACCTATGCTGAGCCCGGTTAGTACTGGGATGGGTGACCGTGTCCGGGTTCGAGTCCCGGAGGCGGCACTTTATTTCAGTATGTAACCAATCACTCGGGTCGACTCAGCCTTCTACCCTCTGTGGGACGGTAAAATGAGTACCAGCCAAAGGGCGGTGATGTTCTGCGGCTGGGGAGTAAAGGCAGGCATGGTGTAATTTGCAGGTAAAACTGCGTGATACATGTCTGAGCGCATTAGAGGTAATTACTAATTACGACGATGCGCTATACAAATTGACGTATACTTTACTTACTTTACATTGCGACACCCGACAGTGTCAGTGTGTTTTTCGTCCGTCCATACGCATTCATTCGTCCATTTATCCAGAGCAATCTTGTTACCACAGTGTCTCATAAAGTCATAAACGCCCTGAATAATTTTGATGAAACTTACCGGGAATGTTGACTACTATCCCCTACTGTTTAGATTCCGGAGGTCAAAGATTAAAGATCAAGGTCACAGCAGGCCAATGTCCAATGTGCATGGTTGTTGCAAAGGCATCCGCGTCAACGCTAGGGTGTCAGAGTCTTGTCCTCTGGTTTTGGTTTAAGTGTTGAGATAACAAAGCATCTGCATGACTCATGAAGATGATGATGATGAAGATGATGATGATGATGATGATGATGATGATGATGATGTGTTTTTGTTTGTTGTGTTGACGTAGCCTGCTGTTCCACTGCCGACTACACCGACCACTACAACGGCACCAGATGAATTTTAACATTTGTGTCATTGAAATGTATTTTTGTATAATTTTGCCTTATGCTGCAATAAGACTTGTAGTAAATGCTGTAATTGTAACTGTCCGTGCTGTTGTTGTTGGTGCTGCCATCTTTGCTTGGATATCGTTAGGGCGTCGTCATCTTCATTACCGCAATCACTGTTATCACTCGTTAGCATAGCAGAGCTGTGATACTGCTATAGCCTTTTTGTACGTCTCTCTGTCTGTCCGTTTGTCTGTCTGTCACATGCTGGTATTGTGTTAAATGACCTTGAGTGACCCTGAATCCCCATTCAGGGTCATTCTATTTTAAAATGTCAATGTTCATAGAAGTAGCCTGTTGTCACAGATGTCGCACTTAGTAAGTAAGTAAGTAAGTAAAAAGTACACTTATATAGCCCATAATACAATTAAAAATTGTCTCTAATGCGCTAGATGCGTTTTGCTACTTGAACAAGTATGTCTTCAGAGAGCGTTTGAACACGGAAAGGGATGAAGCTTGGCGCAAGTATTCCGGCAGCGAGTTCCAAGCACGAGGGCCGGCGAACGAGAACGCACGTCGGCCATAGTTTGACATGTTGAACCGAGGGGAGGGGAGTCTAGGAGACCCCGGCTTGCAGAACGGAGCCGACGGCGCGCCCCGACGTCGGCAACCGGCACACACAGTTCAGCGAGGTATGGCGAGACCACTTACTGTGGTCTGTGTGTCTGTTTGTCTGTCTGTGCGCTGGTCACACGGATGTGCTGTGCGAAAACGTTTGAACTGACTGAGATGCCTTTGGGGCCGGGGGCTGACTCCAATGGGCCCAAGGAACCATGTATTAGATGGGGATTGAGATCCCCCCACAGGAAGGGGCACTTTTGGGGAGTTGTCCGGCCCATTGAAAATCATTGGGAGTCTTTGCTGCAGTGTATGCAGCAGCAAAAGGGATCATTCAATCTTCAGTAACATTTGGCGTGACGTCGGACTGCAATGCTCCCGACTTATCAATGTCCCCCCACGATGTGGCCTTTCATCAGAATACTTTCACCACTTGTTAACCTGGCTACGTCCCTGCATGCTATGAGACATCCTGCTGTCTGCTCATGTTAAACGTGCTGTAGCAGTGAGAAAATATCCAGGAGACAGAACAGCGTCAGATTTCAGCAGCAACCAATGGCATGCATATTTGGGTTTGACTAACCTATTGACGACTATCGTCTAGTCACCAGTAGGCCAGCCACTAAGGTCACATTGAGCACATTTTATATAATATACGTGTATTTGTCATAGTGTCTTCCACCTGCAGCTGACATGTAATCTGTTTACAGTAAGTAACTTCCTTGATATCATTATTTGTTGATTAGTGTTCATTACTTCACGGGCGAGAGCGGTTGCAAAGTATTGTAATGAGTACGTCTGTGTGTCTGTCTGTCTGTCCACGAGGATATCTCCTGAACCACACGCGTGATCTTTGCCATATTTTTGTGAATGTTGCCTATGGCCGTAGCTCGTCCCTCCTTCAGCGTCATTGCGATACGTTAAGTACTTCCGGTTTTATGGATGACATCATGTTCTTTTTTTATAATGGGCCGTATAGCGGTATGAATTTCGCTACAAATTCAATTTACTTATACCGCAAAGTCGGACAGAATTCAATTTCCTATTATTAAACGGCATAATTTTTTGACTAACGATTTCGAAATTACTCGCAAACTGAAGTAAAAAGGAACATAAATTTGACGATTAATGGGAAGAAATACGGAAACGGACGTCGTCATAGCCATTGTTACTATGTAATGGTGAAGGTTTGCAGAGAAAAATATACTTTAATGTGCGGATTTAGGAAAGTGAAGTTAATTTAGCGTTAATGGGACTTAGGTTAAGGAAGTTTATAGAGTAATGGGTGTGATTGCACACTGTGGGCGAAGTGTGATATCCACAGTTGCCTTGTTTGGACACTGCTTTATGCAATATGATCCTGTTCCAGTGTAGATATATTTTGTAAGTTTCAGTTTGGCTATGGTTAAACTTAATAGATTGTTTCAGCATATGTTTCATAGAATGTTTTTTTCTGTGTGACTCAAATTTCATAGGTATTTCAATACAGGTATATTTTATCTGTTTAGTAGGTGCTATGGATATGTTCCAGCGTAGGCATTTATTCTGTCAAATTGTCATCTGCTGTATTGATGCAGGTAGAATGTCAGTTTGTGTTGGTATTGTTGAGCAGTTGCAGGTCAGCATAGATTGAATTTTATGCATAGACTAAACTCACCACAGATGATGGCAAATGGTAGCAGTTGTTTACTGTGTGTGGAAAATACGTGGAAAAATGAAGTACAAGAAATTTCCGAGGTGACTACAGGAGTCTGCATGCAGATTAGAACCGTTCATTCAATCCCGCAATTTCCATCTCAATTTTCATACATTTTCGTTGCTGGTTTTGTCCATTGAGAACAATATTGAACTATTTTTGAGGAGTGTTATGAAGCCAGCCACTACTTAACGGATTGCAGGCTTGAATGTTGGAGCCGTAGCTTGAATGAGTCGAGACTTAACTACTGACTGAATAGACTGGGCCACCCACTGACGAATTGTTTAAGTGTTGATTACAGTATGACGGACACTCGTTTAGCGGCCTTTGTTTCCAGGACAAGTCAGGTAAGTCGGCACTGTTTGACTTGATTTGAATGAAGTAAGAGATGAAGAGGGGTGGCAGTGGGTAATCAGTACTACATTGAAAACAGTTCTGCATGATCTTCGAACTGTCTTCTGACTACTTCATAGTTGACATTGTTAGCAAACTGTATCGTTGTTTCACAGTGTTTTAAGGCCTCTAGATGAATAGTTAGGATATGCTGCAGATTTGTTGCATTGTAAATGCTGCGTTTTAGTGCATGGTGTTTTATTATTTTTTTCGGCAAAGTAGATTTTGATTTCAGTGTAGATAATGTTTTACGTAGTGCAGTAATTGCTAACGTGCCATGTATATTTGCGTTAAATGTGTAATCTTTTGCAATATGCTGCTCACCATGATTGTGTGTATAATTGTTTGTGTTACTATGTGTGTCCCGTGCTCAACGTATGTAGAATAATAGTGATGCGACGTTGATTGCTTTTAATGTTCAAGACATTCCGTAGAACGTTCGATTGATTTTGGACGAACACTGTTATTATGCACACATGTCGATAGGCAAGATGTGGATACATCGTTTACTGTTTGTTTGTTTGTTTGTTTGTTTGTAATTTTGTACGGTTACGGATTTCTCCAGCGAGGATAAAGCTAGCGGCGTCAAATTTTGCACGCTGGTTCAGGGGCATCCTGGGCAGGGAAACTCCTGTTTTGGGGAACTTTGCTCCCCCAGAAGCCCAAAATCGGACCAATCGGCCACCATCGTGCCAACAGGGTGTGTATCCTTACCCATCGTAAACGTCACGCTACAGATGCGCCGTTCGTGAAATATCGCGCGGCGCGTGGACGTAGGTCGGCATGTGTGGATATACGGCCGTTCCTGAAGACGGACGTACTTGTTCAAAATTAACACCATTTTGATTTGCTGCGTCTGCCATTGCCAGTTTGCAAAAATGTTTTTGCGAATTACCACATTGCAATTTACAGGCTTGCAATTTGTATATTGCACACATTTATCAATGTAGTGTTAAATTTAACAGCAACGCTCCGACAGCTGTGCGTACAAACTATAATCAACTTCTCTCTGTCAAACACATACTAACAGAATGTACTTCATATGGTCAAACACGACATCAATACTGCTCCTTTACTGACATTAAAAACATCTTCAATCATGCACCCAGTCAAAATATTCTCAATTTTATTTTAAACATCAATGTATATGATCAACTGTAATTTCTAAACAGAAATCTTACACAAATTATACTTTTCCAATTAAATAATCTACTTAATTTCAATTTACTTATTCAATCTAAATCTACTGTTATTGCTATATTTTTCTTTTTCAGTTACCTTACCTCGCGAATTAATACTCATTAAATTTTAATATTTATAATATAATTACACATTAAAGGCGCGATATGACCAAATTGTGTTGAAAGCGCCGTTAAACTCCAACCAACCGACAGCTACACGCATACACACAACGATTGTATGGCCAGTATAAAGATCAGCCTGTGACAACCGACATTATTGTTAGGCTACCGACCGCACTCGCTGGGAAGGTAAACCAATCGGTGTCGTCCGTCTGTCCATCCGTTTGTTTTCACTGTCTTTTGAAGCGATTGACTTTTAACTCGAGTTTTTGTGTGTGTTTGGGTCATAACCGTAGCTCACCGGGGATTGAAAGTCAAGGTCATAGATCAAGGTCAAAGGTCAATGTCCAGAGCATATGGGCGTGGTAACGCCGTAACGCGGTCGGTCTCACTTCGATCGATGACAGTTTCTCTAGTTTTAATATCAGTCGCTTTCCGTCAGACAATATTAACCGAACGCACGGCCTACCTCTTATAATCAAACTCGACAGCAACGCTATTCTCAATCTAGCATTACAGATCTCTTCAATCGGGAAAACTGTGGAGAAATGTTGACAGATTTCAGAGACTGACTCATTCTGTCGCTGTGGCTGTTGGTTCTGCTTCCGCAGCTGATGCAGATGATGACGTACGTCACTGTCACATTAGTATCGAGTGATGACGTAACAGATCAATAACGCGACATCGCACTTGGTCTGCGCTGTCATCGGCGTTCACTTCCATCACTCCCGGCTCCAGCATTCTTCTGTACGCCGTCAACGTCCTGACACACACCGTCCCTAATCACTATCGTAATCAGTCAGTATAGGCGGGGAATTGGCTGGCTACTAGTATTGGCTAGGGTTTACCCATTTCGCGGGTATACTTGATTTGGTACGTGACAGTAGTTGTTGTGTAGTTCGGAGCAGAATTAAAATACTGTTTCAAAATGTCGCTCCGCATTCGTAATTATCTTGTCCAAAGTCATGAGCTCGATTAAGGGGTATAAACTGTTCTGCCCACACTGCTGTTACCATTTCGCGACGAAAACATTATCGCTATCATTATTATATTATTCGGCCGCATCGTATGCATAGTCAATGCCGTTTTGCTACAGGTGCCCAGAGCCCCCCCTCCAAAGTCGAGTTTCGTAACTTTTTTAACTTTTCAGGCCATGCATTGTATTCTACATGAGCATGAACTTCATTCTTCTGAGTCCTATGTGTATTTTGCCTTACTCAAATTACTCAAACGGGCTAACTTGTTAGGACTTGGAAGGGTCGGGTCAACGCCGCCACCCTTAATTTATTTTAGCACGACGCCACTGTGCGTAGCACATGTGCGGCCTGTTGCGGCAGATGTTACACGTAACGTGGTCTGTGTGTCTGTGTGTTGGACACAGCTGATGTATACTATGCGAAAAGGGTTGAACCGATCGAGATGCCGTTTGGCGTACTATATACTGACTTATAGATGGGGTCGATATCAAACACGGGAAGGGGCAATAGTTGGGGTTTTCCGGCCCATTGAAAAGCTGTGGGAGTCTGCTGCGGTGTACGCAGCAAAAGGATCATTTAGTCCTTAATAACGACATTACACACGATGCGGCCTTTTGTCAAAATTCTTTGACCATTTGTTGGATTTTTAAAGTCGGCCACCTTTCTCGTTTGTGAGCATCTTCGGCCAACTGCGTTTCTTCGTTGGTCAGCTGCAGCTGTCGGCCTGTGATACGTTTGCATCTCTCTTCTTCGCTGACAGCCAGTAGAATGACAAGTGAAGGTTTCGTCAGATCGTCGGGCCATCTGTACACGTCGTGGCCACTTGCCGGCACCTCGGGACACTCCTCAGCGATGCTGTAAGCCGACGTACTGTGCCAGAATCTACCATGCAGGTTTCAACCCAACAACATCAGTTACTATTGTCTCCGTGTTGTTATACTTGTAACAAGAGCTCGATCAGCAACCGCTGAGCTGGGGTGGCAGACCGTGGCGTAAGTATAAGTAAGTGTACTCCTGTAGCGCACGAAATCGTAGTTAAATAAATAAATAAAATGCGCTGTGATTTCTTTAAAGAACTAAGTAAGCCTAAATGTGATGTCAGATGTCGTCTGAACTGCCCACAACTGGGCATCTGTCGCAGATTAGTAAGTAAACTGTTCCACAGGTGTGGTCCGCAGCAGCAAAGCTTCTGTCGCCGAAACTGCTGCGTGTCCGTGGAACAGCGAGTGTCCTGTTGGAAGATGAGCAGAGAGAACGACGACCATGCGCACCGAGAGCCAAAAGATTTTCTCAGTCCAAAATCCCACTTCCCTTTCCACGAGCAGATCCGGAGCCACATATTACGCAAAATAGCCGTCCCTGTTGCCAAGGTATTAAGGGCACTTGTTATTGTATTCATATGGACATGCTGTAATGCATTACTTAGCCAAGAGATTGGTTGGGAAGAACGTCTCCGAAATGACCTATTTTGTGTCAGGTGGAACGTAAAATCTTAATCAATCAATCAATCGTTCGTTCTTTCGTCTGGTCAGATGATGTTCCCACGATATCTCGTGAACGGCTAGAACAATTTTCATAAAACTGACACGGAATATTCATTAGCCCCTACTGATGACCTTATTTGATTCTGGAGGTCAAGGTCACACCTTGTTTGGTGACAAAGGCATGCACGTCGAAGTGGGATGTATACGTATAGGTGACGTACACGTATATGTACAGTGTTGTAACCTTCTTATTTTATGGTCTGTGTACTAGGTCTCTGAGTATGACTGGGCACTAGAACGTTTTATAGTAGGCCTATTATTGTCACTGTAACGTATATCGCGTCGATCACACCTGTCCAGTACGACGGTGCGGTGCTTGGTCAGTTGCCTGACGTGGCGGGCCAGCAGGTAGTTGCCGAGGTTGTAGTACGCTCGTCGGGCGACGGTGGGCTTCGAGTCGAAAGCCGCTCGCAGGTGGCGTATCTCTTCTGGAGGACTCTGAAGACGACAGGCCGATAATTGCTGAACCAGATGTTCTACCAGAGTGGTTTTCCCTGCAACCAGTAACCACTTGGCACTTGGACATTCGAGGACTATTTTATTTTGCGAGGCCTATACGTATAGGTGACAGCACTGTTTGGAGTGGAATACGCGAGTGTAACGAGCATAGGCCAAGCCAGAGTCCAGACTGTTGTAATCTACTTATTTCATAATCTGTTTACTAGGTCTCTGAGTTGGGCGCACAGCCACTGTTACTGTAGGCAAGCGTCGATAACGCTTGCCTGGCCTGATGGCTGGACCAATAAACTAATGTCTTGTGATAAACTGTGTAGGCATCCTACGGGTCAAATGCAGTGTCATGTTCAATTCGAGGCTACAGAGGTGGAAACGTCCCGTTAGGGCGACACCTTACATTGTTCCACTCCAAACACAATGGTGCACATAGGACCGGGAAAGTAGGTCATGAAATATAAAGTGTGACCATGATGTAGGCGTCTGTCAGTCTGTGTATTGGTCATACGGGTGTAAAAATGGCTGAACCGATCGAGATGCCGTTTGGGGAGCTGATTTACATGGGCCCAACAACCATGTATTAGAAGGTCGAGAATAGGCAATTTTGTGGGTTCTCCAGCTCATTGAAAAGTACTGAGAGCCTCTGCTGCGGTGTATGCAGCAAAAGGGATCATTCAATCCCCAGTAACGACTGCTGCAACCGACTGCAGTGCTCCCGACTGGTCGATGTTACATTACATTGTAAAGAATCCACCGACCCACTGACATGCGGCCTTTGAACACTTGTTACTATCAACATCATCACCATCATTACTGGCCCGCCTAAACATAGTATAGCGGGCCAGTATTGTTTTCTCTCTGGCTTCTGTCGTCGTCGTCGTCTGTAACACTCCACGGCGCTATAATTGTACTGGAGGCGGCTTCACCCGCGCAGGCCAGTCGATGACGTCATGCAGCCTCCAGACTAATTATAGCTCCATGTTAACACCCCGCGGCGGGCCAATAGAGTTTCGTCCCTTTACGACGACACCTTGTTATTACTATTATTATTACTAATTTACTGCTATCGTCTTCGTCGTCGTCTTCAACCACTATAGAAGACACTCAAAAGAGTTTCAGTCTAGCACGAAGGCTGAAAAGAATTCTGTCGATCAAATGATTTGATTCGTTCTTATCTGATATTAAGGATTGGTGCAGTATGTTAGTCGCATGAGATGGCGTAAAGTACAGGCGAAGTAGCCAGTGGCGACGGTCTCAGTAAATTTACCAAACTATAATATACAGTATCGTAACCAGTAGCTCACCTGCGTTATATATGTGACACTCTTCGGGGGTTCGGAAGACCTCTGCCTGCTTCGGTGGCAGAATTTGAAAGCTTGCCGAACGTGGTGCTTCGGTAACGACATTCCTAACGGCACCCCC
>Ga0209780_1003485_pt1 | contig 11762 bp, 8 predicted proteins | sample WorMetexBAHAMAS2_FD_187384 | JGI IMG/M metagenome (GOLD analysis project Ga0209780, IMG submission 187384) | Marine gutless worms symbiont microbial communities from Max Planck institute for Marine Microbiology, Germany - Inanidrilus exumae... | ecosystem: Host-associated > Annelida > Digestive... | reverse complement strand
GAACTATTTCTTTAATCACTAAGATTTTTAAATGATTTTGCTTTCATATTCCAATTCCAGCACAAAGGGTACTGAAATTCTTGGCTCTATTTTATATCATTCTCTTGTACGACCGGCCATTTTTGTATGTGTGTCAAAAATTTTAAATTTCGAAAACGTTTCCACTTTTTTGAAAACTTTTTCCACTTTAATTCTTGGCTCAGTTTTCAACGACTATGTCGTCTTTTACGGGGATGTTGTCTGTTGGAGGGAAGGGGGAAAGCGACTTGTAGTCTAGTAAACGCAATTTGTACCGGATCCTCTCCGCTACTGGTAACCAGTGCAACTCTTGAAGAGCGGAAGTTTACTCGACTATTTTTGGGTTCTTTCTCTCGCCCACAACGACGACGTACGACGCGCCGATTTTGACGCTAAAATACGTCAAAAGACGCGCTTTCGGGCATCGAAATTCGACGAATTCCAGTTCGTTCCACCCATTAAATACCCGATGGCGCTAAGTTCTATACTAACAAACGCCACTATGCCTGTGAGTAACGCTGTGTTGTAAGCGCCTAGGCAGGACATAAGACGGGAGGTACCATGGCAAATGCCACGCCCCGGCAAAGGACCGGAGCGCTTAACAGCCACTCGGCTACGTGAGACTGTCCGTCAATCCGAGAACTCGTGTTGTAGGGCATAATGTCGTACTTTGCAGAGTTAAGTGGTATGACGATTTGTCACGTTATCTAAATTAAACTGAGTTAGTAAGTTTAAGAAAAGCTTATTGCTTGCGCCAGATCGGCGATCTGACTGTACACAGTGAAAAAATGGTTACATTTCCTTGCCTTACGACACGGCGGCCGGAACAGCTGGCACAGATATAGGAATGAAGATATTATGTCGCTATCAACCTATGTATACATGTCACTCGGCTTGTCTAACCACACAGTGCGTACTATCCGCATGTCTGTGGACAGTATAAAAAGAGAAAAGAAAAGGTAAGGAGGAAGAGGGGGAGAAAGCGTAACGCGATAATTGTTATAATAAATGTAAAAGTAGTACACATTCACGGGTGGCACAGCTTTGTTAATAACAGACAGACATACAGACGGACGGACGGACGCCAGACCGTTACATTACGCTTACCGCTAGACACGGCCAGCTTAATAATTAAGCTGGCCGTGTGTAGCGGTAAGCGTAATGTAACGGTCTGGCGTCCGTCCGTCCGTCTGTCCGTCTGTGTGTGTGTTCCGTTTTTTTCTAATCTTAACAGGACGCGCGGCGCATACTAAACGTGACTCAATAAGATGCAGCGCGCAACGCGGCTAGCGTTCATTTCGTCCGAGAATTAAGAGGACGAACACAGTTACTTGCTACATACATTATTACTGGCCCGCCTAATGGGCCAGTTTTGTTTTGCTGGCGGCGATCGTCGTCTGTCGTCGTCTGTAACACTGCCAGCGGGCGGGCAGGCCGGCCGCCGGGCGCGCAGGCGGTCGGGTAGCCGAAACTCCAGGGCGGGCCAGTAATGTGACGTCCCGTTAGGGCGACACCTTGTGTTATAATGCTTTGTCACTGCGGGCAAAGGGTTAACGTTAATACTTATACAGTTATATCCAATCTTAGCTAACACCTACTCCGGTGTAGGGCTGAAGCAAAGACGCAACGTAGCCGTGTATTAGAGTTGAGCCTATCTGCTAAAAAGTCAGTTCGGTTATATACGATTCTCACTAACCATCCCGGACCATATATAGCGGATCGCTTAAACTGGTCCGTGGCAGATTTGGCCTGTATTTTATATAGACCTAGTGGTACTTTACTTATCTGGAAAAAGGTATGTAGCCTATCATATGCATATAATTGATTTTAACTTTTATTTCTTTGTGGGATTTTTATAAAAATAAATAACAATCAATACTACTAATTTTTCAGACGCTGTAACGCTGGGCGGATCTTACGACAGAGATGGAGCTTTTCCAGCAAGTATACAGGGTTACGTGGGCGTATGTTTTTAGCAGCGGCGGCGTAGGCTATTCACACTGAAGGCAGAGGTGGCAGCATAATGTGGTCCAGTTAGATAGCGTCGGTCCAAAGTATTTATATGTCTAAACCGGAAACTGTGTGGTGGATAAAAGAGAACGTGTTAGCGTGACACCTTGTAGTGGCCGGTCTAGTAATCATAATAATAATAATAACAACAACAATTAGTCAAAGAATTTTACGAAAGGCTGCATCGCATGTTGTGCCCTTACTGAGGACTTAACGATGCTTTTCGCTGCATATCGTTATTGACGATGTACGCAGCAGTAAGTTGCAATGCTTTCGAATGGGCGAGACAGCTTGAATCTCTGCCTTCCCGTGGAGGACCTGGATGATTCGCATCTAATACATGGTTTTCTGAGCCAACCCCAGTCTATATCTCCAATCTGCATCTCGATCGGTTCAGCCGTTTTACAAGTCTCACGAACGTGACCAACAGACAGACCGACAGACAGACCATGCTACTCCGTCTGTAGCATCTTATGAACTGAGTGCATGCGACGCGGCCTAATAATAACAACAACAACAACAACATTAATAATAATAATAATAATAATAATAATAGCTTGCCAACGCGACGTCAGAGTTAAGACCCGTTTCCATCGCCGTGATAGAACTAAAAGGCGATCTGTTCTGAATTAACTGGCGGCGATCCTGCGTTTTAGAGGTCCCTGTTTTATATTCCACGGAATTCCGCGGAAAACTTTCAATGAAAGGTTTTCCACGTGAATTCAATGGAGTATGAAACTGGAACCTCTAAAATGCAGGATGGGCATTTCGTATTTCTGAACATGTGGAAAACCAGTTCGGTCCAGTTTAGTTCTGTTGTGTGGCAGCGATGTGAAAGGGCCTAAGTCATTTCACCGCGGTGCGAAAAATACACCACTTAAATGCAGTCGTCGTATAGTTGCGCAGTTTCTGTTATAAAGAATAGTCTCCCTGTGACCGACTGTGATCCAATGTTACGGTTCCTTGCGGTTTTTAGTCGCAGCGCACTCAGATCGAAGTCATGCACCGATGACTTCACGTCATGACGTCAGGGCTCGATGCTGACTGGACAGTGACGCCACCTAATGACGTCACCGGTTGCTGCCGTAGCTCAAAGGTGTGTGACGTCAGCTCTTCTTGCGTCCTACTCAGTGGACGCTCACAGATTGATTCTGGTTCGGTCAACATTCTGTCGTCAGGTAAGCCTATAGGCAGCTTTGTTGAACAGTAATTAACGTTCGCGTTTAAGGTCGCGGCGTGACGTAGCCCTAGTAGTAACAGCGTTAGGCGCATCGTCAAAGTTACTCTACGTCGAGCCCGGTTAGTACTGAGATGTACGTGAGTAAGTAAGTAAATTTATACAGCGCGGTAATTGTCAAGAACCTCTACCGCGCTGAATGTACTAATATCGAGCGAACAGGTACGTTTTAAGCAAACGTCTAAAAAAGTCTGCACTGATGGTCGGGTCCCGGATGAAATCCGGAAGAGAGTTCCAGACTGTGGGGCCGGCAACTGAAAAGGCCCGATGGCCGTAAGTGTTGAGCCGGTAGCGAGGTACTGCAAGCAGTTGACGGTTGGCGGAACGCAGGTGCCTCCGAGTGTCGTTACCGGCGGACGGAACGCAGTAGTCCGACAGGTACGGCGGTGCGCGACCGTTCAGACACCGGTGAACTGTCACTGCCAGCTTGAAAAACACCCGGTCGGGGACGTAGAGCCAGTGAAGTTCGTTATGCAATATCTGACCCAGGCCGCGGTCTAACTTCCAAGTGCCGGTGACGACACGCGCAGCAGCGTTCAACACACGCTGTAACTTGTCCGTCACTGTTCTTGGTAAACAGATGGGTGACCGTTCACGGACGGGTATACCATCTCACTATGTACCAACCCCTAACTCAGCCTCCTACCGTTAGCGGAATGGGAAGTGAGTACCGGCCAAAGTGGGGCGAAGCTCTGCGGCTTGGGAAGTAAGAGCAGACATGGATCATACCCACGCCGGCTGTATAGCTGCTGGCATGGGTATAGCGTTCAGTCAAGTCTGTCTGCGTGTCTGTCTGTTTGTTTGTTTGCGCTCTAAAAGGAAAACGGTTTGAGCTATCGACACCAAACTTTGTACACGTAGGCCTATACTCTATGGCGGTCACTCGGCATGCATTGACCCGCAGGTCAAAAGGTCAAAGGTCAACGTCACACAGTTACGAAAACCGTCATGGTCGCACGGTTGCTAGTGTCGCATGCTGCTACGGCCGTGTGCTGCGGCTACCGGCGTGAGTCTGCATGTCGATACGACTGCCTATGTTTTGTTTTCTAGTTCTACTTGTAATTAAACGTGGGGGTGGTAGGTATATCTGTGTGGTCCCTCGTTAACACGTGCCGTACCTGAGCGCCTTATAGTGATAAGTATCATAGTAGAGATATATGCAAATCGATAGGTTTTATTTAACTTTGCTAAAAGTAAATCTTTTTTAATTTTTAAAACTGCTTTTATATTACTTTTTCACTTACGGTTTCGGGTGATAGATGAAGCTGCGCTACCCATCGGCTTTTTAGCACACGTTAAATTCTTGTCGTTATCGTATTGCACCGTATCTACGCCGTCAGATTTTTCGGAAGACCTAGACATCAACATCATCACCATTAACTTTTAATACTGTACTTAACTTCCAAGGAACATTGTAAGGCACAGTTGCGAATAATTGACGAAAGAACTAGAAAACGCCAGCACTCATAAAGTCACGAGGGCGCCACGACCAACGCCGGCAATGCTTTTTGTGCCTCGTGACCTTGACCTTTGACTTTTTGACTCCAAAATAAGTAATCTATGCTGCGCGTATCCTGCTGTGACTGAAATAGAACTATGTGGCTATATAACTACATCAAATAAACCGAGTAAAAGGTCGAAAACTGCACAAATCATAAAACGTTGATATTACCCATCATCACGTCGCATATTAATGTGCTGCTTTCAGTCAGAATCAGGTTCTTTGTCACGTTGTCATATGCAATGAAGCAGTTACATAGAGAATGAGAAGCCCCAGCACTAACAAGAGCGCCGTAAACCCACCCCGGCACTGTTTTTTTTGGGCTTCGTGACCTTGATTATTTGACCCAAATAAACAGGCTTCCGGGACTCAAGATGGAGCATTTGTATATCAAGTTTGGTGATCCTAGCAACGGCGGTTTTTTTCTAGATATCGTGCGGATAAACAGACACAGTCAAATAGCAGCGAAAAACGTACCCCCCTCGACTGCCGTTGGAGTGGGTATAAGACCGATGTCACACATGCGATTTTATCGCGCGATTTTGTCGCGCAACTTTACCGCGCGACAAAATTGCAGTATGCAACTGTGCATGTCGCACACTGTAACTTTGTCGCATAAACAAGGTCTAACCAATCAGCTTGGTCAGTGCTTGTTTACGCGACAAAGTCGCAGTGTGCGACATGCACAGTTGCGTGCTGCAACTTTGTCGCGCGATGAATTGCGCGACAAAATCGCGCCATAAAATCGCAGGTGTGACATCGGTCTAAGGCACTCAGCGACCAACAAGGATTCATACATCAACGATTGTTGCATCGTTCGTGTTTGATTTTTTGTACGACTTTCAGCTTTGATTGACCAGCGAATGACAGATAACATCGAATGTCGATTCCGCGGTCATGTGACGAACACCGTCGAACCGGAAACGGAAGTAGAAAGCTCACCGGAAGTGGCATACAGTCGCCTTCATGCCAAACTGGTGCCGGTCAACGCCCATCTGCAGGCAACCTCTCTGTGGAACGAGTTCCACAATCTCGGAACGGAGATGATTGTTACGAAAGCGGGACGGTAATAGCAAAAGTTGTGTCTAATTTCTCGCCTATCATCATGTAGTTACATCATCATTATTATCACCATAATCATAATCTGCAGGTGTACAATGCATTATAGTAGCTCATAAAACACAAATTCGACGTCGGAAGTCATTGAACATTAAGCATTATAATCATGTATTAAACTGTAAGCTTATTTCTATAAAAGAAGCTATTATGATAGTTATTAAACGAGTACTGTTACTGGTAGGTATTAGTGAAAAATGTAGACCTACGCTTTGGTTTGTTGAAATTATCGTCAAATTTTACCACCGTAATCAATAACGGTGATATTTGATAACAACCTCGAAGAGAGCGAATACTCGATTGATAAGCTATGGTATAGATAGTGTACATTTCCATGTCGTTTTATTCATATGCTCATGTTCGTTGACCCATCATGACGGCATGGGCCAGTCAGATATATAGAAGGATGGATAAACGGACATACAGACGGACGCACAACAGCGTCACTTAATGCCACCTACCGGGTGGCGAAGCATAGCAAATAATTAGGGGGCCTGTATCTATATCTAATAATCCGTCGGTGAATTTGTGACGTTTGTTTGGCCAGGGGCGTGGTTTAGGGCGGGCCGGGCGCGATTGTGGCATGCATATTCGCTTTTTGCATGGAGACACAGGCAATTGTGTAGAGTGATCGCTGCGACAAATATCATTATCACATCATTATGATACCAGGATACATTTATCAGTGCTTGTTCAACACAACAAAATCTTTTCTCTGTTCGCGTGGTCCAAGTATGGAATAATGTACCAAACGAAGTTGTATCAGCTACCTGTCTCAGTGTTTTTAAATCCCTCTTAAATTCAATTCATCTGTCCTTTGTTAATGTTGTGTTTTAGTGTGTGTTATCTATGTTTTTGGGCAGTTGTAAGTGCTCTTTGAGCCTTTCTGCCCAGTAGACACAGTTCTTTTTATTGCATTTTATTGTTCTGTATGCTGCTTATTGTATCTGTGTCTACAAATAAAATATATACAATGTCATTATCCATGTGTGTGTGTGTGATTGATTGACAGGCGGATGTTTCCCACGCTGCAGGTGCGACTCGCAGGGCTAGACGTCGACTCCCAGTACGCCGTTACTCTCGACTTTGTGCCGGTCGATGACTGCCGATACCGCTACAGTTTCCAGACGTCGCAATGGCTGCCGACGGGCAAGGCGGAACCACCGATACCCGGCAGGGTCCACGTACACCAGGACTCCCCGGCTGACGGGGGTCACTGGATGAAGACCCTGGTCTCTTTCGATCGTCTCAAAGTCACCAATAACGTCCTCGATGACAACGGCCATGTAAGTATTTCGTTCATTAGCACGTGAGCGGAGCGCTGTTAGACCTTACGACCCCTTTAGACATTCCGTTTTAGGCCACGTCGCATGCACCCAGTGCGCAGTAGCGTGGTCCGTCGGTATGTCTGTTTGTCACGTTCGTGAGCCCTGCAAAAACGGCCTAACCGATCGAGATGCCATTTAGACGGCTGACTCACATGGGTCCAAGGAACCATGTATTAGATGAGGTACGTTCGTTCGTTCGTTATTGCGGGCAGAGGCCCAGCCTACTCTGAACCTCAGCGCCTAGACCATGTAGCGGTCCTGTGCGCTTGCCTAGAGAGAGGAGGGGAATTGGTAGGTGTATGTGGTGTGTGCGTGACGTGCGGGGAAGGCCAGCTTAAGTAGGAGGTGAGCAGTATATCGGGTATTTTTACAGTGCGCCCCCTCTAGACGTGGCCAACTGTCTGGCTTACCCCTGACTGGTGTAGTGTGTTGCTCCAGCCAGTGGCCAGCCAAGTCTATTTACTTTAGCCACGCCAGCACGGCCGAAACCTTGACGTTGCTTGATCGAGGTGTCAGCAACGGTCAAAGTTTATAGAGGATACCGTCGAACCCTTATATTCCTGCCCGGGATTATCTCCATGTTCAATATGTGTGTAGGAATTATTTGAAATGATTCATTTTGACCACCACTTACCATCGAAGTCACGTCAAAAATCGAAAATGAATGTGACGGAACATATCGCTATTTTAGCAATACCAGTAAAGCTCAGATCCATCAAATGCCACACGACTTCACTGGTAAGGGCGTGCTCAACGTTATAAGCGGAGTCCTACCAAAGTGATATTTGCCGTTTTAGAGCTATAAATGTCGCCCTTACACTTGGTTGTAAACTTGTCATTTTCACCATTTATATTTGCTGTTTTATTACTAAGATATAATTTCAAATGTCTATACTTACCTGTTCAAAAGATTTTTAAATTTTGAAAAGGGTCACGTTGGCACGGAGGAAATATGGCGGTCTTGAGTTTTTTTAATATAGCGACCGTCCGCTATCTTGGATTTTTAGGAATTCAAAATTTTAACTGCCAATACGGTTTACGTGGTAAATGTGTATCGGTCAGCGTTTGGCAAAGTTAGCGGGAAAAATATAGTGGCACCTTTTCCGTATGGAGTTAATGAGACGGACGAAAACGGCAGACTTCGCTCCCGGTGCAGCCTCCTGGCGAACTGGACGAAATGAACTCGTCGTCTTTGATTCCGTGAATTATATGAAAACATGACGCATGACATCAGCCACAAAACCGGAAGTACTGTCGCAATGCGGTCAGAAGAGGACCTAGCCACGGCCACAGGTAACATGTACAGAAAATTTGGTGAAATTTTGAAGTGCGGCTTTTGAGATACGCAAGCAGACAGGCAGACAAACAGACAAACAAACAGACATACAGACACATTGATCACAATACTTCGCACCCCTATACCATGGGGAAAGTCATGACGTGGACTAAAGTAACTTCACTCTGTGACGCATGATTTTCTGCGCTATATAAGTATTTTTTACATACTTACTTACTTACTCTGTAAAAGACGGACATATCGTGTTAGCCGTCGTGAAGGGTGATACTATTCGCTGCGTGTTGGTTGCAGATAATACTGAACTCGATGCACAAATATCAACCACGAATACACGTCATTTACGTGGAACGCGGTTACCACGGCGGTCGTTCGACGGCGACGAACTTCAAAACATTCACATTTCCACTGGCCAGCTTTATCGTCGTCACGGCCTACCAAAACCACCGGGTGCACCAACTGTTTTATTCTATTACCCACGCCGACGGCAGTCGCGGAGTTCGGTTTCACCGGCGTTTGTCTGTCTGTCTGTCTGTCTGTCTGTTTGTCTGTTTTCTGCACGATACAGGGGCGTCGCCCCGAAGTGAACTGGGGTGGACATGTCCACCCCACTTTTGCCCGAGGGTGTTCCTGAGATTGATGCAGATCCGCTGAGTTCAGATGGTCGTTGTGGGGGAGGGATAGGTAAGGCATGAAGCATACCGCTTAGCCTTATAGACTGTCTGTCCATTCCAAAGAATAGGCCACATAATAGGCTACAGTATAGCTTGGCATAGGCCGCTGGTACACTTGACTGTGAAATTTTCGATAGATGTACGTGTTAACCAGTTTCGATAGTAAAATCTGTATATAATAGCATGAACACACCAGAACCATAGGCTGTTACATCAAGGCAATCTCCACACCAGTTTGCTCAAAATGCGCCAAAGCACGCCTTTTCAAACAAAAAATTCCCTTTTTTCTGGGCAGGGGACTGGGGAGGCGACTCCCCTCCCCAAACACCGCCCGGTACTGTCCACCCAGTTTGTTTGACCTGGTGACGCCCCAGGCACGATATCTCAAATATCGATGCAGATGGGATCAATGAATTTGACATAGAAATGTAACCGGTGGATACGACGGCGACGCATGTCCCGTGAGGGGCCGTCTCGACTATTTGGGGGCCATCTCCACCGGTTACATCACGGGACATGCGTCCCAGAATTCCATGGTCTCCCCCTCTCTAAAATTCCAGGGAAAACTACGAAGGTGATGTAACCGGTGTAGATGTCCCCCAACTAGTTGAGACGACCCCGCACGGGACATGCGTCGCCGTCGACAGGACGGCTTCGTCGCAGTTGTGGCCGCCTTATTGCTCGTTGGTGGGCGTGGCCCATGCGTGCGTCAGCCTATTTAATGACGCCGGTTTTGGCGCCAAAAGATATCCTACAGTGGAGGAGGATGAGTTGATACCGGCCGCTTAGCTGACACCGATGCGGTCTCTAAATTGACTGTGTAACTGTGCGTTCTACCAATAAAGTATACGAGCTAATTTCCCGTGTGTGGTCTCTGTGACTGGCCTGGGGTCGGTTACTGAAATGTTCCACGATGAGTCCTGGAAATCCGTTTATTTCGGGGTCAAAAAGTCAAAGTTCAATGTTAGGAGTCACAAAAGCATTGCCGGCGTGGGTCGTTTTACTCTTGTGAGTGCTGGCTGCTTCTAGTTTCGTTTATGTACGGCTATTTTTTAGCCGACATTGTTAACGTTTCGGTTTATTATATGGGTTGTGTGTCTGTGTGTCTGTCTGTGATGTTGACGTATTGTTGCTAAACACCAAACCGATCGAATTCGATTTTGTGTGTGGGTAATTTGCCAAAGAGGACCGTTGCTTTGTATTACATGGAGGTCCGGATTCGCTTGCGAAAACGGCGACATCTCCTGAGGAGGAGTGTCGGGCGGACTTAGAGAATATTTTCGGCTGGCTGTTACGTATTTGTACTCTCCGATTCATGTCTGTTTTTTACCCAGTATCCACGGTCGGCTATATCAGCAGGTACAGATACAGATATAAAAATGCTCTGACGAATAACGGGCGAAATTGCGGTGGACGGGGAAACGAGTACCCAGACTTTGGAGTGGGGGACGCTAATGCAAATTGTCTCCCAGATTTTGTTACGTCGGAGATCGGCTGTGACGCAAACCTTTTCATAAATTGGACTGCGTGCTATTTCGCGCCCGGTAGGCTAAGAGTGCCAACATTGCGACCAGCGTGTCTGTTTGTTCGTTCGTTTCTTTGTTTAAGTGTCTGTCTGTCTATCTGCTCGCATATCTCATAAACCACACAACCAAATTTTAAAAAAATTTTCTATACATGTCACATGCGGTCGTGGCTCGGTTCCCTTCTGACAACAATGTACAATGTACAATGTTATCTACTTCCGGTTTCGTGGATGACGTCATATTTTCATTTAACAGACGAAGTAGGACAGAATCAAAGACGTCACGTGTGTTTTGTCGAGTTCGCCATGTGGCGGCACCGGGGGCGAAGTCTCCCGTCTCCCATTGCATCCTGTTTTTGCGACCGATTGCGCTGCAGATCACTATCAAATTTAATCGACATTTTTGCGCTTTGTGCTTGAACTTTTTTGAAGCTCTCTCTCACCCGCTATCTCTTGCGAAGTTTACCGCGACTTTTTGTGTTCAAAACGCTTTGTTTCGTGTGCAGATAACTCAGCTGAAAATTGCCAGCAACCCGTTCGCGAAAGGTTTCCGCGACTCCGAAGCGGACGAACGAGAACGGTAAGTAACACGGTGAAACTCGATACGGTACGTTGATGCTGTTGCCCTCAGGCTGACGAAATAATAAAACAATCAATTTCCCTCTCTGTCGGCCTGCCAGTAGAATTGACGCTATGCAGGGTTCTAGCGAACAGTAGAACAGAGATGCTATGAGGAACCGTGGACGTAAATCACAGGGGACGGTTCCCCAGAATTTGGAGTAATGGACGCTAATGCAAATTACCAGCCCCCACATTTTGCCATGTTTTAAAATTTCGAGCACCAAACTGTGCATTAGAATATAGTAAAATGCTAACTAACCCCATGACTCTGACACAATATACACTACTTCCCAAAAGTACATCTTCAACATTTACCAAATTACCACTTCAGGCGAAAAATTCAACGTTTTGGCAAAGACTGAAACAAAAATACCGCTCAGAATGCACCAAAACACGTCATTTCAAGTGAAAAATCATTTTACAGGCCCTCCCCAGACC
>Ga0209780_1003484_pt1 | contig 11763 bp, 9 predicted proteins | sample WorMetexBAHAMAS2_FD_187384 | JGI IMG/M metagenome (GOLD analysis project Ga0209780, IMG submission 187384) | Marine gutless worms symbiont microbial communities from Max Planck institute for Marine Microbiology, Germany - Inanidrilus exumae... | ecosystem: Host-associated > Annelida > Digestive... | reverse complement strand
GCCGAATAATAATAATAATAATAATACAACATTTGTATAGCGCCATAGTGTCCTATGCGGGATGCAGAGGCGCTTGTGGCGCCAGTTAAGAGTGAGGGAAAAGGTGTGTGAATTTTGTGTGTGATATAAATAACGCACGATTTCCTGTCGGACAAATTTTTACATTTCAACACAACAATTCACCGATCAACGTTAACGTTGATCGGTTAGGCGGTGAAAATTTTCGGAACAGAATGTATGCCCCCTCCCCAGCAGGGTCATGGGTGGAGCGACAGCCGAAATCAAATTTGGTGCATTTAAGGATGTGGGAGTCGCTTTCTTTTACAAGTTTTACAGCCCAAGGGGACGATTTGGTGTTGATTCTAATAGTAGCCTAAGCCTAAAATAGAAACTAGACATCCCGTAGTGCTACGGTACTAACGGTAAAGGGCTATTTTGGTAGTGAGTCTGTAATTATTGCGGAGTTACGGCGGCCTGATGTCGCAAGACGTTGGAATTGAGAAGTTCTGGTGTTTTTTGGAAAATCGACCCCTTATGGTAGAATTTTCAAAATTATGTTTCAAAAGTTTACATGGCGACACCGATGGACGCTGTTGTGTTCTAATAATTTCGTGAACTGTTGCCGACGGGTAATCGTACGTTATTTATACACCTGACAAAAAAGCAAAATTTCGACCTCTCAAACTGTCCCTACTGTGCGAATTGCACTCAAAATCTGCCAGGGCCAGCCCCCAATAATGTACTCACAGCGCTCCAGATTTCATCCAAATCGGTTCACTTTCGGCGAAGTTATAGCCGAACGCGTGAACACGTTTTTTGCCCCGTAGAGTATTTCCATTATAGTTTCATGGAGCCTATAATTATATGTCTCGAGATGTTATCAAGAGCCAATCAGGACTTTTTGACCACCTCAAACACAAAAGGCCATTTTGCGACAGTGCTCGTCCTGAGCTTGTTGCGGCAGTTTTTAGCACTCCTGTACCCCGTTGCAGGATTTCAGGTGTAAGGACACGACGGGAGGGATGGAATGATAAGGATCATCATAGAGAGATGGGACGGAGGGGAGGGCAGGCATTGGGACAGGGTCGGAAAGGATTGGACAGGGAAAGCGGCGAGTTTGTCTTCTCGAAAATAACGATTGGATCGGCGTGCTTGTGCGGTGTAGGCTGCGCTCAAGGAGTACACGTTCATCGTGTTCATCGTGTTACTCATTCTGTTCCTCGTGTTCATCATCTTCCGTGTCCCGGAGACCAAGGGCAAAACGTTCGAGGACGTCGCAAGCACATTCACGTCGGCCAAAACGAGCCGAGTTGACGTGGTTCCAGTGTCGACGGCTGCGTCCAAAACCGAGCATTAACATCACCGATCAACTCTGTTACCTGATGTCACTAGACTGCTGCTGGCTGCTTTCACGTATTTGTCGCCATCAAGCGGGCTTCGTGAAGTAGCAAGAGGGTGCATGGGGTAATGCCACAGATGCGGAAACGTGGCAAAATAATCTGTATGAATAAAAATCCTAATAACACTTAATAAGATCGCGGGGGAAATACAAAAGAAAGAACTTGAGAACTGAAACAGCGATGTACAATATGTACTTTGATATTACTGAACCTATTAAAAGGTTATTCCGACAAGGGGAAGGATGGAACTATGAAGCACACTCGTGCGGCTGGTGCCATACTCATAATACAGTATGTAGGAAATGCACCATCTTACCCTACTGTAGAAAATTAACAAACAACTACAAATAGAAAATAATAAACATATAATACTATGAAAAACACTAAGAAAAGCCAATCAAAGTAAGTGTTCTTTTGCATTGCTGTGATTGGCTTTTTATAACTTATACTAGTATATATGCAGCATTTTCGTTTTGGAAATAGCTACACTATCTGCCATCGTGTATGCACATGGACTGTTCACTGTAAACTGAACATCATGTCAACATCAACATGGACTCCTTAAGTTACGTAATGTGAACTAGCATAATGGTACAGCACACTATATGAAATGAACTGCTTTTACAGTTGATGAGAAAATCTGAAATACTATGTAACTGATTTTGACTTTAGTCCTTGAAAATACTAGGAACACAAAATTAGTCATATACAAACTACTTATAATGCTTCCAGTGCTGTATGTAATTTATTAATATTTCCAGTTACTACTTTACATGTTTATTTATTACAAACATCTTGTCTGTAACTGTTACCATATCATGCTCCAGGGGCTCTCATTTGAATGGCAAGCATGACTAGTGCTCCCACAGGGTAAATTGCTTTTTGACTGGGGGGCCCCTGTTAGTTGTATCTATGTACCTCATTTTACATTTTTTGAGCATAATTTTATAGCGATCTATTTTACTGTTTATATGACATTATTACGTATATGAACTGTGTCACGACTGTGAACAGTACTACATGTAGACCTGCCTTATTGTGCTGTGCACCGTAAACAGATGTATCCTGTTGTGACGTCAAAACCTAACTGTATGTAGTCAGCAATTCAGTGCATGGCTGCTGCTCTGTGGAGCAAGCAAACAGCCTGCTGGTGATGTGAATATTTTTAATGCCGTAACATACATTCGATTGCACGAATATTACAGCTATTCAACAGCTCATGCCAAGATCTCACACACAGGCAACTCCTGTCATATATCGTCTATCAATCCATCTTACAGTATTTGTATCAGTCATTGTGCTGTGTTGTACATGTGGAAATTAATTAAATTCGTAATATCCATGCAACTTTCGTGTGACTTAATAATGCAACACCAAATATATACAGTATGAGGTTTGCTCAAACTAAGATTTGATGGATTAACTTCAAATTAAAAGAATTCAACTAATCAAAGCCCAAAATTTTGAATTGTCAAAACCAACAACAACAGTTGATGTTTAATGAGCGCTGAATGTTCACTACCATAAGGAATAAGGAGTACCTATGTACACAACAAATCTAGGGACTAGTACTACCAAGTCAAACCACAGACTGTCTCAGTACTAGTTTCAGTATCACCAACTACACACAACCGGCACAGACTGCTGCAGACTCAGCAATCACTGGCTATTTAGCTCATATAAATTTGTTCTCTCTATCAGCATATGACACTTCTCCATTGCGAAACATCTGCTCCCGCTTTGTCTAAACACAAATGAAACGAAATGCACCAGTCAGGCACAGGTTCAGATATAGGCCTACATCTGCCATTCTGAGTAACTGAATTAAGATGTCTTTCTTAATTTACCCAAACATCACTTTCCAAACAAATTTACTCCATGTACTGTCACACTCAAATCACTGGAAATACTTGCTTTCAGTTAAACACATTTATGTGCAGGAAACAGTAATGAAAAGAACCAAAAACAACATGTCCAAACTAGTTGGCAAGCGGCCGCATCACCGTGTCACCCCTTGCGGTGGTCAATGCATTTGTCTGCTGCATGCGCTGAGCCCATAGTAGAGTACAGTGCTAATTCATGGCATGGTCGGTATGCTGCCAGACCTACGGTTACCTTGCCAGCTACTGAGCATCATTGCCATTTGGCCAGTACTAGACATTAAATGAGTGGAAGTCAAACTCAAATTACTAACGTCACTATTAATACTAAGTTTGTTTAACTGGCCATTTTTGGTGGTCATCACATGTCAGGAAAACATCAAACATTGCTGGATCAAAACTGTTTACCAATCAGTTGTTGTTTCTAACATCCAATCAACAGTGAAGGTGTTGAGAAACAACACCAGATGAACAGCAACAATACTGACATGGCTAAAAACTTACCCTGGTGACCTGAAGATAATATGACATGAGAGCAACGGGCACAACAAATACTGACATAACAAACAGGAAGTTCTTTGGCGCAGGTTTGAACTGATCCCAGAAAGTTGCACGCATTGACAGAAAGCGCTGCATCTGTGGATCGAACTACAGGCAACAACAGCACAGACACTTAGAAAACCATATAAACAATTAATTATTCTGACCATACTTGCATGGGGCTCCAACAAAGATGATAGAACCAAATATCATAACTCTTCATGACTACTGGTCCTAAATATCACGAATGGGCATTACGGCTTGCTTATACAGAACAACTGTTAAATATTTAATGTAGTACAAAGAATTAGTGCTGCACAATTCAATGAAAAAATTCCATTCGATTCGACTCAATTCACGTCCATGAACTGATGTTTCTATTCAATTTAATTCAAAAATAAGCTATGCCAGGCTCAGTGTTTTATCCAGACACCCTAGGTTTCGCGGAATAGCCAGCACTGGGCGGAAGGTGTTGGGGTCTGTGCCCCCAGCGGGGTTCAGGGACAGAGCCACTGGTCAGAGAGGTCTGGGGGCTTTAGCTGGAAGCTTTTTGCTGCATAAGTAGCTTATTTTTGTCTATACTCAAAGGTATTGTGGAACTTGTATTCATTGTATATGCAATACTTAGTTACTGTTCATGAAATACAGTGTGGTTAAACATTGCGATTAACATGATCCCATGCATATGAACGTCGTGCTGTCATCATGTGTGGAACACAGTATACAAGTGAATTGAAATGACACTATAGAAGCACTTTAATAATACAGTAGTGTTAAAAGTTTTGACACTGCTGTCTTATTAAAGTGCCTTTGACTCTGGACAGTGGCCATACATGGGAGGGTTTGTGGGTGGGGCAATTTTTGCACTACCCAGCAATTTCACTACCCGTTCGCTGATGTAGCTGTACTCATCTCATAAAACGTCAGCGACAAGAAGCTGACAGTTGATACTTTATCATTAAAAGAGGGTTTTTTGTGGGGTATATATAAGAAAAAGGGGCTAGGTCTTTTTGGGGGTGTACCGGCCCAACAGGCACTACCGCACACAGCACACCGGCGGCCGCGCACACAGCACTGATGCAAAGACAGAGCGTGTTACGTAATGACTCGATGGCGACGGCACCGCTTTTGATCTTATCGGCCGACGTGCTCACCAAATGAATCACTGAGTCAACACTGGCCTAGACGCCTAGATCTGACCTCAATATTTGCGTGCACTAATGAAAAAAAAACGTGTCTGTAATTTTAGCTCTTGTTTTCAAGGGACAGCAAACGTGCATAACATTTTGCTGTGTGCCAATTGGGCTGCGAGTGTGACGATGTGCCGATGCATTAATTAGCTGCACCGTTTTGGAGGCAAAGAAAGAAACAATAGAGTACGTATAAAAACGACTGTCGAATGTGTAGTTGTCGTAACCTGAAGTCCGACTTTCAGCCTGGAGGCTACCGTTAGCAGAAATCCAACTGTCATGGCACAGTGGTAAAACGCCGGTCTTTGACCGGCGAACTTTCCCTGTCCCATGCTCGACCTGTAGCTGATGGGTGACCATTTACATAGGTAAACCATCCGCTGTAAGGTCAGCCAACTAGGCCGACTCAGCCTTTCATCCTTTCGGGGATGATAGATGAGTAGTAAGCTGATCTGGATGTGCCACCTTGCTCGGGCGACGCCATCTGGTGAATGCTTACGAAATGCATGCAGGATGGCTCATTCCATTCGTGGATAAACGTGTGGTGGCAGGTAAACCTGTGTGAACCCCGTGCCATTCAACCACGTGTTGCGCCGCTGGTAACTGTTAAGTCGAGTCTAAGCGTTGGACGGTGTGCATTTGCATTTACATTTGTCGAACGTGTAGTTGGGCGAAGTACACGTCCGACTGTCGGACGTGTAGTTGCGCAAAGAAAACGTCCGGCTGTTGGACCTGGAGACAGCGATATTAGACGTCCGACTTTTGGGTCTAGAGACACTTCGTACTATGGTAATCCTTCAGTTTAGGTGCATAAATTATATCCCACCGACAGTTTAGCGTTACTGTATCGGTTAGGGTTAATGTTACGGTTAGGCTCAGTTTAGTTTGACTTGTTATCGGTAGGCTTAACAAGTCAAACTAAACTGACCCTAACCGTAACACTAACCCTAACCGACACAGTCGGTGGGAAATTATTTACGCACCTAAACTGGAGGATTGCCCATAGTTTGTTCTGCGATTTCCAGAATCCTCAAACGCACGGCAAACGTCATATGAAACAAATGAAGGTCACTTACTATATAACCTCCCACACCAGCATAAGGATTTGTAACTTTTTTGCGAAACTCCTGCTTCATTGCCGCCCGCATCTTTGCTCTCTCTTGCATAGCTCGCATCTCTTCTTCCGACACATTATATATTTTATTTGGGTTAAATACTTGTCTTCCACTAACGCCACCACCACTTTTACTTTCCGCCATATTTGTTTATTTACAACAGGCAAAGAATGTGTATTTAGGGGTCTGCCTGAAAACCACAGACTACCACAGTTAGTTCGAGTTTAACGTCCCCTTTCAGCACAGAGACAAAAGGTCAACGGTGGAGAGCCATCTCTACCCAGTGAAGGAAGGCCAGCGATATATTAACCTCAACCCTGGCCGCCTTTTTGTTCAGCAGCCACCCCAAAGGGAAGGGATCGAGAGGCTCATTTAAATTATTACGCCAGCGCCTACAACAGGCAAAGACAGCTATCACACCGCAAGACTAAACTAAACCAAATACAACAAAATATGAGAATAAATCTTAACTAAGCAATACCAGATAACATAATCATAACACAAAAACAAACTAAACCCAGGTTCAGTCGCCTCCTACGACCTCACGCCTGGAAACGGAGTGAGACTTTTCTGGTAGAAAAGGATCGTATGGACAGTAGAAGAAAATAAGTAAAGTGGATGAGAAAAGGAAAAAGGTAATAAAGAGCAAAAGATGAGGAAGTGAATGGATACGGGAGGAGCAAAGGCAGAAAGGGGGTACCCCGGCCCCACGCGGGGTCAGACTACCACAGTCTAGGCTCCATGGACCTCATAAACACATTTATTTACCACAGACTACGTTTAGAGCCACTAGACACAGTATGGTATTGTAGGGTTTAACGTCCCACTCGACACATTATAGGTCTATTTCGGAGACAATTTTACAGGTCAGATGACCCAACCAACAGTGTAATAGCACTGAAGGATGATAGTCTTTCAGGTCAAGGGCCAATCCCACACCTCAGCACACTAAAAGGTAACGGAAAAGATGTTAGAGCCACAGACTAGGTTTTGAACTGCATTAGACACATTCAGCCACCACAGACTTACCACAAAAATAAATGTGTTTATGAGGTCCATGGAGCTGTGGTTTTCAGGCAGACCGGTATTTAGTACTACACTCACCTTGTTGATGTCTTTGCTATAGCCCTCCTTTTGATGTTATCATCGGAAGTGCTTGTCGGTGATGTTTGGAAACAAAAGTTTTTAGTGCTCGAGCGAATTATTCTGGTTTATCGGACACAGCCGAGCTAAGGAGTTCTGTATTGACTGTAGGCGACGAATGACAGACATTTTGCAGCCAAACAGAGCCGAGTTGCAATATATGGCCATTTTTCATTTTTTCAACATGGCGGCGTCCGCTATGTTGGACTTTTAAAGTTGGACCTGTTGTAGGGCTAATATACATCAACGTGCCAAATTTTGTGTTGATCGATTGAACCGTTGCGGAGATATGGCCATTATTCAATTTTTAAAGATGGCGGCGTCCGCCATCTTGGATTTTTAAAAGTTCAAAATTTTACCTACCGGTCCACTATGGAAAGCCAATATGTGTCTCCATGCCAAATTATGTGCCAATCAGTCGAACGTTTGTGGATATATGGCCGATTTTTGATTTCTCAAGATGGCGGCCGTCCGCCATCTTGGATTTGTTTTTACGTGTATTTCGACCATCCATGAACAGTATTTGTTGGTCTTTGTAACTGTGCATAATGTGGTTGGAATCGGTGCGGGAGTTTCGATAATATGGCAGTTTCTATGTTTTGCGAGTTTGGCTTCAAAATGCCTATTCATGCCCCTTTTGGGTGGTTTTTGGGGGATTGGACCCCCTAGACATGACTCAATATCAACCAATATCTCAAAGGATAAGAACTGTTCACAGTGCATACAAAAGAATATAATGTTGAAGTTACATATACAGTATTTGCTGCAACAATCAACTGAACACCGTTGTAGTGCCAGTATGACATTCTCTCGAGTGATGAACTCACAAAAAATACTAAAAAAGAATACTGTACAGTGGAAGCATATGCATTCCTATCTAGACACTGTCAAGAATTCAACAATTTAGTTAACTGCAAATTACAACTAACAAAGTTCACAAAACAAGTGGCTGGGACTGCATTAATATCGAGTCATGTGTACTAAGTTTACAGAGACAATGACTACTACAGTTGGCAGCAACGCATACGATGACAACAAAAGAACTAACATGAAAATTCACACCACAACTGCCACACTGCGCATGTGCAGAAAACTCCCATGAACATGCATACTGTAAATTTTGTAGCAAACAAAAATAGCAAAGCAAAAGTCATACAACAGCGCAAGGAGCACACACTTCAACATTCAATTCATATAAAACTTGATAAGAACTGGCAGGTACTTGGAAAGGGAATACATGTTCAAAGCTGAAATAGCTGCACCCGGAAGAAATCAACAGTCGGCATTGAACATTTCATTAGGCACTTCAAAACTCTCTCAGCTGTCCGTCAGATTGAAATAACACTCATTGCTAAGCAGCGAGATACCACAGACTATGTTGTCTCGCTGTTTAACACTGGGGTTAAAGTACAGCTCTTCAATCTCTCCAGAGAATTCTGGTACACTGTCTTCACCAACCTTCAAATGTTTATCAAATTTCTTACACACACGTTTCCTTTCTGTCAGCAGAAAACCTGTGCAAGTATCTACAGAATACGCTGTGTGCGAATGGTTTACTGCCATGGGCCGAGGTTCACAGGTTCCCAGTGTGGTGAGCAAGTTTGTAGCAGCATCACTAGTGTGAGCATGCACTGAGATCTCCAGAAGGTACGGGGATTTTGTGGTGCCTTCTATACACTGTGACTGTTACTTCCTCCGAAGTTATGACCTAACAACGACTGCATAAATATAACTTATTCAATTTGCAGTCACACAGAAGACCAAGCTGACCGGCTGCGAGTTCGTGAGCACACATATCAGCATAACGGTGACACGCAACATATCTTGCAATGAGATCGTGGAAAGGAGACAAAAGTAAGAATCACATGATATCACGCAGAACAAACGTTGGTAAAACACGCCAAATAAAACACTCGGATCAGTTCAACGCTGACAACACTAAAGTCTGATAGTGATTCAGTCACAGAATGTGTGCAGTGAGTGATCTGTCTGTTGTGGCATCACATCAACGTCTCAGGCTTCCAATCCATCAGGAACAAGGACGGACAAAATTAACTCACTGCAAACAACGGGTATGTCACTGAAAAGACGGGGTTGACGAGACATTGTGAAGGTTGCCTTCAGACGAGGAACTAGCTTGCAGGTTTAGGCTACTCAGTTCATCTGCTATTGCTGAGTCTTCGTCCTCTTCCTCATCTGATGAGAGGTCATTGCTGTTGTCGTACTTGCTGTAAGGAGAAAGACGACAACCGTGCGCCACGTACGACGTCAGCTTGCCACAAGCGGCCAACACCAGGCCAATGTAGGGAGGCGACGGCTTCAACGGACGCGTCAAGTATTCCGGGTGATACTGCACTCCGACAAAGTACGGGTGATCTGCACACACACACACACACACACACAAGTTAGAGCATTCCTATTCAGAACAATAAATTTCAATTCTATCTGATTTGCTCAAATGAACTGATTTGCCAATTCAATTCAACGGTATAGGTGGCTTTTAAAAGTAAGAATAGAGTTCAACTAGAAGAAAAGAAAACAAAGCAAATAGGTCAAACCTTGCAACTCCATGATTTCCATTCGCTGCGCATCAACATCGTGACCAACGAATGTCATTCCATGACTTCCCAGCTCGTCTACAATTCCTGGATTTACCTATATGCATAAACATAACTGATATGCATAAACATCAACGGCTCAATATCTATGCAGTGGTCTGTTGCTACAGCAATCAAAGTTCTTGAACCCCTACAATTTGACCTGCTGGTTTACCTCTTTTAATAAATCACAGTATACACATGCAAATCAAAGCAATCTTTAATACCCAGATATGATGCAAAAACACGTTTTCGAGTCACGGTCGGCATTGACAATGCTCCAGAGACCTCTAGTTGATTACACTGCGGATAACAAAACAACTCAGGGTCACGTGACCCGTTTTTTAAATTTTGCCCCACTCATGTACTTAGAACTGGTGAAACTAGGCACTACGAATGTCGTTTGCTGATTGATCCAGATGAGTGCTAGTATTACCAGTGCGTGCATGATATATTACCCCCGAAAGGGATGTGTTCAGGGTCACACAACCTCTTTAAATTTAAGGAAATAAGTGATAATAACTCGTTGACGTGCAAGATACAGACATCGGTGCAATGGAACACTAATAGGAAATCATATGTTGTCTATCGAATGGCACAATTTCCAATGACCTTGAATGACATTGAAGGTCACTTTTGCTGTTTGAAAACTGTCTCAACTCCCATAAATTGTGAAACACAGCACGAATTTACTAAAATAGCACGTCGCGAGGTCGATAGCTGAGCTTCTTGTCAATCTGTGGTTGTGGGTCTGATTCACTATGGTTCACATCAATTGCCGAGTTCTGGTTCAGTTTGTTCACATGTTATGGTTCATTCCTTGTCTTTAACCATCCATCACTAAGACAGTAATGATGAGGATGATGCTACCTCATATCTGTGACGGTGCCTCTCTTCGACTGCTTCCACACCTTTATATAATTTCTCTAAATTAACATCATAATAACACATGCACTTAGTCACCTGGTTATCGAATTACACTGTCAAATACTGCTAACAATACTCATAAAAAAATAAATATAACACACTTAGCCATCAGAAACCAGATCACTTTAGAACTGAATAGGTATAAAAAAACTATGGTAATCAAAAAAAACCGAGTGGCAAAGCAAGAAAATATCAATGGCTGTTTTGTGATCTGAACACAAGCTGGAACTTGTAGTTCACAAAAACGAGTATACATTTCATCTGTATTTATTGAAATATTTGAGCTTTTTGAAAACCTAGTCGCACTGATCAATGAATTTTAGCAATATAATAAATTATGATAAAAAGTCAGCAAAGTTTCCAGAGTAAGATGCCATCTACTGACAAGAAAAGAATACCTACAAAGCAGTGCATTTTCTGACAAGCACTGGGTAAAACACTCAGCATTATCAGAGTCACTCTAGACACTGAAAACGCGCTATTTCCGGTTTTGAGGAACCGGAAGTAGTTTAACGGGACCATCAAAGACCTTTCATCAAAGCTGAAGTAACTCGGTGTAATGATTGATTCACACATGCGGTTCGACTGTCACGCCAAGGAGGTAGCGAGGATGTGCAACTGCCACACACGCTCCACTGACTGCCAGTCAAGCATCGATTGACATACAAGATGGCGTCACTAAAGACAATGTCTTCCGCAACGCCAGCATACTTGAGGGACCTGATCCAGACGGCTGTTCCAGTTCATCCTCTGCGGTCATCCGATGCCCCGCTGCTGACTGTCCCAAAAACGCGAGGGCATTTTTGGTCGAGGCTTCGTGTACCTGGAACTTTCTACCATCTGACATTAGATCCTGCCGTACTGTGGACACTTTCAAACGACACCTCAAGACCCACCATTTCAGAATCTTAACCTGATGCCACCAGAGCCTATGTATCTTCGAACTTTACGGCGCTATACAAATGCTATTT
>Ga0209780_1003483_pt1 | contig 11763 bp, 8 predicted proteins | sample WorMetexBAHAMAS2_FD_187384 | JGI IMG/M metagenome (GOLD analysis project Ga0209780, IMG submission 187384) | Marine gutless worms symbiont microbial communities from Max Planck institute for Marine Microbiology, Germany - Inanidrilus exumae... | ecosystem: Host-associated > Annelida > Digestive... | reverse complement strand
CCTTAGTTTCACTTCTTCCTCCCGGACTGCCTCCACGGGCGTTTGCCTGCACCGTTTCTTCTGAGCTACTCGGTTTTTGATTTTTATTTTTTCATTATTTTTCGTTTCTGAGCCGTGCGCTACATTAAGCTGGCCATCTCGTCAGCTTTTGAGCGCACGTAAATCTACTATATCGTATCGTATTGTCAAGCATGTGTGTACGTCGTCGTACACGCATATCTGTGTCTTATCGCACTGCACTGCATCCATCGTCGACTTCAGATGTAGCTAGTGATGGGCAGTAGTTTATTATTAATACTTAACTACAGTAGTCTAACTACTTTTAGTAGTTAAAACGTAGTTATTAACTACTTTTGGAAAGGTAATTGGTAACTGTTAGTTAGAATACTTTGAATGTTAGTAACTGCAAGTAGTTAACTACTTTTAATAAGTACTTTTTAATCAGAGTACCTGAATGAAGCTTGCACTTGCGAGACATTGCATAGTTTTGTGCTTTATTGTGCTTTATTCCTGCGCTGTCCAGTTGCCGTATATTGCTAATACACAGACTATTCTGACGACAATCAATTAATGACAATTAATGTTGACTAAATTTGAATAATGTTTAAGTTAACTGTTGATGTAGACCTATATGACGTTGGACTTATAAGATCTGGCGATGACTGGAAGATTACGGTATTGATAATCTTTATTCACCATATAAATGGTAGCATAACAACTGCCTTAGATAAAGACACAAACATCACAAGCATAACGAATAAATGTGTTCATAATAATAATAAAAGAGAAATAACTAAATCTTAACTAATATGCACAAGTACGCATACAGAGAATGTTGCAACAGCCAATATACTCATCAGTGGCCTTATTTGACAAACATTCTAGTAATGAACAGCATTTTTATTCACCGACAAGAGGTAGAATTAAACAAAAAGAAAAACATAATAACTCGCAAAATATAAATGCAAAATTACAAGCACAGCAGCAAGAAACGAGCAGTGAACAGTGGTCAAAGCAGAACAATGAATAGCGGAATACTTATCGTCAAATCTTGTTGATCTTTCGGAAAGTCTAACACTGGGCAATTGAAAACCAAAATACGATTGACATTCCGTAATGGTCTGTAAATCATTTGTTTTGAATAATTTCGTAAAAAGCGATTGACTGAGAAATCTGTGAATTTGAGATCCGTCTTGTTCAAAAGACAGGCTTCTTAGCCGTATAGTAAAGCTGGGATACATTTGCTATTGACTATAATTGACTATTATTGCAGTAACAAAAGTAGGTAGTTAAAATGCAAGAATAACTACTTTTTAATGAATAGTTGTATGTATGTATGTATGTATGCATTTAATTTGCCAAATGCAGACAACAGATAAAGCCACAACAAAACAGCGTACACAGTGGCAGGACAGCAAGGCTCAGTATGCACTAACAACTGCCCTAGATAAAATCACAAACATCACAAGCATTTTCAGAATCACAACAATACCTAGTGCATTACAATCAATTAATAATTAGAAATTTGCTAAAGCCAACGTTATAAAGAGAATGCCTAAAACTATTCAGTGTACTAAAATTTACACATTCCACCGGTAGACTATAATCCATACACTTACAACGCGGCACGCAAAAAAACTGTTTCTGTTACTGACAACTGCTATGCCCATCACTAAATGTAGTTTCTGTCGACGGGCAGACTGTGTGTGCATGCTGTCTGACATTATATCACCAGACGATGGCGAGACATGGCGGCTACAACGCCTGTCAGGCCGATATAAACATCACTATCTATTAGAGTCACATTGGCTGTCGACAGTATACATTTACGCGTGTGAAACGACCTCTCTTAGACCAATGTAGTAGCTGTTTCAGCGATTTCTGCTCGTGTAGTGTCCTGCCGTGAAGCGACAAAAACGTAACCCCTTGTGAATTTGCTAATATTTCGGCATACCTTCTGAATTTTTAGGTTGCATCGCGCGCCGTACGCAGTGCATGGATGCGGCCTATTGCTACAGATGTCGTACGTAGCGTGGTCTGTATGTCTGTGTTGTGGGTACGTGGATAAACTGTGCAAAATGCCAGATCCCCATGGGAATGGGGTATTTTTGAGCGGACATGTTCCGGCCCATTGCAACGTACCTCGCATGAATGCATTGCACATTGTTCGCCTGCTGCCGCGGGCGAACGTGCCTGTCCAATGCACGCGGCGGACGAATGCATTCACTCCCGCGTGGGTCCAAGGACAAGACGGCGATGCGACCTTTTGCCAACCTACATTGGACACTGGTTAAATGCATTTACTCGCCGTTCGTATTTAGGCAGAGTTTGGTCCGACTGTCATCTAGTGATCTCAATCTTCGACAGAATTATGCTGTTTAAAACATAAAACGCGCGATGTATTCTGGCGCTCAACGGCACAGATGTGACACAGCAAATGTTTGAAGTGCCAATCACTAACATTCGCATACGATTTCAGTCTGTTATAAAATTTCTGATGGTTTTGTTGTTTAGTTCATCTTCAATCAGTCTCAGTAAGCTTCTTAACAGCAAACATTTTGAACATGTTAAAATCGCGAGGTTGTTGCAGTATAGATCACACAACTTCGTCCAATTTTGATCTGGAAACTACACCAGGCATTTACAGGTAAATATGGTTATTGGAGAAAAGCAGCGATAGACGGCTGCAACATTAGCAAAAGTCACAATAAAGGAAGGTACGCTTGAAGCAGCTATACCTCAAATATGGCAAAGTCACTCCGTGAAAACAAATACCTCAAATCAGTCATCTGCGGATCGGTCATTTCCCCTCCACTGTCTGTCCGGGGCGAATGTAACGGGCAAATGTTGAGGTGCTTGTCTGGGAAAACATGTCTAGGGGCGATTGCTCGGGGGTGAGGACAAATGTCCGGACACCTTCAGTAAGCAATCATCGATCTCATGGTATTGCAGGATGTTGGTCGGTTATGCCGAGTATAGAGTTAATATGTGTGTTGATCGGTCGACGAGGGTCTGTCAGTATGCGATGCCGCTGCTTCGTGTGTCTCACTTGTTGATTGTGATGCTGCTGATGCAGATGTCAAAGTCACAGCATCCCGCTTCGTCGTCGTCGTCTTCGCTGACGTTCAAGTCGACTATCACCGGTCACTCCGTGCAGCCGGTACGTGTCCGACCAGGACCGAGCCACGGCCACAGGCAACATGTACAGAAATGTACTGAAATAGGGATTGTGATTTTTGAGATATTCGAGCGGACAGACAAACAAACATACAGAGTACAGACACGCTGATTATAATACTTCGCACCCCAACAATAGTTATTTCACAGCCATAAACTATTCATTCGTTCACACTCGGTAGGGGCGAAGTAATTATTGTATTATTATTATTACTTAATTCTTGTTTCGTTGTATCATTTTATTTTTTATTTTATGTATTTTTACTCAGTTTAGTCACATTATTTTATTATTCGGCTGGAAGCTAGGCTTCCGCCAAATATTGGATTCACTCTACGGGACAATTGGCGGTGTTCACGCGTTTGTCTATAACTCCGCCGAAATCGAACCGATTTGGATGAAATCTGGAGCACTTTGAGTACATTGTTGGGGATGGCCCTGGCAGATTTTGAGCGCGATGCGCACAGTAGCAACAGTTTGAGAAGCAAGCGAATTTTTTGTCCACTAAATAACGGACGATTTCACTGATTTACCGTCCAACAACTTTTACGAAATTTGAACACAACAACGTCGATCGATGTCTTGATGAAAACTTTCGGAACATAATTTTGAAAATTTTAGCGTACGGAGACGTTTTTCCAAAAAACGCAAAAATTTTTCAAATTTTTGTGACCACTTGTTTTGCTTTTTTTATTAGTAGAAATTGAAAAAGCTTGCATTTTTTCGCACAAACCAGTCGAAACTTGTGCTGCTTTTGTAGGTGCGGACAACGGTCAGTTGTTTATCCAATCAGCAGATCGTCGACAGAACGTTCGTGAAGCGCGGATGGCTACTTCGAATGTCTCCCGACAAGGTGCGTCGATCAGTGGTGACAGACACAAAGCGTACCCAGGCAGGGGGAGAGTTAGTGGACAACTGTCAAACAGTCAGTCTCCTGGTAGGTAACACGGTACACCCGTGTGTGAATCGATGTAACCAACTCAATATAAATCTATCTGGTAATAACAATTTTCATAATTATGTTAATTGTCATAAAGTCAGCTAAAGCTGTTATTTCCGGCTCCGTCATTATATCATCAAAGTACAGCAAAATAACTTCTTTTTTCGCTCGGGATCTATCCGGACCCGCAAGGGAGCTTACAGCGCACCCCATACTCGTTAGCTGGCTTCAGAATGGTAGGATGTAAGGGGTGGAAAATTAAGTGCTAAGGAGAATGGTAAAGATGATGGAGAGAAGAGATAGGGAAAGGACTGAAGGATAAGGACAGGAGAGGAGAGAAGAAATAGTGACTCTGAGGTGGAATTGAAGTCTGCGTGTATGTGTACTGTGTGTCTGTGTGTTTGAACGTACAGAGCTGGCAGAAATGTTGGTGTGTACTGACGTCGACAACGTTTTGCTGCAGCCGAGACCGCCAGACGATGTCCGTTATTGAGGACACTGGACTGCTGAATGTTACGTTGACGGCACACACGACCGTACAACCTCTGCGCGTTGACGATGACAACAGCTTCGCGTTTCGACTTGTTGTAAGCAGCGCGTGACTTGATTGTTATCCACCGGTTTAGTGGTTCAAGTCGAGTTATCGGTCTACTCTGTGCGTCTCTGTATGTCTTTTATTTAGAATGTACCTAGATATTTGGCAACCTACTTCATGTTGATTTCATCTAGGTCATATTGGAAGGTCAAGATCGTAGTACAAAGTTCAAAGGTCACGGGATATAACAACGGCAACAGCACTGGCTACTGTAGTCTACACGATGAATGTGTACTCTGCTGGCGGACTCTGGCGAATGGGAATAAACTACAACGGAAATGTGCTTGGACCCGTAAGTGGTCGGTGCGACCTTGAGTGAGGGTTTTACTAGTTAATTGTCTGTACGCTGGTCTTATCTCACTAACGAGTACATCAGTTTCGTCTGCTTCACGCCTTGAGGAGCGCACTTAGCCGACATTCAGCCGTGAGTTCGGGCCATGGAGACGACTTCACGACCCATCAGGCTTATTGGTTTGAGGGAACGGCTTAACGCAAGGCCGTAAATACAACGTTGTAAGAGAAACTTTTAGAATTAGCCCATTTTAGCTCAATGTTCCCAAAATAGCTACGCTAGTTCGGGATTCGATGCTTGGCATCGAATCACTTAGTCACTGTTTTGGAACTCTGGGCAAAATGGGTTAATAGTACCGAACAGACAGACCAACAGTCTCAGTCCAGTGTGTGCAACGTTGCAGTAGTCCAGACTCACTTCACATACTTCTTCAGTCACTGAGTTTTGTTCGGTTGGCCTTTTTTTCTTTGGCGTCTCTTGAGTCCTGGGCGTCTGTAGGTCGGGGGCTGCGGTTCAATGAACCTCTATGTCAATCGTTTCACGCTTGCCATATACACATCGTACAATTAATAAACTTAATTAATAAACTTACTTACTTACTTACTTATAGTTAGATGCGCAACAACGCGCTACGTGAAGCGTGAATCTATTCGGAGTAACCAAAACGTTACATTTCACGATGTCTTCGGTGACTCTGCGGCGGTAGACTAGGTCGAGTGTTGACGAGTTGTCGGCATTAAGATGAGTCGTCAATTTGACAGGACGGCCAGCAAGACTGCGTATTGTTGGCGATGACGGCGCCCATTCGCACCAGTTGGATCGGCGCCATCGCCGGCTGCGTCAAGAACATCGCGTCAACGAGCTGTGGGCGAGCAGAGACGATGACTGTCGACGGTCATCTGAGTACTGACCATGGTCTGTCGAGGCACAACAACGACACACTGGCCGCGTCAGACGACAACAGACCGCGTCATCAGGTACCGTTCAAGTTCAATCCAAGGATATCTCAACAGGCTAGCAGGTGTCAGCGTACCACACAGAGCGCCGACTGCAGACGACGCTCTACTGTGTGATAATTCAGCCATGGAAAAGTTGACCAACACCATACACCATAATGGAGCGTTTTATCACTGGGGTCCTGTAATTTTTCATTCTAGGCTATCACAAAATTTCGTTACCAGGCGACAATGCAAACCCTACGCGCTATGTTAGTTAATTTATGCTACATGTACGTTTCACGAGCTATGGGAGTTATAAATGTTCCAAATAGCAAAAGTGACCTTCAATGTAATTCAAAGACATTGGCATCGGTGCCATTCGATAAGCCACATACGATTTCCTATTAATCTTCCATTGCAAATAATTATGTCTCTGTGTTTCACCATTTCCGAGATATTATCACATTTCCCAAAATTTTGAGGTCACGTGACTGACTCTCAACACATCCCTGTCGGTAGTAGTATATCATGCATGCCATCGTACTCCTCTGCATCAATCAGTACACGAAATTTGAAGTGCCCAGCTTCACCAGTTGCAAAGATATGATTGGGGCGCAATTAAAAATATGGGTCACGTGACTCTGGCCACGCCCCTTTTAGGGGTGGTTTGTCACCGTAGGCTAGGTTTTGACACAGTCTAACTGCATGCAAAATTTGACGATTCTAACTTCCAGAGATATCACTGGGGCGTCAGAATTTGAAGTTGGTCACGTGACCCTGACTACGCCCCTTTTAAAGGTGATTTGTCTTCCTTATGCTGGGACTTGACTTGATATAGCCTACATGCGTGCAAATTTTGACAACTCTAGCTTCAGCCGTTCTGGAGATATGGTTGGTGCCCACCAAAATTTAAATGGTTCACGTGACTTGACCACGCCCCTTTCAGGGATGGTTTGCCATCCGTGGGCTAGCACTTGCTACTCTTAACCTATGTACCGAATTTGAAGTATCTACCTCCAGCCACTACGAAGATATGGAAGGCGATACAACATATCGAAAATGGGGTGGTTTGGGAGTAGTTAGGGGTCACTCAAGGTCACTGGATATAGCGCCATTCGATAGAGCACATACGAGTTCCTATTATTGTTCCATAGTAACAATGTCCCTATCTTGCACCGTTTCTCAGATATTGCGAGATGTTGATCAAAAATTGCCAATTTGAACCTACCCCATCTCTATTTGTCGCCCTCGTAAGGGGTCACGCCGTTGGAGGTTTGCGCCGAGATTTTGGCCTCAGACTACTAGTGTCCCTGGGCTATTGTATGGCGTTATTTACGTGATCGTACGTTTAGCCGTTTTGTCTTGTGACGGCCGGACTGAGGGACAGATGGACGGACGGACAGACAGTCGACGACAGCATGTTATATACCGCGCTAGCATAGCATCGCGCGGTAAAAGCGTTAGGATCATTATTGTCGTGTGACCATCGTTTGCGGGCGGAGGCTCCTCCCGCCCACGATGGTCACGTGATGACTTAAATTCGACGGAACTCTGGATTATTTGATTGCTGTATTTCTGATCTGGAATATTTAGTAATGTATTGGTCCAGCCAATAGACGTCTATTGTAAAAACCTAAACGGAACGAACGAAATCATATTGGGTCCTTTAGTAAACGGTTGCATAGCAGACTGCACCGTTCACTAAAGGACCCGATATGATTTCGTTCATTTCGTTTGGGTTTTTAGAATAGACGTTCAAATGGGACAAATGGCTTTGACCTTGAGTGTCTGTTCAACATAGAAACACGGGAACGCTGCGTTCAACGAATATTTAACTGCGTTCCGAACGCTGTGAAATATTCGTCGACTGCGATACATACTGATGCTACTAATAATAGGTTACGTGGTAGTAATGGAGCAGATGACGGTGCAGGCGATGGATGTGGTTGACTGTTCTGATGATACATCGTCGACAACGAGCGTCATTCGGCCATCGACAGACGAAACACCGTCAACGAGCCCAGAGGTAACGTCGATCTCACATCTCACAGACACAGCTCACCGTCGTCGAGCCACCACATCAGCCCAGTCAGTGCCCGACGTCCGACTGACCAGCCGTCAACACGTGGAAGAAGATGGTGGACACCGACAACAGCGGGCTGTCGACGAGGACTCGTGCGTGCCGCGGCAGACGTCCACCGAGCCCTCGGACCCGTCGCGACGTCGCCGTCATCTGTCGGACCGGCCGATTTACCGAGGGACCGGCGTCACATCCGCTGAGGAGGATGACGTGTTCAACGCGGAAGATCTTAACGTGGTTGACGAAGGCATCGAGGACTGTCTCGTCACATCACTGCGAGCTGAGGTAAGTTGATCGTCGTCAATACCAGTAAGTAACCGTTCGCTCACGGCCGGCTGTCTACACTTAAAACTGACTCATTTCTTGCTTCTGTTGCTGAGTGGTTTTTAATTCATTTTATCGTACTAATATTGTAAGGCGCCTCTGAGCATATACGTTAGGGGAGCGACTTGATGCTTGGTGATTGATTGATCGATTTAATAAAAAACGCAAAATACCCGAAGATGACTTACATATGTCACGGCAATTGTGTACAAAAATTAGTGCAGGCAATGCAAGTGGTAGAAACGAACAAATACACGTACAAATTCACAAGGCAAACGTACCCGGTAGAGAGAAAACACGCAGTGCGAATACAAAAAAATGTGATTGCAAACTTGACTACAAAACGTAGAAAAAAGCGTAAAACATCTGTTATGATTGATGGCTGATGAATGACGAAGTCTGTTGATGCAGCTCGCTTGACTGCTTCGGTTCATCATCATCTGCTGCAGCTGGATCGAATGTTCAGTCTTTCCTTGAAGCTTCTGTTCTATGCGATTGCAGCCGCCTTTCATCCCTCGATATTCCGTATTTCGGCAGCCGTTTCTCGGCGTGTTATAGCGTGAATCACGCGTGGAGTCCGAATTTTGAACCACACTAATCAACGGCCGCGTCTTTCTGCTAATTGGTTCAATCTACGTAGAAGATATTAATATAATCGTGCAGTAGGTTAATCTATAACAGATTATTTATGTGGCGCAATACAGTTCGGTAGGAACGGTCCGTGAATACGCCCGTCAACACGTGTGTAATTTCACGGGCCGTGCTGATGGGAGCCTATCCGCACTGGTAGATTGGAGGCGATTACCGTGTGCATTGCTACCGCGTGCGTTGCTGTTGGTGGGTAACGCGAGGCTTTCAGTCTACGTCTAAAAGTACGTTGTATGCATTATTGTGGTCAAATAGCGCAATGCTCGTCGTCCGTCAATTAAAACAGAACGTGTTTTATAAGCGCCAAAAAGTGTCTTGTGTACATTTAACGTGTACAAATTGAGTACGAATTTCACGGTCCCACAAAATTAACTCATTTCGGAGACGTTCTTCACAGCTGATCACTTAGTTTGTACTGAAGAAAGTGACTGTAATACAACAAAAGCAGACTTGCCACAATAAACATAAAAACAAGATGTTGCCCTAACGGGACGTTACCATACTGGCCCGCCGTGCAGTGTTACTGTGGAACTATAATTAGACTGGAGGCGGCATGACGTCATCGCCTGGCCTGTGCGGCTGAAACCGCCTGCAGGCCGGCCGTGGAGTGTTACATAGACCCCGACAGACGACGACAGACGCCAGTTAGCAAAAATAGCAAAACAATACTGGCCCATTAGGCGGGCCAGTAATAAACATAAACAAAAAACTAAAGCCACATTTGGTCGTCTTGAAAACGACTCGCGCGCGCCACTTGCAGCCGGCACTGCGTCTAACTGTAATTCATCGTCATCATCATCATCATCATCGTCATCATTTTATTTAAGCACATGTCACAGTGACAAAATAACGCAGTATATAAAAGCAGCATGAGCCAATCGCTAAGGCACAGGAAGGCTGCGCACAGCACTAACACCTGACCTATAGTCCATACAATTAGCACGACAGTACAATTGCAGTAGGCAAAGCACAAATAAAAGTACACAAGATAAAAACTACAACATATAAAACAAAAGCATCAAGCATTTTATACAGTTCTAAAATATAAGAACGTCTTAAAACACTTTAAAAACTTAGAGAGGTCTACAAGCTTGACAGCGCGTTTGAAACTACTCAGTGATTCAAAATCCACACTGGCAGGTAGATTATTCCAGTCATTGACGACGCGCTCACTAAAAAACGTGGATCTGACTCGCATAGTACAACTTTTCTTGTATAGTTTTAAGTTATGGCCTCTAGTGTTGTGGTTGGGAGACCATTCAAAGAAATGACTGACTTGTATACCAACTTACTTAAACAACATTTATAACTAGATGGAAAGTACTCTGAAAGAGTACAAATCCCCGCGAAAGCGTTTTTGTCGCCAACACTTGTAGTCCATTTCCTTATGTATTTTTGTTCAGAATTTTTGGAGATTTGGAAAACTATACATTTTGGGAAAGGTTAGGACCTACTGAATCTGAAAAACAATGTTTACATTTTTTCCAAGCACCCTATGGCCGCCATCATGGATTTTCAAAATGGCGACTTTTTTTCTGAAATCTGGCAATATCTCAGCTTCTAAGCATCATAGACACATGATTTTGGTGTCTGAACATACATTTTCGAGGTCAAGGAATCTAATACAATAACTTAGAATGTGATCCAATATACATAAGCTACAGTAACTGAGGAATAAACCAAACATCTTTACTTGAAAACGATTTTTTCCAAACAACTGTATGGAACAAAGCATGTAAGATGTTACATCAATAATCTTTGAGTTCACAGATGTTCCTCGGGTTCAAAGATATCAGAAAACAACGTTCAGTATAGAGCAGAGAACATTAACCATCACTGTCATAATCTGATTCGTGATTGTCGTAGTACGTGTCAGCGTCATTTTCGCACTGTGTGTTGCAAAGACATAAGTCCGTGCATGGCAAGTTCTTGGACTTGCATGAACAGCGATTTGATGAGCAATTTCCCTTGCACTGACACCTGACCATCTTCACGATGGCTTCAGGTGCTGGTGGGACGTCAGTGGTGGTAGGTTTGAGCTGCCCGTCATCGCTGTCTGTGTGGTAGCCATTCTCCAGGGGGTCCAACAGTTCCTGCTTGGGGACTGCAGCCTGGCCCCATAATCTAGCTTGAACACGAGCCCTCAAGATGTGCTGTTTGAGGGCTCCCAAGGTAGGTGGTAGCTGCTCACTTTCTGTCATGTATTTGCAGAACAGGTGCCAACGCAACTCTGGAATGCTTGAGAGCGGGATGCCCTTCGGGCGGTATGCACTGCAGTACAGACGAATTGGGCCAAGGTTAACTGCAAGTCCTCACTCACATCCGCATCATCACAGAGCGTGCATAGAGCCTTAATCACGTCCTTTTCTGCCTCCATGAACAGCTTCAACCAAGTTGACTTGCCTATCCGAGCAAACCGTCCAGTGTTGTCTCCCCAGAGAATGCATGGAGTCCTGGCAAAGCCTTTGCCTTATTTGGCCCCAGAGCTGTCCATAATGGCTCTGTCTGCTGGACACTTGATGCCATGGAGATTGAGGTGTTCTTTGGCAGTCGATCATAATTGGCTATGATCAAAACCAGGACATCCGTGTCCGGAGAAAAGAAAGTCATCTGTGCATCCACGGAGTTTCGCTCTGTTGCAGACACTCCCAAGCATATCATCAATGTATCTGCTTCCTCATGGTTGTTGTCTGGAAAAGGGCCCACATCTCTGTTACTTCTTGTGTGGCCTGCCGCTGAGGTAATAATCAGCTTGCCAGAATCTTTGTTGT
>Ga0209780_1003482_pt1 | contig 11764 bp, 6 predicted proteins | sample WorMetexBAHAMAS2_FD_187384 | JGI IMG/M metagenome (GOLD analysis project Ga0209780, IMG submission 187384) | Marine gutless worms symbiont microbial communities from Max Planck institute for Marine Microbiology, Germany - Inanidrilus exumae... | ecosystem: Host-associated > Annelida > Digestive... | reverse complement strand
TAATAATAATAACAACAATAACTAAAAGAAGCCAGCACTCACAGGAGTGCAAAAACCCACGCCGCAACTGTTTTTTTTGTTCCCCGTGACCTTGACCTTTGACCTTTTAACCCCAAAATAAATGGGTTCCCTGGACTCATAGTGAAACATTTCTATGTCAAGTTTGGTGATCCTATAGCTGCATTAGTGTTTGAGATATCGTGCGGATAAAGAGACTAACATACAAAACTCCGGTTAAAACCGTACCCCCGCGACAGCCACCGGCGTGGGTAATAATATAAACTAGATGGCTGCATTGTGTGGAACGTACACAATACAGTATTCGGCTCGAAGAGCGCGCAGTTACATCATTTACTGTTTGTCGCCGTTTAGGCATGTCGCCGTTTTGACTTTCGCCGTTTTGGTTTGTCGCCGTTTTGACCATACTCCGACGTCATCAGGCCACGCGCCCACGCCCACTCAGACCGTCAACGTTATGGCATGGCGTGTCGTGTCGTGTCACTCCTGAACGGACGTTGGACGTTGTAGAGAATTTGGGGTTGGTTTCTTGTACGAAGCTTAACTAGACATCCCGTAGAGGCATCACTTGGTAGTGAATTTCCGTCGATTTATAATCAGTGTGGAGTTATGGACGCCAGAAGTCACAAGGCGTTCAAATTTTTGAGCTTTTTGCGTTCTTTTTGGAAAAACGACCCATTACGGTTACATTTTTACAATTCTGTTCTGAAATTTTTCATCATCTCACCGACCGACGTGTTGTGTGCAAATTTCGTGAAATTTGGCTAATGGGAAATGGGTGAAATTGTGCTTTGGAAATCTTTATTCACCATCAAAAATGTTAGCAAAACTTTGCTTACCTGACAAAATAAAATAAAAATTTGCTTGGCTCTCCAGATTTCACTACTGCGCGAATCGCGCCCAATATCTGCCGGGGCCAGCCCCCGACAATTTACTCAGAGTGCTCCAGATTTCACCCAAATCGGTTCACTTTCGGCGGAGTTATAATAGTTCGAACGCGTGAACACCGCCAAAACGCGCGTAAAGTAAATCCAAAATTCGGCTGAAGCCTAGTTTCGAGCCGAATAATGAGCGCATTTGTATAGCGCACAATTTTAAAAAAAAATACTCAGATGCTCTACTTCTGGCAGGAAAAGTAGCCTAAGCCTTTAATTATTAATTGTCTGGCAAACGTTTCCACGGTCAGCGACGAGACTCGAAGGGCTGCAGGCAGTTACAGACGAGTGCACTGGAGACTACAAAGTCCCTGGCGCCGAGTATCGTTCTTGTTCTTCGGGTATCAGCAGATCTTCGGTTTCGTCGGCTGGCCACAAATGAAACCGACACGCAGTCGTTAGCCATGTAGGCCTCCGCCTTCGCTGGCGCCAAGCCGCCAACTCGTTTGAGCATTTGTACACGGTCGTCGCTAGCTTAAACCCGATACGTTGGCGGACTGGCAGCCGGTGAAGTTCGCGTATCACTGGAGCGATGTGATCGATCTTCCTGGCTCCCGTCACCACACGAGCGGCCGCGTCATGGATGACTTGCAGCTTCTGTAGCAGCTCATCACTTATGACGCCTATGCTGTTTATGCAGGTGCAGCTGGAACGTAATCGAATTACACAAACGCGTTTTCTGACTCGCACTATAGTATTGTATACCTATGGGTGCATTCATTGGACTGTACGTAATATGTTTCAAATTTTAAACGGAAACCGTTTGCATGCTGATGTGCGACGTCTAGCCACATACGAGCAGTGTTTGCGCTTCTTTACCAGCACGTCTCCAAGTTGGCGCCTGTCGACTGACTCGACCTTCGTTCCATCGCCGTCGACCGACGACTTCAGACCTGGGCCACCCGGACAGCAAGGACCACCGGGAATACCTGGACCACCGGGACCAACAGGCAGACCCGGCGCCAAGGTGAATAAAAAGAAATCATTATGCAATGTGCATATATTTGTTTTTGCTTTTGTTGCATGTATGATTACTCCACCGAAGGCAAGAGATACAATATTGTCATGAATGTGTTACACTTGAGGTTCTATAGTCAATGGTATAGGCCTACTTAGACTTTCAGAAAGGGGCCAATCCACCTTTTAAAATTCAAATGTCATATAGTTGGCTCAAGGGGCGAGGAGAAGGGGTCTAAGCCCCCAAATACCACAGATAGCCCCCAAGCATATATGATCCAGCCCCCAAAACACGGCTATAATAAATTCGCTTTACCGCCCAATTGTGTTTATGCATTAGCGGCATAAGTTCATAACAAGTAAGCAGAAATGGACGACATGTCTGAAAGCAACAAAAATGTCAAATAGTCAAATCCAGAGCGCAATAGTGCTCACATAGTTTTAAAATTGCTTTCAGCTTCAGGGGATCGCTTTCAGACCTCCACTATAGGCTCGCGCTACCGCGTTCGCCATGACTAGGGCCAATAGCCCCGGGCCAGTGCTTTCCATCTGAGGCGATCGATCGATCGATCGCTCGCACCGATCGATCGCCTAAGGGGGTCAAGCGCAATCGATTTATCGCTCGCCTAGCTGTCTGGTTGTGAACTTGCGATGTGTCAATGCAGCACGATAGTTTCGATTTACTCTGTCAATGCACTGCCTCCCAAACAGTACATTCTGGCCTCGCCCCGGGTTGGCTTGTGTCTTTCTACTGAATGTGACTATTGACTATGAATAGGCTAATTTATCAGTAACCTTAGTAGTCTTGTAGCAGCTTAAAGTTTGATGCTTCGCGCGATCTGTCATTATATTACACGTGGCTGTTATTGTAGGGAGACACTGGTACTCCTGGACCAGCAGGACCGCCTGGAAAACTAGGACCGCAAGGCCCTCAAGGACCTCATGGCAAAGGTACGACCAACTAAACAGGACAAGAAGCTTAGCTATCGCACAGTGGCCGCGCGACGCTCTATTTCAGTTTCAGTCTTGTCAATTACGGCACAACTCTATGAAAAATCGCATATCAAAAGGCTCGGAAGAGGTCAGGACACTCAACCCTAACTTTCTAGGTCAGCATTGATAACCATGGCATGGTGATACTTTGCTGTTTGGTTACAGTATCAGCTTGTTACAGAGTTACAGACTGAGAGACAGACGGACATCGGGCTATAATACATAACACGCTTTCACAATTACCGTACAACATAGTATACTGTAGCCTGTATTATGCCACGCCACCAAATTGGGGGAATTAAGCAACGTTGCGATCCGTCCGTCAGGCTGTCTGCTTGTCTGTCCAATGCTTCTAACTCAAAAACGGTGCGTTTCAGATCTATATAGTTAGTATAGAACACTAATAGTAATAGGAAACACATACAGGAAATCAAACTCACCGGTCCTTGTGGCTGCATGGCCACCAGACGTGGCCGAAAATTCCGAAAGAAATACAACGTCAATATCTTGAAAACCAATTAGCGAGATACAGCCATGGTTAGGCCCAATGCTAAACGTGAATAGGAATTAGGAGATCATAGGCTGCCTATCATTTGCCGTTGTTGTCGGTAGGCATATCGCATAATAACCGGAAAAAGTCATTTCGCTCGGAAATGGCATCCTGAACTGCCATCGACGGGGGTATATGGTTTCGTCGCCATTGGGCCAGGCGATAACTTGTTTGAGGCATAAGTAATGATAAGTTATTATACGCTGGCAGCGTCCAGCGGAAAGCCTGATGTAACGGTCTGCACATTTAGGCTGTATCGCAGCGATAGCGGCCATTTGCTGCAGACGGAGTAGCGTGGTCGGTCTGTCTGTCTGTCTTTGGCCTGTCTTTGTTTTGGTCACGTCCGCCTGTCTGTCCCGTCGGCATACTCGACACGATTCACCAAGGGGCAGCATGTGACGCGGCCAGCTTACATTTCGGCCCAACAATAAGGAGACATACTTGTTGTTGATAATAACGAAGCATGCATTTCAAAACAAAACGCCGTCGCTGTCACACAGTGTATTGTTTGCAGATGGATTGCGTGGACCACAAGGCGAGGTCGGACCACCGGGACCTCCGGGTGAGAAAGGTGAGGCAGGAAGTCCGGGACGTCCAGGACGTCGAGGCATGAGAGGAGTAGACGGCGTACCTGCAGTCAGTCCACTTTGAGTTTTGAGTGTTGTGACGTGTTTAGAGTTTTAACAAGGAGGGCCCAGTGGTTGCAAAGCGTCAAAAATATTCGGAGTGTCAGAATCAGAAAGCATGGGCTGGGACGGGGGAGGGTGCGGGAGAGGGTTACCCCCTCTAGCCTATGTCACGACATCCATAAATACGCCAGCGGCTATAGATATGGAGAATTAGTATAACAATAAACTCAAACAGAAGCCGACGCTGGTTTTTCGCACATACACTTAATCCTTAAAAAGTTAAACTCAGTGGCTGATCCAGGATTTTGACAGGGCGGATTAGGGTGTTTGGGAGCTAACCTAACGGGGTGGAGGGTGGAGCCTCTGATGGGCATTAAAGGGGCCCCGTAAAACAGGGGTCTGGGGAAGAACCGCCAGCAGCTTAAAAGTTTTGCTCATCTGATAGTCAATGTTGTCTCCATTTTTGCACATATTTTAAATTTCGTGCATTTTGGCTGTGGCCAAAGGGAGGCGGCCGCCCGTCTGCAACTTAAATCCACCATTGCTTATATTTGCAATCAATACGCCGTTAAACCATAAAACTATCAAACGCAGACCTGTGTGAAAAGTCGCAGTACATTAATTTGCATAGTAAATCATTATTTAGGCTTAGTAGCTATCGACTACTGTACTCGGTACCGCATGATTTCTCTGCGATCTTTTGATTAGTACGCTGGCCGTGTCTAGTGGTAAGCGTAATGCAGCGCGGTCAGGCCTCCGTCCGTTCGTCTGTCCCGTCTTTTTCTAACCTTTATAAAGCGCGCGGCGCATACTCAACGTGACTTACCAGGGCAGAATGCGACGCGGCCATACTTGTCCATGCTGAATGTATAATATCTGTAGTGCACATTGTACGCGTATAATGTGTCTGTGTAAAGCTTGTCGTCTTCTCGAACGCCGCCGACATGAACGCTATCGAGCTTGAGGGTCTCATTGTTTACCGCACCGACGTCAAGCAACTCTTCTACCGCGACGACGTCACTTGGAGACAAATCAGAGTCCGTCGCCACATATCCAGTGTTTACCTGTCTCTGCAGTGTGCACGAACACGATGGACTAACTTAAGTATGAAGATCGAAGTCAGGAGACTTCGTGGTATAGATGTTCACCGTGGACAGGCCTATGAAGTGACTGATTAACCTGCTTAAATGTAAAACGACCTTTGATTTTAATTACGCGACATGTATTTGGGAGTTTGAATGCAAATTTAATGATGGCTTACGTCGATCAGGCTACTTTCATCTGGTTAACGTGCTGACATTTTCTGAGTTCTTATACTTAGCACATGTCGCATGCCGACCGCATACAGACAGTGGTGATAGGCGTCCCCTATCACCGTTTAAGAAACCAAACTCGATTTAGGATGCAAGTAAAGCGTGCAATACTTCATTGACGTTCGTGAATTATGACTATTCTATGTGACAATTACAGTGACATTTGCACTGTCCTGTATCATTAACAGCCACTTTCTGCGTGTATGAATCTGGGGTGTTTATGTTGAGGCTTATACAGCATAATGTTACTGACCTCTTCAGTGGTCCGGGTAGAGCGATCGGTGAGAGATTTGTGTGTGCGGTCAATTAACTGGTGAACTGAATGACGTTAGACCTAGATATCTGGCATGCTGGTTCACTTTGATACTATCCAGGTCAATTTGGAAGGTGAAGATCACAAGTCAGTTTAATGTCACAGGAAGAAAACAAGAGCTCAGCAACTGCTGGTTGGCCTATGGCCGACTGTAACCGAAGAGCAGATCTGAATTGGAAACTAAATAACAGCCGTGCGAAAACTTTCGAAGTTTGTCGGATCGGTTTCTTTGTTGTAAAGTGGTCGGTGCGACCTCGAGTGACGGCTTTCTCGATCTGTAACAGTGAATGATGTATATACGGTGCACTGCCTGTAGGTGAGCCGGTGTGGTGACGGTGTTGTGGATGCTGATCTTAGCGAACAGTGCGACGATGGAAACAGCAACGACGACGATGACTGCCTTAACAGTCAGTGACTCACACACTTATATCTGCCCAGTCATGCGCACAGATGCTCCTTCACGAAAACTAGACCTCCTGCTACATGGTATCACGCTCACGCGCCCTCCCCCATCCTTGCATTTTTCCTTTGAAATTCCAACACGGTCACCCCCAATGGAGGCGCCAAATAGAGGTAGCGGTAGGTTAAGATCCCCTTCTGCCACGTACAGTTTTCGGTGTAGACACATAGTTTACGTGACATACCCTGTACCGGCACCAGCTAACTGGGAACTTATGCTGCGAACTCAGCTTTCAGCGCTAATAGCCTACGCCGCCACCGTTCCTGCTACCAGCCTACCACCCACTGCAACGTTCCCGAGACCATACAGACCTACTGGAAAAGATCCGCCTCCGTAGATGTTGTAACTTAGCTAGGCCTATCGCATACGTATCACACATCAGCAGCAGCGGCAACTTGGAAGGGCCGAGAAATTGTATTTAAAAGTTTAGCAACAAGTAAATAACCTAGGTTACTTGAGGTCACCAAATATATGGGCTATTTGATAGCCTATAGGTCATATATCATTCCCATGTTTAGGGCCACATTTAGGAGTGTTCAGACTTCGGCTGAATACGACCCCAAAAATCTAGGGGCCCCTAGATTACTACATTTGCACGATACCGTGCATTACCCATAAGCCTGTTCCTAATCCACAGGTGCAAAATAAAACAGCAGAATATTAAGGCTTAACAAATAATTAGCCTAATTATTGTATTAATTTATAAACACTATAATAGTCCCATTCTGACAGTATTAAACCAAATATTCACCTTTAATTTGCAAATTTTCTCTCAAACAAGGATGCCCGTCCTCGTAATGCTTGAACGAAAATGTACGCTTGCCGCTTCGCATACTGGTGAGTCCCGTCGAGTATTCGCCGTGTGCCCTGTTAAGGTTAGAAAAATGGGACAGACAGTTGGACGGACAGACAGACAGACAGGCGGATGCAGGACCGTTACAATACGTTTAACGCTAGACGCGGGTCGCTTCTGGCGTTAAACATAGTGTCTTTCCGTCTAACTGTCTGTCCCATCTTTTTCTAACCTTAACAAGGCACCTGTGCCGCTTCACACGCCTAAAAATTGGCCATGGGGCTCACTGGTGCCATCAGTAGGCTTGGGAGACAGTCATGGTTGGTAGCGAAGTGTAGGCCTACATAGCACGCTACTGCTACTGTTGTCACGAATATAGCTGACTTATTTGTTCATGTACATGTAGATTGTCGGCGATCGTTCTGTGGTGACGGAGTGCTGAATAAGCAGCGAGAAGAATGCGACGGTCTAGATGTCGGAGATAATACATGTGCTACGTACAAAGCTGGGCGAGTATATACTGCACCTTTAGCATGGCCCGACATGCACTGTTATAAATCGACATCTAAAACCACAGAGCATTTAGGCCTACTTGAGGCCATATCCATGCACCTAGCACTTACCTTGTACATTCTGAAAAGACCAAGTTATGAATTAAACAGTTCGTGATAAAACGGGCTCAAACACCAATACACCATGCAATCCATTCTGAATGAACGTTAGTGACGACTAACGACTGAGACAGGTACTCTACATTTAATTGAGATAAGCTACCCAGAATATCCAGGCAAGCCATGTACTAGACACTAGAAAATAGATAAATTAGCCCCGTACGGGACCAACGGTTGACTCTTCGCAACCGACGTTCTTGCCAAGTTCAAAGTCACGTGACACAAAAACTAGAATAAATATAAAAATCCGGCTCTACCAAATTTAGATATTGTGCCCTAGTTTAAGAATCAGTGGTCAGTTGCCAGCTGCCATTGTAAATGGCTGAGGAGATGGCGTTTGAAAATGGAAGGATTTCCAACTTAGACGGGCTCGTGACCTTGACCTTGGTCGAATCATACTGCATACCATTGTGCATCACTCATCGATATCTACCTACATGCTAAATTTCATTGAAATCGAAGAAACGTTTTGTGGACGGACGGATGTACGTACACACGGACGGACATTTGAGAGTTGAGACCCACTTTATCAGGTCGACTCACAAGAGTCGACCTAAAAGGCAGACCTCATCAAAGTTGGCAAGCGAATGTTATGGTAGATCCAAGTGAAGTCGGATCTCACATGGGAAAACTTTGATGAAGTGGCAGTCACGATGAAGAAGCGGTGCTGCCCGATGCGATTCTCTGCATGTGGAAGATCTAATTAAGTCTAGGGTCTGGGACCTCGTGTATTACTGAAAAGTGATTACAGTTGACAGGGGACACTGCTCATACCGATAATACAATCACTTATGAAACCAAGACACCTATGCTACGAGACTTATTTCTGTTACCAGAACTGGTAAGTGAATTAGAATCTGAAAGCAAGGCGTTGTGTTGTGTATTCTCGTTTCAGAATGACAGGAATAGTGAGATGCCTGCCAAATTGTTCATTGTCATATGCAAGATGTCGCTACATGAGAAGACTCGGCAGACGGTGATTATTAACTTAGTACAACAGACAGTCAACCTTCGTGTCCAACACACGTGGACTACGTGATCATCAGTGGACAGATTTATGCCTGATATTCAAAAGAAACTGCCAATCATTCAATTATATCAATGCCCAACTGTATTCAAATTTTCCTTTACAGTCACAAAATACATGTACACCTACAACAATATGTAAACCAATAAACAGCAGGTAAACATGATTGAACGTACCGATTTGTTCACGATTACAACAATAAATTACTCATAAATTCATAATCAGTATATAGCTACACGTACACGGCGACTACTAAAGCAAATTTCTCTTTCTCTTGTTACTGGCCCGCCTATACATAGTGTAGGGGGGTTAGACTAGGCTCGATCGTCGGCGTCTATAACGCGGCGCATATGCAACGTAACTCACCAGACGGCAGCACCCGGCGGGCCAGTCGTATTACGTCCAGTTAGGGCGACACACTGTTTCATCAGCTGTTTTCCATGTGAACCGGTGCTAGCCAGTTCCCACTGGTTTTCATCCTCCTGGTTGGCTGCGTGGCACACAGTGGCAGAACGTCAATCTTTGGCCGGCAAACTTTCCCCGTCCTGCGCTTGACCGGCAGCTGACGGGTGACCACTTGTGGGTAAACCGTCCGCTATAGCTCAACCAACTAGGCCAACTTAGCATTTCATCCTTCCAAGGTCGATAAATTAGTAAGTTGTAATCGGATGTGTGCTACCTCGCTCGGGCGGCGCCATCTGGTGAATGCTTACCGAGTAAAGACAGGATGGTTTATTGCATTCGTGGATAAACGTAGGTGGTACGTAAAACTGTGTTAACACATCTCGTTAACACATACACGTGCCATTCCTGAGCGTATTGGGGGTGTTTACACAATGCGCTATACAAATGTCCACTTTACTTACTTTACTGTACTTATTCCAGAACAATCTTTGGGGATAAGTGACACGCTTTTATAGGTCAATCATATGCCCTTCTTGTTACCTAACCAATGTCAAATGGCTGAAGAGAACTCAAAGCACTGACCCAAACCACACAAAATAATCAACTGGCTTCATTCATTCTTGATCCACTGCTGGGCTCCCGAAGGAAGTAAGTAAGTAAGTAAAGTCACTTATATCGCGGCGCTGAAATCGTGAAAACGCCGCAACAGCGCCGGGTGGTCTTCGAGAGTCATTGTGAACGCCGGAAAAGATACGTTTTCAGTTTTGTCTTAAATGTAGCCAGTGACATGTTTTCGCACAAGGCTGGTGGAAGACTGTTCCACACTGCAGGACCGCTGTACGCGAAGCTCCGCTGTCCAGTAGATGTCTGAACTCGAGGCAGTAGAATGCGGCGAGTTGACGCAAACCGCAGTCGTGGGCGATCACGGACATCCTCCACTAGGACACAGAGCTCTCGTAGATAGCTCGTAGGAAGGGGCATTGCTCCCTTTACACTGGATGTCTGACACCAGTGCTCCGAAAACAAATAAACAATGATCATAGGATCCAAAATCACCATACAATAATATTAATTCATGTGCAGATTTGTTCACTATCGCATTGGTATCCAGTGTTTCGGGAAATAGTCGTCTTTGTTAACGTGATATTCTAACTTTGAGAATGGTCGTGGCCAGTCTGCATAGTAGATCGTAGTACCATTGGCCAGCCATGCTGCCCACCAGCCAAACGATCCTACACTCATGATCATATGATTGCAGTGTGAAAGGATAGCAAGATCAATCTCTGGTGACCTGTTCTCAGAGAACACTAAATTTACGTTAGGACCAATGTCGGCAGCTGAAGGCAGGTTGTTGTGACACCATTCCATATTATCGCTGCAGACTACAAACTGGACATTCTGGTAACGCTCAGCAAAGTACCACATAGCTGACCGGAAGTAATCAGGTGTTGCAACTGTGTAGCCAAAGTCGCGGAGTCGTTGGTCGATCATGTCTCCACGACGGACATGTACACCAACACGTATAAAACCTGCTGCATCTTTTTTCCATGCTTCTGGTTCCACTGATGACAAATATGACTTAGCTTCGGTTGATATATGTTCACGAAAGACAAAGTTTTGTCGCACACGGTCAGCAACATTCTCAAAATATCGCCACGACTGGAAATATCCTAGCAATCGAACATGATTTAGCTGGCCGCCGACAACTCTGAACAAGTTACGTGTACCACGATCATACGCAGAACCACGTCGCCCATATTCAAGGTAATCAATAGATGTGTAAGCCATTGTGTTGTCCATATCAACACTTGTTGGCTCCAGAATGCAGAACGTATCAACAAGAGGAGATGCGCGTTCAACAACTGCCGTCATATTGTTAAGTCTAGCGATGCCTATCGTTGCCGCAAATGAAAACATTGTGTTGCCAAGTCGTCGCTTATATCCACATTCGCACGTAACAAAGCGCTGTGGTTTAACAGCTTTGGGTGGTTGACTGCTCTCTGGCAACAGTGGCCATATTTTCAGTTCAAGCATGAAAAACATGATAACAATAACTGCCAACAGCATAAAGAATTGTCTTTGGATAGCATGCACTGATACTGCATGGTTGTAGTGCAAACACTGGTTCACGGAGAAGGTGAATTTTGTGCACTGACCTCTTTTTCGCCACATAAAAACCTGAACACAGAAACAGCCATAAATTATTTACTATAGAAACAGAAACTCTTACAACAATGTGTCGCCCTAACGGGACGTAACCGTACTGTCTCGGCGTGCAATGCCGGCCACCTGACGGTCCACACGCCCGGCCCGGCAGCGGCCGACCGCTCGCGCACGTTACAGCCGATGACAGACAATGCTGACAGACGACAGCGTGCAAAACAAATTAAATAATACTGGCGCAGTAGGCGGGCCAGTAATAATTTCTTGGATAAACCTGAAACACTTTATAATCTACAAAAATGTGTGTGGCAAGTTGGCAACAAGAACTTCCAGACTGATTTGCATCTACTATTTAAGATACTATTTAAATTTTTTAGCAAACGTCAACGTATTACGTTACGTTTGCTATATGCTATGAGCCGTCCGTTTGTCGTCTGTCTGTCGTCTGTGACGTTGGTGCACCCTACTCAGGCGGTTGAACTTTTCGGCAATTTTTTTCACCATACGATAGCCCAGGGACTCTACTTTTCTGGTGCC
>Ga0209780_1003481_pt1 | contig 11764 bp, 9 predicted proteins | sample WorMetexBAHAMAS2_FD_187384 | JGI IMG/M metagenome (GOLD analysis project Ga0209780, IMG submission 187384) | Marine gutless worms symbiont microbial communities from Max Planck institute for Marine Microbiology, Germany - Inanidrilus exumae... | ecosystem: Host-associated > Annelida > Digestive... | reverse complement strand
ACTGTATAATGCAACGAAGAGCATGCTAGCAACGATAATGATGACGATGGCCATGGGAAGTGATGTACTGATTATGATGGTAATGGTTGATGTTGTGTGGTACGTCAGAGAGCGTTGATACAGCAACTGCAGCTGAGTTGACGACGCCCGTGAATCAACAGACATCAGCAGCTGACAGTGACTTGTCAACTGTCACAAACGACGTCACCACCGTCACCGACTCACAGACACAGACCGGTATGTCAAACACAGACCTACCTTCATTTTGTAGAGTAGCAGATCATGACGACATAGATTAGAATTTGAAAAGTGGCATATTTCTCCTTTCGAGGATGTTACTAACGCCTGTTTTAATTTCATGCCTGATTAGCAAATGCGACTAAATTACAGATGCAGCATAGTAACGCCTACAAACTCTAAAACATTCGTGCGAAGTGCTCACAAGGAATACACCCCAAGCACGATCCAGCCTATGCATTTGTTCTGATGTTATAAGCAAGGTGTCGCCCTAACGGAACGTAACACGATTGGCCTGCCATGCAGTGTCGGCCGCCCGACCGTCCACGTGCCCCGCGGCCGGCCGGCCCGACCGCCGGCAGCGTTCCCACGCCGTGTTCAAACGCTCCCGGCGACCGTTCTGACCGTTAAAAATTTCAAATTTCGAAAATCCAAGATGGCGGCGGCCGCCATCTTGAAAAATCGAAAAATCTCAATATCTCTGCCTCGGTTCGAGCGATTGGGACGAAATTTGCACACTGATGCACTTATCACTGGTATTGGTATTGCTTTAGAGGGAGGGTTCGATTAGGCGGGAAAGCCAGGTTTTGGTGTGCTACATGAAACTCAGTTAATCGGACATGCAGCACGTCTACTTTATTAAATTTGAGCTTTTGTAGTAGCTCCACGTAGCAGAAAATAGTAAACGTTGAACAGGCGTTCCCAAAATTGAGCATTGGAAAATGTAACGTACACAAGACATAGAAAAGCAGACACGAAAAACATCGAACTTTTTATCTTTTTTTATCGGCGAGGGAAATCCAATGCTCATCAAATTCTCCAAGGCGATAGAACAGGTCCGAACCGTTTCTGACCTACGTCCGCACTAAACTTCGGATGCAGTGATTGACTCGTTTCGCGATTCGCCGCATCGTAGCCCGAAATTTTGAATAAAACGCACTTGCCTAGCAAACTGCCTTTGTAATTCCTATACTTGGTAAGCAACATTTTCAAATCACTACATAGATGAATCACCGAATGAATGTATATTTCAAAATTCATGAAATACACATTTTAGGAGTACAATATACCAACGCATGGCGTCTATCACGCTAAAATTTGGAGTGATAGTGCAGACCGTTCATACACCGCTGTTTCAAGCCACATTTTTTCGATACATCGGTGCATCATGTCATGCCGTCGGTACGAAAAGCATCGATATATCGACCTACGTGTAAAAGCAATGCCAGCAGTTTGTCCTGCGCGCAATCGTAACATTAATGATGAATAACAATGATGATATTGACTATCGCGATAATTACGATGAACGCAATTAGTGGAACAGCGTCATTAGAGAGCGTTGATACAGCAACTGCAGCCGAGTTGATGACGACTGTGAATGAACAGACATCAGCAACTGACAGTGACTTGTCAACTGTCACAAACGACCTCACCACCGTCACCGACTCACAGACACAGACCGGTATTTAGTGATGATAACTATACACGCTCAGTAAAAGTAAATACACCAGTCAGTAAGTAAGTAAATTAGTAAGTAAGTGAAACATTTATAAAGCGTCATAATCATTTATGTGTAAATGAACCAGAGGCGCTAGGTTAGCAGGTTAAAACAAGGCAATCACCTTCGCCCCGGTGCTGCCACCTGGCGAAGTAAACGAAACATAGCGTCGTCTTTAATTCTGTCCCATTGCCCCCGTTATGTGAAAGCGTGACATCATCATAGGATGGCCGAACCACGGTCACAGATATTAAGTACACGAAATTTCGTGAAGTTATGAGTTTTGACATTTAATTTTTGAGATATACAAGCGGACATACAGACAGACATACAGACACGCTGATCACAATACCTCGCACTCTTACCCAGGGCGAAGGAAAATGCGTTTTGAGATGACTTCGTAATAAATACAGGGTTCGGGACGATTATGATTATATTTATCATTATCATAATGAGATAGTTGTCTGTATAGCTGTTTGGTTGGCAGAGTTGTGAAATGACCAGTTCGTGTCAGTTCGTTACGTAGACAAGCTCTGTGACTGGCCTTCGATTATCGTAATTTGGCGAGTTGCCAATCTATGGTCGAACTAAGAAAAAAAGTAGTGTATGGAAGGACGACACCGAGGCGCCGAAAGCGCCGAGACTTCGACGCCGTGTTTTACATGGGGTACACAACCACAGTGGGGGAAAATCCCCCGTCCCCGCGGTAATTCGAGCACTGTTGCCAAACGACGCTGTGCCGCCGATCACCCAGTGGCGTTTCTAAAGGGAGGCATGATGGCCCTGCCCTCAGAATTTGGGCTTGCCCGCATGTTGCTCCCACTTTTCACACACTAAGCATATAACATGCAATATATTACGGGTGTAGTTGCTCCACAAGTCCTGTAAATTAACTACAGCAAAACTGCTCCTTACAAACACCTTGAGTCTTTGCCCCTATATTTATGTTGGCCTGAAATAGCCCCCACGTTTTGAGCGACAGAAATGCCAACGCGAACTGCCCTCTAATTGCTTCATATTAGCTGCGTTTTTAACGAACTACCAAGGTACGGTCACCGCAAGCAACCGATGTTAGACTCCGGTAGGCTAATCCCAGTTGTAATTAACCCAGTTGCATAATCGATGTCCATATATGGCAGTTAGGTCGACCACAACCGGGCCGTGGTTGTCGATGAAAACGCGGTTAATGTGTATCAGCTGGAACGACAGAAACTGCCGACGAAGTTTCGGCGACCACCGACGCACAGACGGGCGGAAGCAACCCTGTCCAGGACTCTGCTGCCCACGCGACCACTAGGCCTACTCAAGCTGACCAGAACGTCATTACGTCAGTTGAGCCGGCGGCTACCAATACGTCATCACCCGGTGTCGCGGGGCAGACGACAAACATCAAAGCGAGTGAACCGGCTACAGCCGTGCCGACTCATCCGGCGTTGCAGTCGACTACTGCCGGGGACCGAGTCACCAAGGTGGAGACTGGTGTTGCCTCCACTACGGCAGGGGGCACACCTAAACCAACGTCGCGCCGTGGTTGAGATGCCGATGCTTCCAGTACGGCAGGGGGTAAGGACGAACCAACAAGAAGTCCTGTGAGCAACTTCACCGTCACTAATGTAACCGCGTCAGACGGAAATACGACCAAAGACATCCTGAGCACTGTCGGTGAGTGAACAATATTAAATAATTCCGCGGTTCCGCCACGAAGGTTCTGTCAACTCGGTTTGTTGGCAGAGGTGTTAACGAGGCCAAATGCTCCGGAACGAGGCCGAAGCCGAACATTCGAGGTGAGACTGAGGCTAAACTCTCGAGGCCGAGGCCAAAACTCTCGAAGTCTTAACATTTTGTGTGTTACCTACCAATCACCGTGTAGTATAGTCGGTCAGCTGTGTGTGAGTGTGTGTGTCTGTCTGTCTGTCTGTCTGTCTGTCTGCGTCACCGGACCATAACTCTCGAACTAAATGACCTCTGAGATATACGCTTGGCACGATGTTTTATCTTGACCATATCTATGTCAAGTTTGTAGGTTAAGGTCATATGTCATAGTTGAAGGTCACGTAGAAATGTTCCTTTTCGGCTAAAAGTGAAAATAAAATTGGGAAAACCAGGTAACTCGCAGTGCCGGCTGGCTGATCGACGTCGAAGAAAAGCAGATATGATTGGAAACTGTAAATATGTAACACTGGCCGCAAAGTGGTCGGTGCGACCTCGAGTGAGGTTTTCTAGTTTGTTCGTTGAATAGTTGGTGTCTACGTGGGCAAAATTACTCAAGAATTTATGAAATATTTCCATGAACCCATGAACATGGGTAGTGCGAACGCTCTATAGTTTTGCTTTTGTATGACGTGTCTGACTCTGACCTACATTTACTTAATAGTTTCGTTGTTTTGTGTATTTCAAATTATTAGGCCGCATCGCAGCGACAGCTAGCGATAGCGGCCTATTACTACACGCGCAGTAGCGTGGTCTCTCTCTGTGTTTGTTTGTCTGTCTGTCTGTGTGTCTCTTGGTCACGTTCGTGAGCCCTGCAAAATGGCAGAACCGATCGAGATGCCGTTTGGGGCGCAAGGAAGCAGGTATTAGAATGATGGGGTCAAGGTCGTTCGAATCCATTCCAAAACGCGAGGGGTAACAAGTCGGTGGTGCGGCCTTTTGTCACAAGTCTTTGACCACTTAATTGTTTATACTGCTACCGATATTTGTGATAACTAAACGTTCCTAGCACATATGTTATGTACAGGGCAAAATGCTGCTGCGGCGTCACTGCCTGGGTGGGCCATAGGACTCGTCGTCGCTGGCTGTGTAATCGTCGTTGGCGGTGCAGTAGGAGCAGCTATTTTCATCGTCAAAATGTAAGCTCTACACATTGTCCCGTGTTGTCATTCGTGCTCAGTGCGCTCCGTATAGGCCTAATGTAATTTTATAGTAGTGTTGTGCTTTATGCTTCGTTTGAAAGAAGAGAAGAAAAGTACACGCAAAGCATTATACTATCGCGCTTTCGATGTGGTTCACGTTTGAGTCCCGGAAACTGCTAAATTTTCGGAAATAATGTTATCCCATTGGGGCCTATTATTTGGGCGATTTAGATGAAATTTTTATAGATTATTGAAGGTACTATGCTAGTTTTTTGGCGTAATTTGGTAGCTTTTGCTCACAGGGTAAAAAGTCACGCCTTAACGCCATTGCAGTACCGACATAGGCCTAATAATATATCAAGACGTCGATACCCTAACCTAACCATAGACAACAACGACTAAAGCGGCATTTCGATTAATAGTGCAGCATTAGTTATTCCAGATATAATATGGCAGTACGTAGATTAATGTGTTAATTTATTAAACGTTGACGTTTTTGTATACTGCCGGTATTGCTGTGCCTCGTAGCATTGCTTACAATTTCTATTCACTGATTGTCACTGCTAGGTCAGTTTTTGACGTCAGAAATATTCGACATTGGCAAGGGGAGGGGGAGTGTGGACCATACTAGAAATAAATTTCCCTGTTGTATCACACTCATTAACTATAAACTCGTGGAGACGGTATCCAAATTGTCATACCAACCTACGTCAACAATTATTATCGGCCCGCCTACACATAGTGTAGGGGGCCAGACTAGTAACGGTCGCTGTCGTCTGTCGTCGTCTGTAACACTCGCATATGTAACGTAGCTCACCAGGGGCAGCACGCGGCGGGCCAGTAGTGTTACGTCCCGTTAGGGCGACACCGTGTTGTTTTGCGAACGCTTTATAATTAGCTCCCTGGGACTGTCTGAAAGTCACCAATGAAACATTGCGTTCTGTTGGTGTTTTAAGTCCTTCGTACAGAGATCTTTTGTCCATTACCCACGGGGGATATACAGCCGTTTTAGCGTGCACTAAAACATTGTTAACTTCGCAGACGGCAGTCACGGGTTTGACTTTCCATCGGCGTTTGTCTGTCTGTGTGTTTATCGATCCGCACGATATCTGAAAAACCAATGTTGCTAGGATCACTAAACTTGACTTTAAAATGTTCCACCATATGAGTCTTGGAAACCAATTTATTTTGAGGTCAAAATGTCAAGGTCACGAAGCACATAAACAGTGCCGGCTTCTTCTTGTTTGTTTTTAAGGTAGAATATGTCTTGCCTCGATATATCTTTTAGGCTGTCAAACCGACAGCTAGTCCACTCCTCCTGTCCTATGTAGGCCTACATGTGCTTAACCCTAATTTGTACAACTATGTACAACTATGAATTTCTGAAATAAATAATAAATAAATAAATAAATAAATAAATACATATATAAATAAACAAGTAAACATAATTATAAGGATCGCCATCAAAATCTAATAAACGGTGTTGGTGTCAGAGCTTGTTCTTTCCAAAAACTTCATGAAAATTTATTTACTGGTATGGACTTTTTTTCAGTAATCGTGCATACATGCTGCAGGCAAAGCAAGGCAAAACGTTAACCTCTCTAGCTGCGGTAACTATTGTGAGGTGACTGAAATACCTGTATTGGTTTTTGCGACGCGCACCTGTCTAGCATGAAGAAGCCTGCAGTTGCATCTCAGCCGCCGCCGTCGTCAAAGGGTCCAGCAACACAGAGCAACAGCACTCCACCGAGACTGGCTTCTCCGACACAGATCAACGTCAGTCCTGCTCCGCCCAGCAGTACCATGATGCCGAGCTGGTAGCGAGCGAAAAGCTTCGTCCTTGTCAGTGCCTTTTCGACATCGAATATTAACTAGAAATTAAGCCCTCACTCGAGATCGCACCGACCACGTACTTCAGCACAACGAACTCGACAACCAATAAATTGCGGCGTGCACTTTGGTGTTTACCTCTGGCGATTCAGAAATATGTTCACCTCGTAAAGTGCCTCCATAGCCAAAATGAACATTTTGCATCCTGTATGGATCGAGGGTGAGTTGATGTATACCATGGACAAGTTTTTTTATACAAAACTAGGTGCGGCATGGTGCATTGTGAGGTCATTTTGATCCTAAATAAATTTTGGACCATTTCGACATATTCGAGGAGCAGCCGAAGGTTACAGGGGCGGCATCCTGCTCGGTGTCCTCAGAATTTGTGTACGCAAGATGGGTAGGCACGGACGAGAACTTGAAGCGGAAGTCACGTGACACTGTTAAAACATCTATAGTTTCAGTAGTTTGTCCGACAAAACGTTGAATATATTCACTTGCAGCAGTCGATTTTCGCGACTTTTTGTTGTTGTTCCTGCATAGTGAGGTAGGACTACGTTTTTTGCCGAAACTGTTGATTAGCCCTTACTATATGAGCCACAGCTCCCAATTACGAGGCCATTATCACGTATTACACAATAATGTCCCAACTGGCCTAACTTAAGAATGAAATGCCCAAATTAATATTAATATTGCCAATATCACGTGAAGCTCGTGGCTCGCAGTTTTGAACTCAGTAGGTCTAAGATCATGATCAAAAGGTCACTGTTCAACTGCGTTTGCCGTACGGTCGGATAACTCAAGACATTAGTGACATGGAAACTAGAGATTTGGTACAACAGCAACTGTATCTTTCGATAGCATTTTCAGGTCGGGTCAAAGGTCAAGGCCACAAACTCAGCATTATCATAATTTATGCTTCTTCTTGAGCAGCCACATGTACTTCCGACTTGGTAAGTAAGCTTACGCTAATTTCCAACTGTACCTCAAGACTTAAAAGTCGAACGGTGAAATATCAAGTTTGACAGGTCTCAGTTGGGTACAGGGTGGCCCAAACGGGTTCTACGTTTGACAGCCCGCATCCTTAAAACGCCTGAACAAAATGCAAATGGCTTCGGCAAACTTTGACCCAGGCATTATGCAAATCGATTTAGGCGTCTTTAGACGTTTCCCTTAGACAGATGCTCAGTTTAGACGAATGCACTTTATCAATTAATATTTTAAATATGTCAATGTCATGCACAATCCGCCCATTTTGTGCCAGTTACGCCTATGCGATATAACAAAGCAACTATAGTAGTGCTCTTGTTTTTGTTTCAGTGTAGTTATTTCTATATTTTTATGCTATACTGCACCTATTTCTGCTGACTAGGCCTATAACTGCGATAAATACCGTTGAAAATGTCGCATATTGCGGATGAAACCACAACTGGCACAAATTCTTCCTATTTTAGTTACCGACACACACACTTGCTGGCATGGAGATAATACGAAATGATAGGCCTATAAATTCGTAACTTCTCAGTGACTTGCTGTTTAGTTGTCCTAAAACAATGAAGATCGCCATGTAACAGAACACCAGAACATGCAGTGCAATAAAGATATTGGTTGGTTTAACTTGATTAGGGTTTAACGGCGCTTTCAACACAATCTAGGATATATCGCTCACATAGAGCAACAAGGTATCGTCCTATCGGGACGTAACCCTATTGGCCTGCCGTGCAGTGTCGGCCGCCCGACCGCCTGGTGGCCGGCGCGCCGACCGTCCAACCGCCCGGTGGCCGGCCTGCCCTCCCGCCGGCAGTGTTCCCACGCCGCGTTCCCTAGCGCCCGGCCGGCCCGCAGCGTTACAGACGACAGATGACGACGACAGACGCCCGCGAGCAAAACAATACTGGCCCATTAGGCGGGCCAGTAATAATAAATTGTGAAAAATACATTTTAACAAATGTGAATTGGTATTTCTAATAAAAGGAACGTAGTATCGTGTGAGTCGATAAATGAATGCACTCAAAGTGTAATTGTTTTCAGACAACAACTGCCAACAATGCTGTGTACATATGGATCTGCCGGATGCATCGATTGCATTAATAATCATAATTATTTTTTTTGTATTTTCAACTATGTAACATTTTGAATTATTTTTTAACTGCAATGTTTACAAGGTGAGTAAAAACGTAACTAATAAGATGACACATGACATTCGGTTGATTTGTTAGAATTTAACGGTACTTTCAACACAATTTCGGCAATTTAATTCCTAAGTAGGGTTATAATTATTTACCACAAAAATTTGTACTTTTTGCAAGTCAAGTGTTGAGTTCGTCAACGTCAGTAACATAATAATATACGTCTAGGATGTCTGTATGTCATATACATAAAACCACACACATACACAAAATTTAACGAGTAATATATATGCAAACGTTTTATTGTTTAACTACATCAAGAAGCAACTATAATCAATGCAACGTCGTGAGATCGTACATTAAATCAATCACTTGTCCAAAAATCTCGCCGAACAACGGTGGCCCTAAAATCTAAAACCACGTCTTTAAAAGACACTAACACGAAATACTATAATAACTATGACAACATCCTGGCAGGCCTAGACTGGAAGCAATCGTCAGACGGCAATTTCAACAACGATCTGTGATGGATTACAAGACCGGAGACAGACTGATTGACTGAGTTAAGGTTTTACGTACCACCCGACACAAAATAGGTCATTTCGGAGATATTCTTCTCAGCCAATCACTTGGCTTAGTACTGAAAAACTGAAACAAACACAACAAAAGCAAACATGCATCCGTAACAAAATATATCACAACATATAATGAACCAAAAAAACTAAAGCCAGGTTTGGTCGCCTACTACGATCTCCGGCCTGGCTGGAAACGGAGCGGGTTTATTCTGGAAGGAGTAGATAGATAAGTCAGGAAGTAAACAAGTAAGGAAGTAAAAAAATAAGACAGACAGCATAAGGAAAGAAGGAAGTAACGAAGGAAAAAGGAAGTTAAGTGAAACACACAACCAAACAATTTATATAGCGCCAAAATCAACCTATGAATCACGGCACATTACTACCCCCGTGTTTGTACGGGACCAGCAGACAAAGAACAACATGAACTAGTTGTAAAACAGGTTAAACCCGGTTGCTAACTGAGCACAAACACATACAACAGAGATCTGTTTCACTCAGTGTAAATGCTGCACAAGAACCACGCCAGATCTCAAAGCATAAAAGCCGTGAAAATGAAAGCAGACATGCATCAGTAAACCTAAAATTTTGAAATGGATCGGGCCTACACTTACAGCCCGGGGGCCCCAAGCTGAAGACCAACAAGTGGTCAAAGAAGTTTGACAAAAGGCCGCATCACATGTCTCGCCATTATTTGGCTGTGTACACTGCAGCACGGACTCCCAATGCTTTTCAATGTGCCAGATAACCCTCAAAAATGGCACATTACCGTGGGGATATCTTGACCCCATCTAATACATCACGGTTTCTTGAGTCTGTCCCACGAACTGCATCTCAATCAGTTCAGCTGTTTTTTGCGGGGCTCACAAACGTGACCAACAGACAAACCATGCTACTCCATCTGTAGCAATCAGCTGCACCTAGTTATTTCTGCGGCCTAATAATGCGTCACTTCAAATGCTAATTTGCTGTTGAATGTCACTTTCAGCCCTTCACATGCAGTGTAGCTAGGATGTGGTCTCGGTCTCGACGTCTCAGTCTCGAGACGCACCAACGTTTCGTCTCGACAAAAAATTACAACGTCTCGGTCTCAGCTATTTGCGTCTCGTGCCCAAGACGTTATTTTTCCCAAATTTTGCAAGCCGCATTAATCAACTCAGCCAAATCAGCAGTCGCTATTATGGCAGTGTTAACACGAATAGGGAACAGGTCAATGTATTACTTTTTTTAAAGTGACGTCATGATTCTGACGTGTTCGTTTGCGACTGCCAGTATTATAGTCTCGACTCTCGATGACCTACAAACGTCTCGTCTCAGCTGGTGAGGCCAACGTCTCGGTCTCGGTAGGCGAAGGTCTCGGGCTGTAACATCTCCCGCCCATCCCTGTGTGTAGCCCCGCAAACGCGGGTGCGCAGGGTCCAAAACACGACACTGATGATATGTTGACTATACGCGGTCACATATAGAAAAAGCAAATGACAATTATTATGTTCATTACGGGCGGATACCTTTCAAGCCGACGACAAGCAATGAACATGAAAATCACTAGAGTAAACTTGGTAGTGAACTTGTAGACATTCAAAATCGCACTGAACTCCCGAGTGCACTGTGTCCACGCCTTTAACGGAACATTAACACAACGAAGGTCATACAGTGGTGAAAAAGATGGCTGATTGACCGAGTTAAGGTTTTACGTCCCACCCAATACAAAATAGGTCATTTCGGAGACGTGCTTCCCAGCCAATCTCTTGGCACAGAACTGAAAAACTGTTGAAAAAATACTACAAAAGCAAACATAATATATTACAACATAAAATGAACCAAACAACCAAAGCCAGATTTGGTTGCCTCCTATAATCTCCGGCCTGGAAACGGAACAGGTATATTCTGGAAGAAGAAGATAGATAAGTCAGGAAGTAAACAAGCAAGGAAGTAAATAAGTAAGAAAGAAAGCATTAGAAAAGAAGATGTAAAGAAGGAAGAAAAGAAGTAAGTTATGTAAACACACAAACAAACAATTTATACTGCGCCAAAATCAACACATAAATCACGGCGCATTACAGCGCCGAAGCCCATACGGGGCATGAAAAAGATGGACAGGTTCACAGAGTAAACAACAAACTGTGCAGAACATGCGAAGAAAAACCAAAATAAAAAACACTACATATGGTGACAATGGACTCACCCATGTAATACACACATTCAGTCCCTAAGTCAAGCTGACATGCGTGTTTGATTTGGAGCAAATGACATTCATAGCTAGTAAGCACCATATTAATTAGAAGCCAGCACTCACAACAGAGCAAAGACCCACGCCAGCAATGTTTTTGTGACTCGTGATCCTGACCTTTTGACCCCAAAATAAATTGGTTTCCAGGACTCATCGTGAAACATCTCTGTCAAGTTTGGTGATTCTGTGTACGTTTTTTGAGATATCGTGTAGAAAAACAGATAGACAGACAAACCATACCCCCACCACGACTGCCATCGCCGTGGGTAATAATAATAATAACAGGGTGCCGCCCTAACGGGACGTAACATTACTGGCCCGCCGTGCAGTGTTACCGTGGAGCTATAATTAGACTGCAAGCGGCATGACATCATCGCCGCCTGCAGTCTAATTATAGCTCCACGGTAACACTGCAC